>Ga0105048_10010282_pt1 | contig 14842 bp, 12 predicted proteins | sample MAT05_FD_78382 | JGI IMG/M metagenome (GOLD analysis project Ga0105048, IMG submission 78382) | Freshwater microbial communities from Lake Fryxell liftoff mats and glacier meltwater in Antarctica - MAT-05 | ecosystem: Environmental > Aquatic > Freshwater > Ice > Liftoff microbial mat | place... | reverse complement strand
TTGGCCGCGATGACCGCCTGCGCCTTTTTGCCGAAGGTCAGCGCGATCTGCTCGCGCGCCATGTCGAGTTCAAAGCTGTATATGTAGCAGAGCATGCCGAGCGCGAACATGTTCTTGCCCCGCTTCGGATCGGCGTTGAGCAACTGGCACTGCTCTTCCATCGGCGTCTCGAGCACGCGGTAGCCGGCGGCGACGAGGCGCTCGTAGGCCTCGACGTAAGCCATCGAGATATTCAGATCAGGGTTCTTGCGCCACATGCTCTCGAGAAAAATGATGCAGCCGGGCTTAAGCTCGCGGGCGCGCACGCGGCCGAGCAGCACCTGCTCGTTGAAGGCCACAACGAGATCGGTCTCGTCGCCGCCGTTGGTGATGTAGTTCGAGCCAATACGGATGCGGTTGCCGCTGGCGCCGGCGACGCTGCGCGCCGGCGGGCGGATCTCGGCCGGGATGATCTCGGTCGTCCAGATGCCGTTGCCCATGCGCGCGGCGATCGCGCCGAGCGACTGTCCGCAGCGCTGCGCACCTTCGCCCGAATCGCTGATGATCTCGACGATGTGTTCCTTGAGCGTGGTGACCGTGCCAACGCTCCGGCCGGGCTTGGTTGCGCTGTGTTCCAGGGTGTCTATGCTCATATCGTTTTTTCCATAGTTACTTCACGTCGTTCACTTGCCCTGGCCCGGCTGGTCAGGTGCCCGCCCAGCCGGCATTACTTCGTGTACCGCGCCGTCAGGCGATGCGCACGCGGGCAAAATTACGCTCGCGCACGTCGATGCCGAACAGCTTCTCGCCACTTGCCGCGTAAGGCAGCGAGCAGTCCCGGATGCCGAGGTATTCCTTCATGCTCGCCGCCGCCTGGCGTCCGGCGCCCATCGCCTGGATCACCGTTGCCGCGCCGGTGACGATGTCGCCACCGGCGAAGACGCCGGCCAGCGAAGTCGCCAGGCTCTCGTTGGCGTCGATATAACCCCATTGGTTGAGCTTGATCTGCGAGGTCTGGCCCATGATCGGGTTGGCGTTGGTGCCGATCGCATAGACGATCAGGTCGGCCTCGAAGTCGAACTCGCTGCCGGCGACCGCAATCGGCCGGCGGCGACCGGAGGCGTCGGGTTCGCCGAGTTCCATGCGCACGCAGCGGATGCCGCGCGCATTGCCTTCCTCGTCGGCCAGCACGGCGACCGGGTTGGTCAGCCAGTGGAATTCGACGCCTTCCTGTTCGGCGTGATGCAGTTCTTCGGAGCGCGCCGGCGCTTCCTTGTGCGAGCGCCGGTAGATGCAATAGACCTTTTCGGCACCGAGGCGCAACGAGACGCGCACGGCGTCCATCGCCGTGTTGCCGGCGCCGACGACGGCAACGCGCTTGCCCGGCGGTTGCGGCGTGTCAAAGTTGGGAAAATCGCGCGCCCGCATCAGATTGCAGCGCGTCAGCAACTCGTTTGCCGAGAGCACGCCGTTCAACGAATCGCCGGGGATGCCGAGCATGGTCGGGTAACCGGCGCCAACGCCGATGAAAACCGTGTCAAAGCCCATCTCGGAAATCATCTGCTCGACGGTAAACAGCCGGCCGACGAGCGTGTTGCATTCGAATTTGACGCCGAGTTTCTTGAGGTTTTCGATTTCGGCGTCGACCACCGCGTTGGGCAGGCGAAAATCAGGAATTCCGTATTTGAGGACGCCACCAGCCTGGTGGAAGGCCTCGAAAACAGTGACGTCGCAACCGGCTTTGGCCATGTCGGCGGCGCACGCCATCCCGGCCGGGCCCGAACCGATGACGCCGACCTTGAAGCGGTTCTTTTCGATATAAGGGATGTTGACCCAGCCAGCCTTGATCGCCGCGTCGCCGACAAAGCGCTCGAGCCGGCCGATGGCCACCGCTTCAAGCCCGGTGTTCGATTCGCCGACCGTGCACACGCCTTCGCACTGGTTTTCCTGCGGGCAGACGCGGCCGCAGACCGAAGGCAGCAGATTGGTCGCGGTGATGACGTCGTAGGCGCCGCGCAAATCCTTTTCGCCGATCTTCTGGATGAAGCCCGGGATGTTGATGCCGACCGGGCAACCCGAGACGCAGGGCTGGTCGGGGCACATCAGGCAACGCTCGGCTTCGCGCCAGGCGTCTTCGGGGTGATAACCGCAGGCGACTTCCTCGAAGTTCGTCGCCCGCACGAGAGGGTCCTGCTCGCGCATCGGCGTGCGCTCCTGCGGAATACTGCGAATTGTCCTTTTCTTCGCCATGACTTTACCGTTTAACTCCAGCGTAAAAAAATTGGTTCAAACCATTGCGGTGACGCAGATCAGGCAATCTTCGCGCTGCGCAAACGCAGACTAAAAGGCGAGTGACCGTAAGCGCGATGGACCGGCTCCGTGTGGTCCATGGACTTCGTGCCTGGCTGCTTTGCCGCGGACGAATGCTCACTTGACCGCGGTCGTTTCGGCCTTTGCCGGGTTGGCGGTCTGCAGGCGGCAGCCTTTTTCGCCTTTTTCCCAGTGCTCGAGTGCCATCCGCTCTTCCTTGGTATAGCGGCGCAGGCGCGTCATGAGGTCCAGGAAGTCGACCTTGTGGCCGTCAAAGTCCGGCCCATCGACGCAGGCGAACTTGACCTGTTCGCCGATTTTTACGCGGCAACCGCCGCACATCCCGGTGCCATCGACCATCACCGGATTGAGGCTGACCATGGTCTTGATGCCGTACGGGCGCGTCGCGTCAGAACAGCCTTTCATCATGATCACCGGGCCGATGGCGACGACTTCGTCGATGTCCGGATGACTGGCGATGGCCTGCGCAATGCCGGCAGTGACGAGGCCCTTGATGCCGGCCGAACCGTCGTCGGTGCAGATGATGAATTCGTCGCACACGGCGCGGAACTTGTCTTCCCAGAAGACGAGGTCCTTGTTGCGAAAGCCGACGACGCCGATGACGTAGGCGCCCGATTCCTTGAAGGCGCGTGCCTGCGGGTAAATTGGTGCAACGCCGAGGCCGCCGCCGACGCAAATGACTTTTTTGGCGTGGCTGATCGACGTCGGGATGCCCATCGGGCCGACCATCGCGTAGAGCGAAGTGCCGACCGCACATTCCTGCTGCATTTGCCGCGTCGTCTTGCCGACTGCCTGGATGACCAGCGTGATCGTTCCTTTTTCGCGGTCAAAGTCGGCGATGGTCAGCGGAATCCGCTCGCCGCTCTCGTCGAGCATGACGATGACGAATTGCCCCGGCTTGGCGGCTTTGGCCATCAAGGGATGGCGTATTTCCAGAAGATAGGTGACCGGCGAAAAGTCCTCGCGCGCCACGATTTCGAAATTGGACATTTATGCTTGATTCCCCATTCGAGTGCTTCCCGATGATCCTTCGCAAAAAATTCTGCGCAGAGCGACTTGATGCGAAACACTTATTACCCAGGCATGGCCGTCTCCAGCCGCCTCTTTGCATCGCTTATTTTTGATTGGTTTTAACGGTGCGGCAACCGATGTCTGTTCACTATATCGTGCATTTTGCGAACAAAGTCGTTCTAGAGTCGTCGTTTTTGAGTGGTCGTTCTCGAGTTATATTTGGTGACCCGCGCGCCGGCGAACCTTTCCCGGTCAGAAATGCGTGAGCAGGGCATGCGCCTTGGCGATGACTTCTTCGCGCCGGTGCCGCTCGGCGCGTATGCACTCGGCGGCGGCGTGCTTGCAGACGAAGCAGCGGCGCGGCGGAAAACCGAGACGGCCGCGGTCGATCTGGACGCCGGTCGGCGAATAGACGTCAAGATCAACCAGGCGCGCCGCCGGACTCTGCATTTCGAGGCCGATGCAGCGCGTCTTGGCGGTCACCGGGTCGACATCGACGGCCATGATCGCGTAAGGGCCGAACGCGTCACAGGCCTGCGCGAGGCGAACGATCCCGGCGAAGGACTCGTTGAGTTCGCGGAGAACGCCGTCGAATAGCGCCTGCGCACCAGCCGGGCTCTTGTCGCTGCCGGGGACGTTGAGCGAGAAAAAAATAGTCGCCCGCTGGCCCTGGCCCCATTGCCGGACAAGCGCCGCCTGCCGCGCGTCGCGCGCGGTGAGCAGACTCGTGGCGGGCGCCTCGGGCGGCATCAACGATAGTTCCATGGTGCTACTCCATCGGGTCGACGATCCGTCACCCGCGCAACGCTGAAAGCTTGCGCAGCATCGACGGCGGGTCGCCGCACTTGCAGAGTGAGCGGCGCCACGCAAAAGCCGGGCAGGTGCTAATGCTCGACAAAGAACATCATCGGCGTTCCGCCTGATTTGGACAGCTGCCGCTGGATGCCCGAGACGACCAGTTCGGTGAGCACGATCTCGCAGCTGGCGAAGGCTTCGGCGTCGGCCAGATGGCCGCCGATGGCCTCGCCGGAAGACTTGCTCGCCGTGATGTGGAGATGGCAATCGGGGTTAAACGCCGCGCCGGGGACGATATTGCCCGACATGCTGAGCAGTTCGAGCGGGCCTTCGATTTCGTGCCGAATCAGCCGGTCGGGGGTGATCGGCAACTCGGTACCGCTCATGATGCTGTTGAGGCGCACGTTCTTCACCGAACCGATCGCCGAGAGGATCACCGCGTGGTGGATCTTTTCCTTGCCAGTGAACTCCCGTAGACAGCTGATCACGCTCTCGCCGGGCATCACCTTGATGAGAAAGCGCCGTCCCTGCTCGTATTCCTTGGACCAATAACCCTTGTTTTCCATTGTAGACCTCTCGCTCGTTGAATGCCGTTTCGAGGCGCGTTTCGATCGCCTAATCGAGTGCGCCGCGGTCGCTGACGCTGATCCTTCCCGCACGCGTTCCCGATTTTTCGAGAACTGCGACGAGCCGGGCACGCAGCAGGTGTTCCAATTGTGTGTTGACCTTCGCTTCAATCTCGATGATCAGCTCGTCGGCCGGCTCGACGCTAAACATCATGTCGCTCGACTGCAGCGTGCCGGCCTGGGGTTTCGTGACGATATCCATCTATTCGCTCCGTTTCAACGCTTTTTCCCGATCTTCGGCTAATGCATCGCGTCGATGATCGCGTTGAAAGTCGCGCTCGGCCGCATTGCTGCCACGACTTTTTCGCGGTCGGGCAGGTAATAGCCGCCAAGATCGACTGGCTGGCCTTGCGCCGCGAGCAGTTCGTCGTTGATCTTCGCCTCGTTCTCGGCGAGCGCCTTGGCGACCTTGGCAAATTTCGCCTGCAGCTCGGCGTCCTTGCTTTGCGCGGCGAGCGCCTGCGCCCAGTACAGCGCGAGGTAGAAATGGCTGCCGCGGTTATCGATCTCGCCGACCTTGCGCGCCGGCGACTTGTTGTTGTCGAGAAACTTGGCGATGGCCAGATCAAGCGCGTCGGCGAGCACCTGCGCCATGACGTTAGGGACGTTGGCGGCCAGGTGTTCGAGCGACGCGCCAAGCGCCGAGAATTCGCCGAGCGAGTCCCAGCGCAGATAGCCTTCCTTGACGAACTGTTGCACGTGCTTGGGCGCCGAGCCGCCGGCGCCGGTCTCGAACAGCCCGCCGCCGGCGAGCAGCGGAACGACCGACAGCATCTTGGCGCTGGTGCCGAGTTCGAGGATCGGGAAGAGGTCGGTGAGGTAGTCGCGCAGGACGTTGCCGGTCACCGAAATCGTATCCTTGCCCTGGCGGATGCGGGCGAGCGTAAACTTCATCGCCTCGTCCAGCGAGAGAATCCTGATCTCGAGGTCGCTCGTATCGTAGTCCTGCAGGTAGCGCTCGACCTTGGCGATGACCTGCGCGTCGTGCGCGCGCTCGGCGTCGAGCCAGAAGACGGCCGGCGCGCCGGTCGCCCGGGCGCGATTGACGGCGAGCTTGACCCAGTCCCGGATCGGGATATCGCGTACGCGCGACATGCGCCAGATGTCGCCGGCTTCGACCGGGTGCTCGATCAAAAGCGTGCCGCTGGCATCGACAACGCGTACCGTGCCGGCGGCGGGAATGACGAAGGTCGTCGGGTGCGAGCCGTATTCCTCGGCTTTTTGCGCCATCAGGCCGACGTTCGGCACCGAACCCATGGTCGCCGGATCGAAAGCGCCGTTGCGTTTGCAGTCCTCGATGATCTCCTTGTAGATCGTCGCATAGCAGCGGTCGGGGATCATCGCCTTGGTGTCCTGCAGCTTGCCCTCCCGGTTCCACATCTTGCCCGAATCGCGCACGACGTTGGGCATCGACGCGTCGACGATGACATCGCTCGGTACGTGCAGATTGGTGATGCCCTTGTCCGAATCGACCATCGCCAGCGCCGGGCGCTGCCCATAGACGGCCTCGATGTCGGCGGCGATCTCGGCCTGTTTGGTTTCAGGCAAGGTCTTGATCTTATTGTAAAGATCGCCGAGGCCCAGGTTCGGGTTGTAACCGACTTGCTTGAGTGCTTCGCCGTGTTTGGCGAAAACGTCCTGGTAGAAAACCGCAACGGCGTGGCCGAAGATCACTGGATCGGAGACTTTCATCATCGTCGCCTTGAGGTGCAGCGAGAGCAGCAGATCATCGCTTTTCGCCGCGTCGATCGCTTTGCCGAAGAAGGCGCGTAGCGCGTTCCGGCTCATGAAGGTGGCGTCGATGATCTCGCCGGGCAGGGCTTTGAGCTTGTCTTTGAGCACGGTGCTGACGCCGTCGGCGCCGACGAATTCGATTCTGAGCTCGCCGCCGTTCGCGAGCACCAGCGACTGCTCGTTGGCGAAGAAATCGCCGCTCGTCATGTGCGCGACGTGCGCTTTCGAGTCGGCGCTCCACGGCCCGAGCTGGTGCGGATGTTTTTTCGCGAAATTTTTCACCGACAGCGGCGCGCGACGATCCGAATTGCCTTCGCGCAGGACCGGGTTGACCGCCGAGCCGAGGACCTTGGCGTAGCGCGCCTGAATGGCCTTGTCGGCGTCACTCTTCGCGTCCTCGGGGTAGTCGGGCAGCGCGTAGCCCTTGCCCTGCAACTCGCTGATCGCCTCTTTAAGTTGTGGCACCGAGGCGCTGACGTTGGGCAGCTTGATGATGTTCGCTTCGCGGTGCAGCGTCAGTTCGCCAAGCTGCGCGAGATCGTCGGAAAGATGCTGTGTTACGGGCAACGTAACGGAAAAATTGGCGATGATCCGGCCGGCGAGCGAGATGTCGGCCGTTTCGACCGTGACGCCGGTGCCGCGGGTATAGGCCTGGACGATCGGCAGCAGCGAGTAGGTGGCGAGCGCCGGCGCTTCGTCGACGGCCGTCCAGAAGATCTTCGATGGTGTCATTTTCTCTTCCAATGCAATGCGAGTGTTGCCAAGGGCCTGCGGGCCGGGAATGTCCAGTGAAATGCGTCGATCAGGATACCTCATCGAACTGCAGGTGCTGGTAGATCTTGGCCCGCTTCGGCTCGCTCTTCTCGGCCTACAGCGCGGAGGTGCCCGGCCGGCGCGGGCGTCCTGCACCGTGGGCGTCGATCGCCTGCGGTGTGGTTCCAGCCTCATCTATTGCGGTTCTAGAGGACGCAGAGCGTCGCGCCCTTGGCGACGGTGTCGCCGCTCTTGAAATTGATCGTCTTGATCACTCCGTCGCACGGCGCGACCAAGGTATTTTCCATTTTCATCGCTTCGAGAACGACGACGGCTTCGCCCTTGGCGACGCTATCGCCCGGGTTTTTCTGGTAACGGATGATCATTCCCGGCATCGGCGCAAACATCCGCGTACCGTCGAGCACCGTTGCCGAAGTCGCCGCAGGCGCTGGCGCGGCGCGGGCAACCGGAGCCGGAGCTGGAGCCGGAGCCGCCGCGACCGGCGCTGTCTGAACGGGGGCACGCGGTGCGACGAGCGCCGGCACGTTGCCACTCGGGTCGACCTCGACGCTGAAGCACTCGTCGTCGAGGAAGACGTTGAAGCTGCGCACGCGGTCCGATTTGGCTGGCAGAACGGCTTCGCCTTTCTTCTCGATCTTTTCGACGAGTTCGCCGGCCTTGGCTTTTTTGATCAGTGCGTCCTGCTTCCTGACCGCTTCGAGCGTGATCGGCTTGACGCTGGCCGGAACTTCGCTACGGCCGTATTTCCACTCGAGGAACTTGCGCCCGGTGACCGGAAATTGCGCGTAGATCAGGAGATCGTCCAGGTCGACGGCAAGGTCGCCGATTTCGGCCTTGGCCTTGTCCAGTTCGGGTTCGAGCACTTCGGCCGGACGGCAGGTAATCGGTTCCTCGCCGCGCGCGTAGCCCTTGAGCGCCTTTTTCTGCAGCGCCGCGTCAATCGGCACCGCGGTCTTGCCGTAGAGACCGTAGCAGAGGTCCTTGACCTGGCCGGTGATCATTTTGTAGCGCTCTTCGGGCGTGTCGTGGAGGACGTTGTTGACCGTCTGCACGCCGACGATCTGGCTGGTCGGCGTGACCAGCGGGATCTGACCCAAGTCCTGGCGTACGCGCGGCAACTCCTTATAGACCTCGTCGATCTTGTCGAGCGCGTCCATCTCGCGCAACTGGCTGACGAGATTCGAGAGCATGCCGCCGGGCGTCTGGTGCAGCAGGACGTTGATGTCGATGATCGAGACCTTCGAATCGTCGAGCAGGTGTTTGTATTTGGGCATCACCTGCTTCTCCAGCACCTCGTTGATCGCGGCGAGCTTGCGAATGTCAAGGCCGGTGTCGCGGCTGGTGCCAAGTAGTGTCATCACCATCGGCTCGATCGCCGAATGCGAGGTGCGATAGGCGTAGGGCGTCATGCAGGTGTCGATGATATCGACGCCGGCTTCGATGGCCTTCAACTGGCTCATCGGTGCCATGCCGGAGGTGAAGTGGCTGTGCAGGTCGATCGGGATCGACACCGCCGCTTTCATCGCCTTGACCAGCGCATACACATCATACGGTGCGATCATGCCGGCCATGTCCTTGATGCAGATGGAGTCGGCACCCATCGCTTCAAGCTCTTTCGCCTTGCTGATGTAGTAGTCAAGGTTATAGACGTCGCCGCCGAGCCGTGGTTCGGTCAGGGTATAACAGACGCACCCTTGGAAGTGCTTGCCGCTTTTCTTGATCTGGCGGACGACGGTCTCGAAGTTGCGATAGTCGTTGAGTGCGTCGAAGGTGCGGAAGATGTCCATGCCGTTTTCGGCCGCGCGGTCGACGAAAGCAGTGGCCACGTCGTCGGCGTAGTTGCGGTAGCCGACGAGATTCTGGGCGCGCAGCAGCATGCTGAACGGGGTCTTTTTGGCGTAGCGTTTCAGTGTGCGCAGACGCTCCCACGGGTCTTCATTGAGGAAGCGGTGCATGGTGTCGAAGGTCGCGCCGCCCCAGGTCTCGAGCGCCCAGAAACCGACTTCGTCGAGCATCTCGGCGACCGGGATCATGTCTTCGGTGCGGCCGCGCGTCGCGAACAGGGACTGGTGCCCGTCGCGCAGGCTGAGGTCCATGATCTTGACCGGGTTGGCGGCCGGCGGCCGGTCGGCGCCGTAGTTCATGGCGGTCATTACGATGCTGTCATTCATTTTCAACTCCACAAGTTTTTTAGAGCAAGATTTTCAAATCTATCGCGCGCGCGCAAAGGCGCGCAGCTCGATCATCCGGCGCCCGCTCATGAGTTCCTGGCGACCGGCCTGCGCCCAGTGACCGGGCTCGGGCGGCGGCCGCGTCGGCACTGCCGCTGCCGGCTGGGCCGACGCTGCCTCGTGTTCGAGGTAGAGCTGGGTCGCGGCGAGGATTGCCGCCAATTTTTTCTCGTTCATGAATTCACCTCTTCAAAGTTGGCGCCGCGTCAGAGGGGAATGTTTCCATGTTTTTTCATCGGATTGGTGTCGCGTTTGTTCTGCAGCAGGCCGAGTGCGCGGACAATGCGCGCGCGCGTTGTGGCCGGCACGATAATATCGTCGATGTAACCGCGTTGCGCGGCGATATACGGGTTGGCCACCGTCTCGCGGTATTCGGCTTCCTTTTCGGCGAGGAAGGCCTTCGGATCGTCGGCCTCGCGGGCCTGGCGGCCGTAGAGCACCTCGGCGGCGCCCTTGGCCCCCATGACGGCGATCTCGGCGCTCGGCCAGGCGTAGTTGATGTCGCCGCGCAGGTGCTTGGACGACATCACGCAATAAGCGCCGCCGTAGGCCTTGCGCGTGATCACGGTGACTTTCGGCACGGTCGCCTCGGCGTAGGCGTAGAGCATCTTGGCGCCATTGCGGATGACGCCGCCATATTCCTGGGCGGTTCCGGGCAGGAAGCCGGGCACGTCGACCAAGGTCACCACCGGGATGTTGAAACAGTCGCAGAAGCGCACGAAGCGCGCGCCCTTGATCGACGAATCGATGTCGAGGACGCCCGAGAGGTAGGCCGGTTGGTTGGCGACGATGCCGACGCTGATGCCGTTGAAGCGGGCAAAGCCGACGATCAGGTTGGCCGCGAACGCCGCCTTGATTTCGAAGAAATCGCCGTCGTCGACAACTTCGCCGATCACCGCCTTCATGTCGTAGGCGGCATTCGGATTGGCCGGGATGATCGAACGCAAGACGTCCGATTCGCGGTTCACCGGGTCGGTGCAGGCGAGAAGCGGCGCGCTTTCAAAGTTGTTTTGCGGCAAGAAGGAGAGCAGGCGTTTGACGTAGTCGATGGCGTCGGCCGTCGACTCGGCGGCGTAGTCGGAGACGCCGCTCTGCGACGAGTGCATGTCGGCGCCGCCGAGTTCCTCGACGGTGACGACTTCGTGGGTGACCGATTTGACGACCTTCGGGCCGGTCAGGAACATGTACGAATTGAGCCGCTCCATGACCACGAAGTCGGTCAATGCCGGCGAGTACACCGCGCCACCAGCGCAGGGGCCGAGGATCGCCGAGATTTGCGGAATGACGCCCGAGGCCATGACGTTGCGCAGGAAAATTTCCGAATAACCGGCGAGACTTTCGATGCCTTCCTGGATGCGCGCGCCGCCCGAGTCATTGAGGCCGATCAGCGGCGCGCCGTTCTTCATGGCCAGATCCATGATCTTGCAGATTTTTTCGGCGAGCGTCTCGGACAGCGAACCGCCGAACACCGTGAAATCCTGCGCGAAGACATAGACGATGCGGCCGTTCACGGTGCCGTGGCCGGTGACGACGCCGTCGCCCTGGATGACGACGTTCTCCATGCCAAAATCCCGACAGCGGTGGATCTTGAACATGTCGAATTCTTCGAACGAGCCGGCGTCGAGCAGCAGATCGATACGCTCGCGCGCCGTCAACCGGCCCGCCGCGTGTTGTTTGTCTATCTTGTCCTGTCCCCCGCCGCTCTTTGCTTCCTCCTGTAGCTCCAAGAGCCGGTTAAGCTGCGCCGTCGTATCCATCGTGATCACCTGACATATGAGAAATCTTTAGGTTTTAAGACCCGGCGCGACCGGATACCGAAGACCTAACAAGAGGTCGGGACATGTTCTGAACCGGCCTGAACCTCCTTGCGATTCCCCTGCCTGTCGTCCGCTCAATAATCCGGCCGGCGATTCCCGGTCGCGCCTGCGCGGCGGGCAGAGAAATGATGCGTGGTGGTCAATTGCCGCCTTCTTCGGCAGACATTCATAATTTCCACGAAGCGTTGATTCTTGCCTTGTTTTCCTCTCGCGGCAAACGATGTATAGTCATCACATAGTGCATTTTCGGAATAATTTCCATGCGTAGAAAAATACCCGGGACCGATCTTCTGATCGCTTTCGAGACCGCCGCGCGGCACCAGAGCTTCACGCGCGCCGCCGAGGAACTGTCGCTGACGCAGAGCGCGGTCTGTCGTCAGATTTCGGCGCTCGAGGGCAATCTCGGTGTGCAGCTCTTCAACCGCATCAAGAAGCGCGTCTCGCTTTCCGAAGCCGGGCAGATTTACGCCCGCCAGGTGCGCGAAAACTTGAAGCGGATCGAGCACGATACGCTCTCGCTGATGGCCCATCGCGGCGCCGGCGGCGTTCTCGAACTTGCCGTCATTCCGACCTTCGCGACGCGCTGGCTGATTCCGCGCCTCGGCTTCTTTCATGCGGCGCACCCAGGAATTACCCTCGATCTGACGACGCGTGCCGAACCTTTCATGTTCAACGACACGGCTTTCGACGCGGCGATCCACTACGGCGACCCGGTGTGGCCCGGGGCAATTACCGAATACCTGTTCGGCGAGGAAATGGTTCCCGTCTGCAGTCCTTCGCTGGTCGACGGCAAGATGCCGATCGACCCGCGTGAGCTTGAGAATCTTCCGCTGCTTCATCAGTCGGCGCGACCCGACGCCTGGCGCGACTGGTTCGCGGCGGCCGGCGTCGCCAACGTCAACGCGATGGGCGGGGCACGCTACGAGCTGTTCTCGATGCTCGTCGTCGCCGCGCGGGTCGGACTTGGCGTGGCGCTCGTGCCGCGCTTTTTCGTCTTGAGCGAGATCGCTTCGGGCGAGCTCGTGATGCCGTGTTCGGCGGTCTTGCGCAGCCAGCGCAATTATTACCTCGTCTATCCCGAGAACAACGTCGGCTCGGCGCCCTTGCAGATTTTCTGCCACTGGCTGCGCGAGCAGGCCGAAGCCTATCGCGAAGTCATCGGCGCTGCGGCGTAGGCGGCTCAAAGCCGCAAGGCAAGCGCCAGCGGGATGAAGAGCAGCGCGGCGGCGTTGCCGATCATGACGATAGACGCGACCTTGTCGGGTTCCTGGTTGTAGCGCTCGGCGAAAATGAAGCCCGACACGGCCGGCGGCAGCGCGCCGAAAATGAAAAGAATGTCCTGATCGGCGCGCGCCAGCCCGAACGCAGCGCCGTACGCCCAGGCGACGAGCATCCCGGTGAGCGGCGTCGCGATCGCGCCGACGACGCCGATTCCCCAGGCGTCGAGTTTTGCGCTCGACAGGCGCACGCCGAGCGAAAAAATCATCAGGCCGAGCGAAATGTCACCGAGGATACGAACCGCGGTCATCAGCGGCGGCCACAGCGCGATCTTGCCCAGGCTGACCATCACGCCGAGCAGCGCGGCGACGATCAGCGGCTCGCGCCAGAGCACCGAGAGCCGGAAACGGCCGGCGAGCAGCCACGGACTCGTCGCAAATTGCATCGAGGTAACGACGAGCATCAAGACCACGGCCGCGGCCAGCGTCTCATCGCCAAAGGTAAGCAGCATCAGCGGTAACCCCATATTGCCGACGTTGTTGAACATCACCGGCGGCACCAGCGTCTTTGGGTCGTAGCCGAAAAGCCGGGCCAGCGGCCAGGCGAGAAGTCCCGAGCCGACGACGACGACGACGGCGCCGACGGCGATGGCCACGTTGTCACCGAGATTGAAGGTTTTTCCGGCGAGCGCCGAGAAAATCAGCGCCGGCAGGAAAATGTCCATGTTGAGCCGGTTGGCGGCGATCATTTCCGGGCGGTGCTGGCGTCCATAGACGTAGCCGACGAAGACGATGATGAAGATCGGGAATACGATGCTGACGATACGAAGCAGCATGGGAACGCAAGCCCTTATGATGGTTGGAAGTCGATCGTGCGGCTGTGCGATCGTAGCGCAAAACGTTGGTCGTCGGCGAGTCGTGCCGACCGGATGACCCGCCGTCAAGCGGCCGCAGCGGGTGCGGTGCGCAGCGCCCACTTTGGCCCTCGACCTGCCCGGCCTTGCGCCGCGTCGCCGCCAGCGCCGCCGCGCTGGTCCACGGCTCGCCGCGGCGCAGCACATAGTGCGGCTCGTGCTGCGGCCGGATGATGAGGCGGTCGGGGTCCTCCTGATCCCAGGCCAACGCCGCCTGCGTGCCATAGACGCGAATCTTCAGCCCCTGCCGGTTGCCGGTCGGCATGAAGCTGGCCCACATCGTGCCGCGTACCGCTTGCCCGAGACGCAGCATGACGTGGGCGTTGTCGTCCGAGCTTCTGCCGGGCGCTAGCGTCATCAGATCGGCAGCGACTGCGCTGACCTCGAGCCCGGTGTTGTAGCGGATGAAATGGCGGGCATGCACGCCGACGTCGGCGAGAACGGCCGATGGGCCGACGATGTTTGGATCGGCGCGCCAGCCGATCGGCCGCGCGACGCTGTTCGGCGGCGGTTCGACGCCCGACGAAACGGCATGTTCGACGTGCACCACGCGCAGCTCGCCAAGCGTCCCGGCGGCGATCCGGACGCGCGCTTCGCGGACCATCGGAAAGCCGCTGTAGTTGTGCGCGAGGACAAAGACGCCGGGGTGTTTGGCATGAAACGCCTCGAGTTCGAGCGCCTCGGCGAGCGTCCGGGCGAGCGGCTTTTCGCAGATGACGTCGATGCCGTGCGCGAGAAAAATCCGGCTCGCCGCGGCGTGCAAATGGTTCGGCAGCATGATCGCCACCGCTTCGATGCCGTCGTCGCGGCGGCTCTCGGCGAGCGCCATCGCGTCGAACGAGGCATAGCAACGATCGTCGCCGACGCGACAGGTTGAGGCCGAAGGCGTTGATCAGACTTTCCGGCCCGGCACCGTTGGCCGCGCGCACTTCGTCGAAGACGCGTACCTGATCCGAGACTGTCCAATTTCCCTACTGTGGGCACACTACTTTCAACACCCTCAATTTCCCATCTCATCGCCTGCTGCTGGCAGGCCAGAGGTGAAGCAATCAGCGCCTCCATAGGGCATTGATTTTTCCAAAAAAACTGGATACTGTATTAGCTAACAATAATTATCTAATGTCCAATTAGCGTGTTTTATAAGCGGGTGGGTATGGGGATCAAATGCTTACAAAAGGCGGCAAGGTTGTGTCTTGCCGGCCTGTTGTGTCTATGCTTTTGTACGGTGCCGGCAGCCGGCGAGCCTAAACTGCTCACCCTCACCACTGCTCACCACGACGGCGGATCATGCCAAATTCAAGGAACCCCGGCGGCAGTTTGCGCTGCAACGGCTGATCTATTTGGGCGTTCTGCTGTTCATCACCCCCTTGATCTGGAACAGCGGCTGGCTGTATCTCTCCATGGCGATTGGGC
>Ga0105048_10010280_pt1 | contig 14844 bp, 12 predicted proteins | sample MAT05_FD_78382 | JGI IMG/M metagenome (GOLD analysis project Ga0105048, IMG submission 78382) | Freshwater microbial communities from Lake Fryxell liftoff mats and glacier meltwater in Antarctica - MAT-05 | ecosystem: Environmental > Aquatic > Freshwater > Ice > Liftoff microbial mat | place... | reverse complement strand
CGTCATTCGGGTAATTCGTGACAAACCTTGCATTTTGCGTGTCTATCATGCCTTGCTAACACACCACTAGCCAAGCCGTTTCTTGAATTCGGCAGTCAAGGCGGGCAACACCTCAAAGAGATCACCGATAATGCCATAGTGGGCACGACCAAAGATCGGCGCTTCGCGATCTTTGTTGATGGCCACAATCAACTTGCTGCCACCCATACCGGCCAAGTGCTGGATCGCACCGCTGATCCCGACGGCAATATAGAGATCAGCACGCACGGTTTTGCCCGTCTGGCCCACTTGATGTTTATAGGGAATATAGCCCGCGTCCACCGCGGCGCGGCTGGCGCCCATGGCGGCCCCCAGCGTAGTTGCCAAGTCGGCCACCAGCGCAAAGCCTTTGGCCGGATCATTGGCAACGCCACGCCCGCCAGAGACGATAATATGCGCGTCGGTTAAATTGACTTCACCACTATCGGTTGTTTGCGTAGCGATCACTTTTTCGCCCAATGCCGCTTCGTCGATGGTCACGTCCAGCGCCTGCACTGTACCTGTCGCTGCGCTAGCTGTGGGCATGGCAAACGAGCGCGGCCGCACACTGGCCACTTGAATATCTGTGTTAAACGTAACATCGGTGAGGATGTTGCCAGAGTAGACCGCGCGCACTGCCACCAGCCGCCCGGCGTCGATCCGTAGATCGCTGGCGTCCGGCGCGAGGCCAGCGCGCAAGGCATAGGCCACTGCCGCCGAGAGTTCACGGCCGCGCGTCGTGGCACTGGTCAATACCACTGTTGATCCGCTGTGTTCGATGGCTTGTTTGAGAATTGTGCTGTACGCGCGCAGGCGATATTGGGCCAAGGCAGGGTCGGTGGCGACCAGCACCTGATCGACGCCATAGCTTTGGGCTGTCTGCACGATGGCCGTGGTCTCTGCGCCGATCACCAGGGCTGTCAAGGTGGTGCCCAGGTCTGTCGCCAGTTGGCGACCTTTGCCCAACACTTCCCAACAACTAGCAATCGGCTGGTTATTTGTCTGTTCAATCCATACCAAAAGGGACATAGGTTAGATCACTTTCTCGGCAAGTAAGAGATCAACAAGCTTGGTGGCCTTCTCCTGTACGGTTGCGCCCTCAATGATCTGGATTTGGGTCTGGCGCACTTCCGGTTTGCGAATATTGGTCCACTGCGTCTGCGGTTGCCCAAGCGTAAGGCCCAACTCCTGTGGCGTGACCGTGGGAATTTGTGCCTTGTTGGCTTTGCGAATGCCCATAAAGCTGGGATAGCGCGGATCATTGATCTCTTTGGAAACACTGATCACTGCGGGCAAGCGGCATTCGACTGTTTCCTGGCCGCCTTCCACCAACCGTTCGGCGATTACCTTGCCGTCGGCAATCTCGACAATCTTTACCACATTGGTCAACAGCTGATAGCCCAGCTCGGTGGCAACCCCCACAAAGGTGACGCCGCTATTGTCATCAACACTCTGTTTACCCGCCAATACAATATCAACCGCGCCTTGCGCTTTTACCGCTGCGGCGAGGATCGCGGCAACTGTCCACAGATCGCCATCTTGCACGCCACGATTGTCAACCAAGATGGCTGCACCAATGCCCATCGCCAACGCATGTTTGAGCGCGTCAACGGCACTTGCCGCACCCAGCGAAATCGCTAGCGTTTCGGCACCAAAGCGATCTTCCAACAGAATCGCTTCTTCTGCCGCAAATTCATCCCACGGGTTGATCACCATGGTTGCGTTGATCGCGCCACTCTGCACCTCGGCGGCAGAGACTTTGGGTAGCTCAGCCGTGTCGGGCGTTTGTTTCAATAACACAACGACTTTCACCTGCAATCTCCTGGTTTTCCTAAAATTTCAAGTTATCGTATGATAGATAGTCGTGATAATAAGTATGCGCGCAAACCGTTGGCGTGGCGTTGGCCATCAGTTGTCGGCTTGTTGCCCTATATGGTTGCGCGCAATGCTATAGGCAGCTGGGGTAAAAAAGGCAGTATGTATCGGAATAAAGCCTGTACAAAGAAAAAAAGCGGGAACGCCATTGTTCCCGCTACTGAGAAAACTCGAAAGTTTTCCCAAGATTCAGTAACACTATAGCACACGCTTAGTTTCGATGCAAGTTAAATTGTAAAGCGGTCATAAGGTCATGCCGATCAATTTCTGGATTTTTGTGGTACTCACCCTGGCGTTGGTAACGTTTATCAGCTACGGCACCTATGCTACCGCGCAACTCTTGCGCCATTGGCGACCGGATCGCAACCTCTTGTTACTGCCCGCCGAAAATCTGATCCGGCTGCTCTTCATTGCGTTGTGTCTGGTGTTGGGGTTAGTGAGCGGCGCGTCGAGGGGGCAGTTGGGCTGGGTCTTTCCTGCTGTGGGCCGTCAACTCTTCTGGGGCATGGTCTGGGGCGCGGGGTTGGCCCTGTTCTTTTATCTGAGCACGCAATGGTTGGTGGCGCGCACGGGGCAACGGTTCTACTCTTCCGCTGTGATCCAGGCGATCACGCCCCACAGCACACGCGAACTGGGCTGGGTACTGGCGGCGATGCTACCGGTTGTGCTGCTAGAGGAACTGCTCTTTCGCAGTCTATTGATTGGTGGCCTGGCGGCTGTGTTGCCAACGCACCTGCTCGTGATCGGATGGAGTGTTTTGTTCGGCCTATTGCATGCACCGCAAGGTCTTTGGGGCATGATTGGTGCAGGGGTGGCTGGCCTATTATTGGGCAGTCTCTTTGTTGGCCAAGGCAGTATTCTCCTGCCAATCGTCGCCCACTATGTTACCAATGCGCTACAGATTGGGCAAGCAATGCGGCTTGATCAGGCGACGGCATTATCTACCAGGGATGACGCCGATTCGGGCCGATTGTAATAGCCCCGGCGACTGTTCACACGAATCTTTAGCAATTCCTTGACCATGTTTAGCGTGTCGTGAACGGCACGGACGCGACTGTTGGCCCCATAGTACCAATTGGCGGGAATTTCAATCATGCGCAGATGATGACATGCGGCAATGTGTAGCACTTCGACATCAAAGCCCCAGCCATCGATGCGTTGCAGTGGAAAGACAACCTGGGCCGCCTCGCGTGTAAAACATTTAAAACCACACTGCGTATCTTGAATTTTGGGCACAGCCATAACGCGCACAAGAAAGTTGAAGACGCGCCCCATCAAATGCCGATAGACCGGTTCGCCATGGCGTACGGCACCGGCCACTTCGCGGCTGGCAATCGCTACATCAAAGCTGCCTGCCTGGATAGCGGGCGGCAAAAACTTGGGTACATCCTCAATCGGGACCGAGAGATCGGCATCGCTCATGATCAAATAGTCGCCTTTGGCGCTGAGCATACCCTTTTTGACCGCAGCTCCTTTGCCTGGAGCAGATTGCAGCAGACAGATCGAAAAAGGATCCGCTGGCAATAGCTGCTCCTGTATAAATTGCCGCACGGCCCCTGCGGTATTGTCGGTAGAGCCATTTTCAACCACAATCACTTCGGCGGTGTAAGGCTGTACACGCAGAAAGGCGGCAATGCGTGACAGGGTAGGCGGCAGGCGCAACTCTTCGTTGTAGGCAGGAATAATAATGCTTAGAAAGGGCGCGTTTGCTTGGTTTGGCACGGTTGACGCATGGTCCATGAGATTGCCTGTGTTTTCCGCTCTAGCGTGAAGATCATCTGTGTCAGTTTGGATGCCTTACTGTTCAGGGTAATACACTGCGTAAAGCAAAGAGTAGAAAAATTTGGACAACAATTGTGCTTCCCCATAGCAAATAGGCTCCAACGGGTTGGCGGCGCAACGTCATCCATACGCCCCACACACCATTCACCAGCCAGGCAAAAAGACCAATCAGCGGCAGGCGGAAAAGCACCTGTTTGTCGCGCACGATCTCTGGCAACCCATCGGGGCTATAGCGGGTGGGCAAGGGATTGGGTAGATCGGGAAATTGTACCATCAAAATGCCAAAAAGGGTCAAAACGCCAAGCAAGCCTAACCCCAGCAAGATCGGCCCTGCCCGATCTGTCCCAAAAATGCGCTGTGCTCGCGAGGTATGCACTTGGCCCGTCTGTAACGCTTGCGCCGCGCCCATGCGGAACCGTTCTTGGACTGTCGTCAGAAATTCAGCCTGGGGCAGCGGAGAAATCGCAAAAACGGCCTGACCCGTGTCCAACAGCAAACAATCGACCAGGGGTTGGGTGGCAAAAAGGGTCACTTCTTGCAGATCGTCAGAATAGGCGGGGCGTACATATGGCGCAGGCCAGTGCATCCACCGCAACTGATCCGTATCTTGCACGCCACCCTGAATAATCTGTTGAATCGTGGAGAGGGGAATGATCTGCCGTACATTCGCCCAGCGAATGGTGATGGCATTGCGATCAACCCAATATTCTAAGGTGAAAACACCCCAGGTACGGTACAAAAGATGCAGCAAGATCGGCACGCTCACGACAATCAACATGATCATGAGGAAGCGCAGCCAATCGGTCGCGCGCTCGATCACCCAGGCGACAAGCAAACTGTCGATCAGCACAATCCAAAAACTAACGACAAGCCCTTCCCAACGCGTAGGGCATGGTGGTGGTTTAAAGACCATAAAGGTTGGTTATCTGCTAACTTTCATGACATAACGCGATTGTGGTAAAGCTAGGTCTCCACAATCGTGTACAAGCAAGCGCTGACGAGCATTGTAGCCAGTCAGCGCTTGCTCGCAAATTTGTTTAGTCGGGCTTGCGATGACGCACGTAGACGCGTACTTCGTCACTTTCCACTCGGTTGCCTGCTCGATCATAGGCCCGTACTTTGATCGCATGGCTTTCCAGATAGACACCACCGCTGGTCCGGATCGCCTGGAAGCCGTCACCAAAGGGTAACATGCGTCCCGGCTGGATATCGGGATCGTCGCTGACAATCCCCGTCCAGTTTTGCGCCCCACCCGTTTCGATCGTGCCGACATCGCGCATGGTAATTTTCCAGCGCTCATTGTACGGCGCGACGGTGCTCGTGCCAAAGACGGCCCCATCGATGACAAATTCTACTTTGTCAACCGCCCATGTGTCATTAACCAGCACATTGACATTGATCTGTTCATCATCTTCCATCACATACAGGCGATCTGGTTTCGGTTCGGAGATGACAACGGTCGGTGCTGAATTATCCACCGTCACCGGTGTGCGCCACTCGCGTGGACCATCGCTGCGCTGGACAGTGAGACGCAGGGTATAAATTCCTTCGCCCAATGTGGTCGTGTCGAGCGCTTCCAAACGACCGTTGGCCACTTCTTCGGGGTGTTCTGGCCCAATTTGGATCCATTGCTGTGGCTCTAGCCCTGCTCCAAATTCGACACGGTAGGGCCCACCCTTGGCGTTGCCAATAATTTCGATCACACCCCCCACATAATCATTCAGCGATGGCCGAATGATCGCGGCGTCGGGATCGAACGCATCGACATTGATGGCGGCCTGGCCGGTGGGTGGTTGGGCAATGCCATTTTCGCGCACCCAATCGGCAGCTTCTTGGGGCAACATTTCATAGACGCGGTTGGTGAGGCGCTCTGCCGGCGTGTTTGCACTCGCCAACTGGCCACTTTCGCTATCAATTTCAAAGACCTGCCAGATATTATCCGGCAGGGTTGGTTCTGTGCCGGCGATGAAAATTTCGTTGCGCTGGCTTTGGCAGGCAGGCGTTGGTAACAGGCCACTGGGCAAACAGACCGTCAGGTTAACAATACCGGGCGGTGGACTGTACCAAGTCGGCGCGACACCTTCGAGATATTTGCGCATGATCGCATTCCAGATCGGCGCGGCACCCGAAAGACCCGTGACGTTTTTCATCGATTCGTTGTCGGTATTGCCCACCCAAATGCCCACTGTCAGTTGGGGTGTAAAGCCCATGGTCCAGTTGTCTTTGAAACCGTTGGTCGTGCCTGTTTTGACGGCCACTTTGCGATCCGGCAACGTAAGCTCGGTGTTGGCCCCAAAGGCGGGCGCGCGGGCCACGTCATCGCTCATTATGTCGGCCATGACATAGGCGACTTCGGCGCTAAAAATCCGTTCGACTTGCGGCGTTTGATACTCTTTGATGACTTCGCCTTTGGTGTCGCGGATCAATAAGACGGACACTGGGTTCAGATTGCGGAAACCGCTGCGCCGTTCTGTGCTCAACACGGGTTCCCCAATCATCGAACCGGCGTTGGCCATGGTGCTGTAGGCGTATGTATGATCCAGCAGCGAGACTTCGCCGCCGCCCAATACCAGGTTCAGCCCGTAGTAGTTTAGCCCGCGATCAAGTCCGTTAATCCCCATGCGATGGGCGGTCCGCAGTGCGTCGGCTACGCCCACTTGTTGCATCACACGAATGGCCGAAATGTTATAGGAACGCGACAGGGCATTGCGCAGCGAAACCGGCCCATGATATTGACGATCATAGTTCTCGGGGCGATAGTAGGCTCCGTCCGATTGTGGGAATGCGGTAGCCACATCCAGGATCATGCTGGCGGGTGACATCCCATTTTGTAACGCCGTCAGATAGACATAGGGTTTAAAACTGGAGCCTGGTTGGCGCGAGGCCGTCGCCACATTGACCTGACCATCGATCTCTTCGTTGTTATAGTCTAAAGAGCCAACCATGGCCAAAATTTCGCCTGTATCATTTTTGATGGCAATGGCCGCCGCATTGCGGGCATTTTTGTCTTGCGCGATCAACTGAACGACCTGCTCGCGCGCCACTTGTTCGGCATAGCGTTGCAGATCGACATCCAGCGTGGTGTAAATCTGCAAGCCTTTGCGCCAGATATAATAGGGATCTTCGGCCGTGTTGTACTCGCGCTTGACCTGATCTAAGACATAGAGCGCAAAGTGGGGCGCAGTGAGCAGATCAAAGCGCTCGGCAACTGACTTGCGCAGGGATAGCGGTTCTTGAAAGGCCGCCAGGGCTTGATCCGGGGTAATTTTGCCGGCTTCGACCAAAGCGCGCAGGGCGAGTCCCTGGCGCTCTTTGGCATCTTCTGGCCTGTCGATTGGATTTAACAGCGGAAACTGGGGAATCGGCGCAAGCATGGCCGCTTCGGCAACACTCAAGTCTTTGCTGCTTTTCCCAAAGTAGACCTGGCTGGCTGCCTCCACACCATAGGCGAGATTGCCATAGTAGTTATAATTCAGATACCACTCCAGAATTTTCTCTTTACTATAGCGGCGTGTCACTTCCAACGCCAGGATCACTTCTTTGATCTTACGCGCATAACTTTGCTGGGTACGCTCCTCGACCGGAATGACCACATTCTTGATCAACTGTTGGGTAATCGAAGAGCCACCCTGTACCTCGCCGCCCTGGGCATTCGAGACAAAGGCGCGCAAGAGACCACGCACATTGATGCCTGGATTCTCCATAAAGTTACGATCTTCGAGCGCAATCGCCGCTTGATAGACCCAAGGTGACATGGCACTGTAGTCAACATATTGTCGATCACCGCGGAAGGGGCGCGGGTCAATACTTTCATACAGCAGGTGATCGCCCGTGCGATCATAAATGCGCACCGTTTCAAATTCATCCTGTTGCAGCTCAATAATGCTGGCATCGGGCAGTTGCGCAGCATAGGAGGTATAGATGCCATAGACCGTAGCTGTGCCGATAGCCGTCACCGTGCCCACCACCAACAGAATGGTGATCAACATTGCGCCCAGGCTTTGCCCTGCCCAGAGCCAAGGTCGTGGGCGATTGGTATGCATGCGCTGGCGTTTGCGGCGTGCCATCAAAATATAATCGTGTCGATTCAGTCGATTCATCGTTGCCTTGTTTTACACACCCAGTTTTCCCTCACTCTACACATCAACGCACGGGGTAGACGCATAACGCTACCGCATAATATCCAGTTTTCGACCGCAGCCTAAATCCTATGGTACTGTTACTAGACTGTTACCGTATCTAGATAATGTGCAATCGACTTCATCGAGCGCAGCTACTACAATTCGCCGCATGGACAAACTTCGGTGGCTAATAGGTATACAGTACACAAACAAAACATCGCTATCCTAGCATATTCTGATAGAAAAGACGAAAGCGGACAAGCTTCATGTAAAGGCTTGTCAGTGGTATGATCAAACTTGTCAGTGGTATGATCAAAATCGTAGCGGCGATCCGGCGGTCGCGATCACCATCGACAGTCCACCTCGTCTCGTGCAACACGCGCTGTGCGAGATATGTGCAAGATAGACGTTCTCGCGGAGGAAAACTATGAGTGAACAGCAAGCTATCTATGATGTCATTGTAATTGGCAGCGGTCCTGGTGGCGAAGGGGCGGCAATGAAGGCCGTGAAGGCTGGCAAACGGGTGGCCGTGGTCGAAGAGAAGCCCCTGGTGGGCGGCAATTGTACTCACACCACCACCATTCCCAGCAAAGCCTTGCGCCAAGCGATTCAGCAGATGATCGACACGGGTAGCTATGCCACAACCAACTATCAACAACTGCTACGTTCGGCAGAAAGCGTGATCGCGCAACAAGTGACGCTGCGTACCAGCTTTTATGAGCGCAATCAAGTGGATATTATCACCGGGCGCGGCAGTTTTGTCGATGCGCACACGGTGGCCGTCGTGACACCCAGTGGCATCACCAAGCGCTATACGGCTGACTATTTTGTGATTGCCACAGGCGCGCGTCCCTACCACCCAAACGACATTGATTTTACCCACCCGCGGATTTTGGACAGTGATTCTGTGCTCACTTATAAGGGCAATCCGCGCTCGATTACGATCTATGGCGCAGGCGTGATTGGCTGTGAGTACGCCTCGATTTTTCGGGGCTTGCGCATCAAAGTAAATTTGATCGATCCGCGCGATCAATTGCTCTCCTTTTTGGATGATGAAATTATTGACGCGCTGAGCTATCACCTGCGCGACAACGGCGTCATGATTCGTCATCATGAAGAGTATGCCAAAGTGGAGGCCACTGAGCATGGCGTTACGCTCTATCTCAAGTCTAATAAAATTATCCATAGCGATGTTTTGTTGTGGGCACAAGGGCGCACCGGCAATTCGGATAATATGGAATTGAAAGCATTGGGTATCGAGCGTGACAAACGCGGCAACATTATTGTCAACGAAAATTATCAATCTGCCCAGCCCCATATCTATGCGATTGGCGATGTGGCAGGGGGCGCAAGCCTGGCTAGTGCGGCGTATGACCAAGGCCGTTTCGCGGCGACCCATATTGTCACCGGCCGACCCGACTATCAACTGGTCGAGCAAATTCCGACCGGCATTTATACGATCCCCGAAATTAGCTCTATTGGCCTCACCGAGCGCCAATTGACCGAGCAGAAGGTGCCCTATGAAGTGGGGCATTCCTTTTTTCGCCATCTGGCGCGTGCTCAATTGAGTGGGCGCACAACTGGCATGCTTAAAATTCTCTTTCATCGCGATACCTTGCAGATCTTGGGTATTCATTGTTTTGGCTCCCAGGCTTCCGAGATTATTCATATTGGCCAGGCGATTATGGCACAACAGGGTGAAGCAAATACATTACTCTATTTTGTAAATACAACCTTCAATTATCCGACCATGGCCGAAGCCTATCGGGTGGCCGCCTTAAATGGCTTGAATCGCGTCCAGTAAGCTGGCTCAAAGGCACGATACACCTGTGAGGCGCGCATTTGCTTGACTGCTCTCTCCCCTGGCAATGTGCACGCGTTCAGCCGAATGATGTAGTAGAAATACTAAGAATGAGTAAGTAAAATGTAAGTTAATTCGGTTGAATTTGCCGGTAAAAACATTATAATGGTATATGCGAAGCATAGTTTATCAGTATATTTTGGGCATGTGGACTGGCAGGCTATGAACGTTCTTGCGGCTTCAAAGAAGAGATATGATCATGCAGTGGTATTGCCGACTACACCAAAAGTTTGAAAACAGTAAAACCATGACGATAGCTGAACCAATTCATCGTTTTTATCAGCGCAAACAAGGGCGACAGCAGGCGTCTGTGCTTGACAGACACCTGCAACCTGCGATTGCCAATCCGGCAGGCAACCAAGGGCCGCGTCTACGGCAATGGCTACAAAACGAACGCTATGAAGTAGCGGGACAGCAGCCTGATCAACTAGAGACTGTATTTCACCTGAATCCGCAGGGGGAGGTACCACCCATGAACCCCGCTACCGATTTGAAGGTGACTTCGCCCATTCGCGTTGCCTGGTTACAACAAAATCCCTATCACTTGCCCAAGGCGCTCAGTTTGCGGACGCGTTTTTCCGAGGCTGGGATGCAAGTAAATATTCATCAGTGGTCGATCGATGATGTTGCGCCACTGGATTGCGATCTAATTTTGTTCGAGTGTTTTGAGATTGTTGAGCAAGAGATGATGAATTTCTTGTTGAAACTTCGCTTCTTTACGCAAGCACCCCTAATTATTTTAACCGACAACTACGCCCTTGATTGGTCAATTTGGGCATTACGTGGGGGCGCAGACGCTGTTTTTACGGTTAATATGCCCGATGAAGTGATTGTTGCGCGTTCCAATGCCCTTTTGCGACGGTGGATTGTCTCCTGATTTTCTCTAGCCAATTTCCTGAAAGCTGAATTATACATTAGACCTTATTCCGATTTAATTTTGTGCATGCGTAGGTGCGGTTTGTAACCGCACAAAGCTGGTTGACCCGGATTGTGCGGTTACAAACCGCACCTACAAGAACAATTGCACCTGGTTTTGTTGCCGCAATAACAAATCGGAATAATCTCTATTGTTACCAACATGGCAGCATTTCTCCTCAAATTCTCCGATTGGCTCCTAAAATCCTACCCTTTTTAGCACAAAAATATTTTATCCTGCGCTATAAAAATAAGGGGGGTACCCATTTGTTGTGAATGGCTGCTTTACCGATGCATGAAAGCGTTCACTTGTTGAGCATTTCTCGTAAACTGCCTGTTTGTAAACAGAAGGAATAAGATAATTGAATTTACCGGATGAAAAATTTTGAGATTTGCGTTAATAACCTTAATATAGTACTAAGGTACTGTTTTCATTCGGTCATTTGGGCGATTCAAATATCAATTATTTGCTGATATACTGTTCATCAAAATTTGGGCACTATATTATTTTCTTACTTTGTCCCAAACAGTTGGTTTACAATCGTTACATCTATCCAGACAAATAGGAGGCTTACGCTATGGCGCTCTATATTCAGAATCTATCCGATCAAGAAGTAAAGCAGATTGAGGCGCTCATTTGTGAACCTGAAGATGATCTGCCGGTTAACCGACTCTTGATCATTTTGCTCTCGGCCGAGGGGAAAAGTGTTCCCGAGATTAGCAATGCGGTTACTCTACACCCGATCAATGTGCGCAAGTGGATTCATCGCTATTCGGCAAATGGTATCAATGGGCTACGCAGTGGCAAGTCACCCGGTCGCCCTCCCCTGTTTACGCAAAAGCAGCGCCGCCAGATCTCCAAAATTGCTGGCACAAGCCCGCGTACGCTTGGCTTAACGTTCTCGCGCTGGTCCTTGCAACGCCTACGGCGCTACCTGATTGAACATAGTGTTGTGGATCGCATCAGCATTGAAACAATTCGCCAAATTGTTCAATCGACAGATATGGTGCGCGAAATTCGCTAAATGATAGAAGACATAGTTGTTCTATCATTTCCAATTAAGTTCATGTTATTCTTTTGCCTGCGATCAGGGTTATGATATGATGAGCTTTGTGTACCTTCCATTACCCACCCTTGCGGCTGTTGTTTCAACGTAGGTTATCTCGCTTCTCTGGTAAACTACCTACTGGTAACTACTTATTTGGAGATGACCGAGATTATAGTCTGCCTGTACAAGTCGAATTGCACAAGTAAGAAAATCGTGGCTGGGATGAATGTTCGCTAGGGTGCGGGAATACCAGAATGAGTACACAGTTTCGCACGCTACTGTGTACTTTTCTTGTTGCCTACATATTCTATAAAGGTTGATATAATGAAAACTCTCTTTTCGGGTAAGTCCCGGCATTTCTCCCGGTTTTGGCTGGTTGGTGGCCTCTTGTTGGTGACGCTGCTTGCTGCTTGCGCCTTGCCCTTAACACCAGCGCCGGATGCTGGTATGCCTGAAGCAGAAGCAACTACGGCTCTCAGCGAGCCGCTAACCACCACCGCCGACCTACCCGCTGGCACCATCCCCACCGTGAGTATCACCGATACGCAAAGCGCGACAACCACGACCCCTACCACTGCGACGACGAGTACGGAAACATACAAGGGCATTTCCGTAGGATTTACTGCCGACGGATACGCATATCGCGGTTCGCCAGATGCGCCGATCACCATCTATGAATATAGTGATTTTCAGTGTCCGTTCTGTAATCGCTATTTTATCCAGACCGAGCCAGCGTTGGATGAAAGCTATGTGCGCAATGGCCAGGTACGCGTGGTCTTTCGCGACTTTCCACTAGTCGATCTGCATCCCAATGCCCCGGCGGCCCATGTCGCTTCGCTGTGCATGGCGGATCAGGGTGCTGCGTTGTACTGGACCATGCATGCGCGTCTTTTCCAAACCCAGTCCGAGTGGGAACAATTACCCGACCCGCTGCCCTACTTTGCTGACCTAGCGACAGAAAGTGGTGCGGCATTGGAGCCCTATACGGCCTGTCTCGCCAGCGGTGAGAAGGAAGCCATTGTAGCCCAAGGGGTAAGCGAGGCCCGCGCAAAAGGCTTTAGCGGTACACCCAGCTTTGAATTTGTGCGCGAGGCGACTGACGAAACCTTTTCGCTGGTCGGTGCCCAGCCCTATGAGCAATTTGCGGCGATGCTCGATACGTTGATTGCCGGTGGTACCCCCCAGAGCGAAGAGCCGGCCCAGCAAGGCAGCGAAGAAATTCCGTTTTGGGCAACTGCCGATGGCTTATTGCCCGATCCAGATCGCCCTGGCATGACGATGGGTGGCGATTATTATCACGGTGACCCCAATGCCAAAGTCGTTGTGATTGAGTTCTCTGACTTTCAATGCTCTTTCTGTCGCAAGCATACGACAGAAACCCAGCCGATCTTGGATGAGCAGTTTGTCGATACCAATCAGGTTTTGTGGGTCTTCAAACATTTTCCACTGTCGATTCACCCGCAGGCACCCGCGGCAGGTGCTGCGGCAGAATGTGCGGCTGATCAGGGCAAATTCTGGGAGATGCACGCACTCTTGTTCGCCAGCACAGAAAGTTGGTCAATCAGTGATCCAACGCCGGTTTTCAGCGATCTGGCGCAACAACTTGCGCTCAATGTCGATGAATTTACGACTTGTCTCGCTGGTGAAAGCGCCGCACAACGTGTGCAAGAGGATATGGACGCTGGTCTGCCCTTTGTGCGTGGCACGCCAACTTTTATTGTGTTGTACGAGGGCCAGGGCAGCATTATTCCTGGTGCATTACCCGCCGAACGCTTTACCACTATCCTGCAAGAAGTCTTGGACGGTGTGGCTCAGTAAGCTTTGTTACCGATCAGGGCATAGGATGACGGCTACTGTAAACGATAGAGAATCAACCAGGTTGTAACAGCCTGGTTGATTCTTTTGGGCTCAACTGTCGGACAACGAATTGTAGATCAATGCGAAGGAGTAATGATGGGACGTGTACTCAGCTTTATTATCGGCACAGCCATTGGTGTGGCGGCTGCTGCGGTGACAACCTATCTCTTTGAGCCAGCCCGCGAGACACCGTTTGATCAGCGTTACCAATCACGCCTGGATCGCGCAATCGCCGAAGGCAAAACCGCGGCTATCGAACACGAAGCTGCGTTGCGCCGTCAACTGGCTGCTACGCGCCAGCTTCCGCTGGTGGATCGCAATTCACCCGTCTAATGCGTGGCGTGTGCTACTGTTGGCACGCCGGACAAAAGTGCGTACTGCGTTGCGCCAAGACAATGCGCTGAATGGCTTGTCCACAGTGCAGACATGGCTCGCCCGTGCGTTGAAAGACCTGATGACGACCTTGGAATTCGCCTAGCTCGCCGTTGGGGCGGGCATAATTTTGGATGCCACTGTCACCCAGGCTGCTGCCGTGATGTTCTATGGCAGTGGCGAGGACACGTTGAATCGCGGCGTGCAATTTTGCAACTTCCTCACTGGCCAAACTACTGCCTGCCCGGGTCGGGTGAATGCCAGCCAGGAAAAGACTTTCATCGGCATAAATATTCCCCACGCCCGCCACAACCGATTGATCCAACAACAAGGCTTTGATGCTGGCGTTACGTCTGGCCAGTTTATCGACCAAGTAGGCAGGTTCAAAAGCGGCGGCCAACGGCTCCTCGCCAAGCTTCGCCAAGATGGTGGTTGGCGTTGCGACGAACCACAAACGACCAAATTTCCGTGAATCTTGATAATGAATCTGCCCACCATCAGCTAGATCGAATACAACGTGGGTATGCTTGGTCGGCATGACTGGCTGGGCATAAACTGTCACATGCCCGGTCATGCGCAGGTGGATTATCAGCGTGTTGCCGCTTGCCAGCCCCAGCAACATATATTTGCCTCTGCGTCCAAAATCGGTGAACTGTTGGCCGATCATCCCTTGCATAAATTGATCGACTGTGGGCGCGGCGATAATGCGCGGCCATAAAACAGTAAGGCCTTGCACAATTCGTTTGTGCAGGATAGGGGTAAGGTCCCGCACATAGGTTTCCACTTCGGGTAATTCAGGCATGCACTATCCCTTGCTGCGCCACCAAAGACTTCCCAAAACTACCGTGAACAAAACGGTCATGATTTGTGCCCAGGCCAGCCAACGATCCACATCTTCTGCCACAGGCGCTGTTGCTGCTGCCGGTACACGCTGCGTAGCGGTGGGTTGTTCGACCAATGGCGTCGCCATCACGGTTTCTGTCACCGTCTCTGT
>Ga0105048_10010279_pt1 | contig 14845 bp, 15 predicted proteins | sample MAT05_FD_78382 | JGI IMG/M metagenome (GOLD analysis project Ga0105048, IMG submission 78382) | Freshwater microbial communities from Lake Fryxell liftoff mats and glacier meltwater in Antarctica - MAT-05 | ecosystem: Environmental > Aquatic > Freshwater > Ice > Liftoff microbial mat | place... | reverse complement strand
GTGATCGGGTACGCCGAGATCGTCTCCGCTGAACGTCTGCGTGCAGCCGGTGCCGTCACGACTGTCGAACGTCTGGTGGATGTCGCCCCGCTGCTCGGCGTCGTCCTCCCCGTCGCGTGACGCGTGTTGCTTGACACTGTTGCGTGCCTGTGTCAGAACGCGTAGCCAATGGTGAGCCGCCCTGTCGGTCGCACGCGACTGTCGCCGCCCAGATCCTGCTCGCTCGCGAAGTAGCGCTTCACACCGAATCCTGCCGCCACGGCGGTCTTTCTGCTTGACCCGAGCAGCCACTGGTACTGCGATTCAATGGCGAATGCCGGAGCGACGACGTTCTTCGCCGGCACTCTGGAGCAGCTCGGATTCAGGGACTCGCACTCGTCGTAGGCGCGACGGTTCACGAAGCCCAAGCCCAACGATGCCGCAAGCCCAAGTCCTTCCAGTCCGCGTTCCTGTGGATACAGCCGCAGCTTCGCGTCGACGTTGCCGTATTTGTCGTTGTCCCACTCGGTATACGACGCGCCGAGGGCGACGGACAGGTTGGATTGGAGCCTGCGTTCAAACTCGCCCTGGAACAGGCCGAAGAGCGGCAGGAACGGATTCACGGCGATGATGCGCGTCGGTGCACCGGCGTCCTGAGCGCGGGTCTGCTCGCTCAGCGACTGGGCGGAAAGCAGCGAGGGGATCAGCGCCAGCGCGGTAGCGGACAGTAGTCGTCGCATGCCTGCAGGGTTGGAGTGAATACCGTGTGATGATGCAGCGTGACGAATACGGCCGTGATGTCGCTCAGTGCGGTTGCAGCAGCGCTCGAGCCGCTGACTGTCCGCCACGCGCCGCACCCTCGAGGGAACTGGAGTGGAGCACCTCGCTCGCACGCCACAATCCTGGAAGGCCGCAGGCGATGGTAGGTCGGAGTTCACGCCAGCCCGGCGGCTGCGCGAACTGGGCATATGGTACACGCCAGATCGCCAGACGTGTCAGCGTGATGTCCGCCTTGTCTCCGCTGGCCGCCGCCATGGCGGCAATCTCTCGGCGCGCGGTATCGTCCAGCCGATCGTCGGGCAGCGTCGCCGCCTCGCCGAGTACGGTGGCGGCGAGCAACTGCTTCCCCGTGGCGTATTCGGGCGCGACATCCGTGAGCGTGACTGCGTGACTCACGACGGCGTTCGGACTCGCGTTGAGCCAAAGTGCCTTGCCTGGCAAGGGCGAACGCGGTGCAGTGTAGTAGAGGGTGGTGCAGCCGCGCGCGCCCTCGGGCACGCCCAGCGACAGTCCGACACTCTTGGCCAGCAGCGCAGCAGCTGGTGGCTCGGTGGCCAGTACGACATCGGCCGCATCAAAGTGACTGCCATCGTCGAGCGTCACACCGGAGACGCGGCCGTCGCGTGCATTCACGCTTCGCACGCTCACGCCACTGCGCACGGAGCCAAGCGGCAACTGCGACGCGAGCTGCGCACTGATCGCACCCATGCCACGCGCGGGCACTGCGGTTGAACCTTCGGACAACATCTTGAACGTGAAGAGCAGGATCGATGCGCTGGTGGAGAGCGTGCGATCGAGCAGGATGCCGCCGTAGAAGGGTGCGAAGAAGCCGTCGATCACGGCCTTGCCGAAGCCGCGCGATTCAAGAAACCCGCGCGTCGAAACGCCGGCGTAGCGTGCGCTGAAGCAGTCGTCGATGCTGAGCTGCTGTGCAAAGCGACGCAGTGCCAGCAGTCGCAGCTTGTCGCCCAGCGAGACGGCCCGCGCGAGCACGGTGTCGAGCAGCAAACCAGGATCGCGCAGCGCATCGCCGATCAGCGACACGCGACCGTCGCGCACGATCCGTGCGGCCGGGAGGAAGCGCCGGAGCTGCAGCGCGTCCTGATCGAGATACGAGCCAAGCGTCGGGTATGCGGTGAAGAGCACCTGAAAGCCGTGATCGACCACGACGCCATCCACCAGCGACGAGCGCACACGTCCACCGACATCGGCCGCGGCTTCGAGGACAACAACCGGGCGTCCCGCGCGGTGCAGCTCGATCGCGCACACGAGTCCGGCGATTCCCGCGCCTACGATGATGACGGGCTGCATTGAATCGGGCATGGGCGAATAGTGCAGACGAGGCGGGGCCAGCCGCTACTGCATTGCGACTGGCCCCGAATACTCCACGCATGCGGCGGCGCACGGACACTGCTTCAGCTTGGCTCGCGATCGAACGTGAATCAAACCGTCATTCGCGCGTCGATCAGTATGGACTAGAACTTCACCAGCACCGGCGCCTCACTGCTGCGCGCGAGTTCGACGGCCTTGTTCATGACGCGGGATGGGTCGTCGGTGCCGACCTTGAGCTGGGTGCCCGATTCGGCGCGAGCGCCAGCGCAGCTTACGGTGATCGTCATCGGCGTGTAGATGCCTCCGGTAAGGGCCGCGACCAGTCCGTTGAGAAACGAGTGCTGCGTCTCCACCTTCGCCACACCACCCGGGCACGACTGCGCCGTCTCGGTGATCTTGGGCGGCACGATGCCGTAGATGAACGAATGCGCCCACGGCGTCACGATCGGCGTGCCCGTGGCCGCGCGCCCGGTATCAATGACGGCATGGTAGCAACCCGAAAGGGCGACCGCAGAGGCCAGAACCACTGCTCCAATTAGACGACCCATACACACTCCATCGAAGGATGAACCGGCGAATGCTCGCGCGTCGCGTCGGATCGCCGTCCCAACGCGATGCGCAAAGATCGCTGATCCGTGGCGCAATTCATAGCTGATTGGATCGAGCGCCGATCTGCGACTCAGCAACCGCTCGACGGTGAGCGCACATTTGCAGAACGGCCATCAGGTTCTGCTGCCCACCGTCATTGCGGCGGCCGACCGCACAAGCGGCCGGGGCCGGTCGCGATCACATCGCGACCGGCCCCGGCAACACCAACCACGACGAGCGATCTAGAACCGAATGCCGAACGTCACGGGAATCCAGTTCGTGCTGTTGTCACCGGTAAACACGTTCACGAACTTGGCTTCGCCGAACGTCGAGAAGCCGGCGAGCTTGAATTCGATGCCCGCGCCGCCCTGAATGCCAAGATCCGAGTTGGTGCTCGAGTTGGTGCTGGTGGTGTAGCTCTTCGTGTTGTAGATGCCGCCGCCAGCGATCAGGTACGGGATGACCGAGTTCGAGTGGTTGGACGGGTGAATGATCGCGTTTGCCGTGGCGCCGAGGCTGCGCAAGTTGAAGTTGCCGATCTTCGACTTCCAGTTGTCATAGCTCACATCGCCACGGAACATGATCGACGGCATGGAGGCTGGCTGGAACCACACATGGCCAGCGACCACGTATCCCGCATCGACCCCATCGCCAAGGTTACCCATCGGCGCTGACAGCCCGCCGCTGACGCCCAACGTCACCGGTCGGGTGGTCTGCGCGGAAACGACAGCAGGAAGCGCAAGCAGCGCAGCAAGTCCGATCAGACGAATTGACTGTTTCATGTGGTCCTCGATTTCAGGTGTGCACGTGCTCCTCCGATAGGAGCGTTTGGTGCTTCGGCGCACAGATACCAGCGCACCGTCGTCGTGCTGACACCCTTGTACTGCAACTCGCTTGCCACGCGTGGTTTCGCGTAACCCCTTGCCCTACTCACCAATCGTGCGCACGCGGTCCACGAAGTACTCCGTGTCGCCGAGGCATGACGTCGGCAATCCGATATGCTGCTTGTAGTGCACGGAGACGCGCTTGCCGCTGAGGCTGTCCATCAACTGTGCGATCGAGTCGCTGCGTACGGTGAAGTTGAAGCTGTCGGCGCGAAAACCGCGCGCGATATCGGTGTACAGCGTCCCCTCCCACGTTTTGCACAGCCATCCCTTGCGCGACATCTTCTGCACGTAGCCCGCGCGATCGCCGTCGGAGTACGTGTAGAGCATGGCGCCGACGGTCCAGACGGTCAGCAGGAGCGCGGGCACGCCGAGCACGGCGAGAACCGTGATCTTGCCCCAGTTTCGGCGCGCCAACGACTTCCGAGGGGCACTCGGCGCTGACGCCACGGGCGCCGGATCGCGTGGATCTGATGGGCCTCCATCGGCGCCATCGCGGGAAGAATTCGGGTTGTCGGCCATGGGCGGAACTTGGGGAGGTGCGGCTGGTCGCGCTACCTTACGTGTGCCGCGCGTCATTGGCGTACGCGTCCGTACGGATCTTCACTGCCCAGGGTTCATCGTGAGTACTCCTCTTCGTCGCACCACCGCCACCGTTCGCGTGCGCGGCGTTCCCGTTGGTTCTGCCGCACCGATCGTGGTGCAGTCGATGACCAATACCGATACGGCCGACGCGGCCTCCACCGCTCAGCAGGTGGCCGAGCTGTTCGAAGCCGGCTCGCAGAAGGTGCGCATCACGGTCAACAACGACGAAGCGGCACGGGCGGTGCCGGAGATCCGGCAGCGGCTGGAGGATCGCGGACTCGATGTGCCGCTCATCGGCGATTTTCACTATAACGGCCACCTGCTGCTGACGAAGTATCCCGCCTGCGCGGCCACGCTCGACAAGTATCGCATCAATCCGGGCAACGTCGGCTCCAGGCATCGCGACGCGAATTTCACGACCATCGTGCAGGCGGCGATCGATCACGACAAGCCGGTGCGCATCGGCGTGAACTGGGGCTCGCTCGATCAGGATCTTCTGACGCAGATGATGGACGCCAACGCGAGCTCGGCCACCCCGCGCGACGCCAAAGACGTTTACATGGACGCGATGCTCGAAAGCGCACTGCGTTCCGCCGCGCTGGCCGAAGAAGTCGGACTCGGCCACGACAAGATCATCGTCTCGGCCAAGATTTCTGTGGTACCGGACCTCGTGGAGTGCTATCGACGGCTCGCCAAACGCTGCGACTATCCGCTGCACCTGGGGCTCACCGAAGCGGGCATGGGCACCAAGGGCGTCGTCGCGTCGAGCGCGGCGTTGGCCATTCTGCTCAGCGAAGGGATCGGCGACACGATTCGTGTGTCGCTCACCCCCAAACCCAACGGCGATCGTCGCGAAGAGGTATTCGTGGCGCAGCAAATCCTGCAGTCGCTTGGGCTGCGTTCATTCGCGCCGCAGGTGACCGCGTGCCCCGGCTGCGGTCGCACCACCAGCACCTTCTTCCAGCACATGGCGGAAGACATTCAGAGCTATCTGCGCGAGCAGATGCCCGTCTGGCGCGAGTCGAAGCCCGGTGTGGTGGAAATGAAAGTCGCGGTGATGGGGTGCGTGGTGAACGGCCCGGGCGAATCCAAGCACGCCAACATCGGCATTTCGCTGCCGGGCACCTTCGAAGAACCCAAAGCACCGGTGTACGTGGACGGCAAACTGTTCACGACGCTCAAGGGCGACAACATCGTGCCCGAGTTTCTCGTCATTCTCGAGAACTATGTCGAGAAGACGTACGGCGAGGGCGCGCTACAGCCGACGTAGGTGGTCGCGACGCTGCGATGCTGAGGCGCGCGATGAGCAAAAACCACAAAAATCAACGGCGACTGACTATCACGGATAGCAACGGAAACAGCACGGATTCTCACGGATACAGCGAACGATGTTTTTCTTTTTTTCCGTTGCTGGATCCCTGATACCGCAGCATCTGATCTGTTGTTATCCGTGATAGTCAGTTGCTGTTGCAGTTGCTGTGGTCGTTCGCGGAGTCACCCGTGCACCGCGGTATCAAGCTCGCGCGCTGCGGCCTCGAGTTCATCGACGATCGGCGCGGTGAATCCAATCGCGCGCAACCGCTCGCCAACGCGGCGATACCAACGCACGGTGCCATCGCGATCGACGGAGAAACGCCCCCACACCGTTTCGGGGAATGACGTGCGGCGCAGGTCGTTCAGGATGGAGTTGGCGTGATGCACCTTGTCCGCCGCACACACCCACAGCGCGTCTTCCGAGGCGAGCGACAACCGCGAGAGATAGTCGTCCTTCCGTTCGTCGTAGGAGAGCTCCACGCCGTCGTCATCGATGCGACGCTCGGTTACCGTGAGGACCGTCTCCAACGCACTGGCGCCGAACTTCCCGCCGATGCGTTCATCGAGCATCTCATGCGTCCAGCCGTCGCGCACGCAGTCGGCCACCACGTCGTGCAACACGCCGGCCACGATCGTGTCTTCGCCGCACCCATAGCGTGCCAGGATCACGGCGACATTCGCGGGCTGCGTGAGGTACGGCAGCTTCGTGCCCTTGCGCACCTGTTGATCATGGTGCTTGGCGGCATAGGCGAAGGCGTGGTTGATCCGATCGGAGTAGCCGGTCATGCGCAGGGTCGGGATCGGGGAAGGCTCAGGTTGGGAGCGGAACATACGTCGGACGGGCGAACCAAGCCACCAGCGATTCGAGTCCCGCGCGATCCTCGTGATTGAACGCCGCCGGCGCACCGGAATCGATGTCCAGTACAGCAATCAACGCGCCAGTGGCGTCGAACACCGGCACCACGATCTCGCTGCGCGAACGCGGATCGCAGGTGATATGGCCGGGAAATGCGTGCACATCCTCCACCACCACCGTGCGTCGTTCGGCCGCAGCCGTGCCGCACACCCCACGACCGAAGGCGATGTCGAGACAGCCCAGGGAACCCTGATACGGACCCACACGCAGCAACGCGTTCGGTTCGACGACGCGGTAGAAACCCGTCCAGAGATGACCGAAGGCGTGGTGCAGCAGCGCGCTCGTCGTCGCCATTGCCGCGATCGGGTCGTCCGACCCCTCGAGCAGCAGCAATTGCATCTCGCGCAGCTGGGCGTAGGCGTCGGCGCGGGGCGTCGCGCGCAGGTCGGGGATAGCGGATTCCATAGGCCGAACGATCAGTGAGTGAACGACATCGCGCCAGCGCTGGACCGCGGCGGCTACTGCATCGGCCCGATGACGAGGATCAGTCGCAGATCGAGCAGAAAGAGCGCGAGCCCCTGCACGATGATGCCAAGTCCCGCGCCGACGCCCCCGGCACGCGCTCCCCAGCGCCAGGCGGTCACCGCGAGCGTGACCCCGACCGCGACATAGCCGACATCGAGTCCGGTGTTGAGCCAGAGAATGTTCAGCAACTGCTGCGCGCCGGCGAAGTTGCGGAGCGCGAGACTGCGCCCCGACCAGAGACAGATGGCAAGGTCCACGGCGCCCCACGCCGCCGTCTGGATGGCGAAATGACGCAACAGCGGCGCCTCGATGCGCCGCATCATGAGCACGGCGATGAGCAACGTGCCGACAACCATGCTGGCACCGCCCCAGAGCGCCAGCCGCATCAGATGTCCGCGCTCGAGCACGAGCAGAGTGTCAGCCCACATGCGGCGGAGACTAGCCGACCGTCAGCGATGGAGAAAGTGCGGCGCACACGCGCTGATCAACGTGCGTTGCACGCGCCGCGACGCAACTCATGGCGACGGCTGCTCGGTCGTCCACAGCAGCACCGCACGAACGCGCTGATTCCGCGCCCGCGAGTCGCGCGCCACCGCGTCCAACCACGACAGCGGCGTCGCCCCAACCCGCGCGCAGATGACCACATCCGACATGACCTCGCCCGTGCCGTCCTTCAACAGGTCGTGCGACATATCGTTCGACATAGCGTTCGAGATCTCAGTCGAAAGCGCGCTCGATGCGTTGCGCACCAACCTCAACGCGGCGTCGCTCGGCAGGAGCGTGATGTCGTAGCGATTCGGCGCTGCACTGCGCGCACCCTGGGTGGTAGCGGCGCGTTGCACGTCGAACGCGAGATCGCGCTCGATCGCCAGGGTCGCGATCCCGGACGTGGAAGAGCTCGCGATCGTCTTCGTGCGCAACCAGGCGTCGAGCATGCGCGGTTGTGACGGATCCTCCACCACCAGCGCCGCCCGGGACTCACGCGCGGCGACGGCACCCAGGTTGAACGCCACCACACTGGCGACGAACGGGCGTTCGGCAATCACGTGCACCCGGTGTGCGACTTCACCCATGCCCGTCAACGACAGGTGCAGCAGCGCATACGACGGATTGCCGGCGTCCGGCAGCGGAGCGTTGCGCACCTTCACGTACCGCGTGCTCACCACCCGCGCGTTCGTGCGCTGCTCCACTTCCGCGTCGTCTCCCACCGTCGGTGTGCGCAACTCCCGCACGAAGGCCACCAGATATCCGATCGACACGCCAACGATCAGCGCCGCGAACAGCATCGCCACCCGCGGCACCGTTCGACCAAGGCGCGACGCGAGCGGCGCCCGCCGCGCCTCGAGTGCGACATTCTCCTGCTGGGCCGCCAGCAGCAATCGTGATACGCGTTGCATGTGCGTGGAGACGGTGTCCGACATCTCGCGCAGAGCCGCCGACACGCTGTCCGGAGCCACCGCCGCGCTCTGCGTCGACTCATCCGCGCGGCTCACGGCCAGCATGCTCGCGCGCGTCGTCGTGTCGCGAACGTTCGAAATCGCCGAGTCGGGCGCAGCCACCGTCGACGGTGACGGGAGTGGCGTCGGAGAGGAGTCGCCAGTGACGAATGTCGCACTGTCGCGAGACGGTACGCGTGCCGCCGCGGTCGTCGTCTCGCGCCCCGGCGCGTTCTCCGGCATGCGCGCCGTCGCAATGCGCGCCGTCGCAATGCGCACGAGTCGCTGTCCAAACGCATTCAGACGCGCGGTGAGCGCGGCGTAGTGCGCGTCGGGACCGCCGAGTGCCGCGTATGCCGATCGCTCGCGATCGAGCGCCTCCAGTGAATCGGCGAGCATGCGTACGCGCGCGTCACCTCGCACCGCACGTGCGAGCGCGAGATCGCGGTAACTCTCCGTCAGTGGCACCGAGCGCGCACGACTCAATCGCTGCCGCAGCTCCGCAAGGTCGGCATCGCTCGACGCGTCGGCGCCCTGCTCGACAGCGACACTGGCGCCGCCGCTCTCTCCGCGCGCGGTGGCGTCGGACAGATCGTCGGCCGTCGCCCGTCTGTCCCCAACGCGCAGCGCCTCCGTGTGCGCAGAGTCGGCGCGCCGCAGCGCACCATAGCGTCGCGAGAGCGCATCGAGCTGTCGCTGCAGCGCGAGCGTGTCGCGTGCCACCGGGATCCGCTCGAGTTGCAGGCGCATGGTGCGATCGGCCTGCTGGGGCACGAGCACGAGCACGAGCACCGTCGCCAGCAACGCCATCGCGCCAACCAGGACGATCGGCCACGCCCTTCGCGACGCGTTACGCGCACGCGCCGCGATCCACGTCGCACGCCATGTCGCACTCCGTCGCGCATCGGTCGAGTTCCGGCGCGGTGCGTCACCAGGCGCATCGCCAGATCGCGAGCCGCCAGATCGCAAACCGCGCGCAGACGACCGTGGGGTGTTTTCAGACGACGACGACGTGGACACAAGTCACCTCAACGAGCGCGGGGGCCAACGCATTGCGTCAGCCCCCGCGACCTTCTGTAGAACGGACTGCTTACTGGACCGTAACCTTGCCCTTCATGCCCATCGCGAGGTGCGGCGTGCAGTAGTAGTCGTACGTGCCAGCAGGCATGCCGGCGAAGGAAACCGTGTAGCTCTCGCCTGCCGCAAGCATCATCTTGCCGGCGAGCTCACCCTGCTGCTCGGGCATGTTCGCGGCGAGCACAGTCTTCGCTGCAGGCGCGATCGTCGCGGCGTCGAACGCCACGTTGTGCGGGCCGCCCGACACGAACACGAACTTGATGCCGTCGCCGGCCTTGACCGTGATGTCGGCCGGCTCGAAGCGATAACCCGTGCCGTCGCCAACCATCTTCACTTCGTGCGTCGTACCCGTGATCGGGGCCATCGCGCCCGCCGCCGGAGCCGCCATTGCGGGAGCTTCCATCGCCGGAGCCGCCATCGCAGAATCCGCCGCCGGAGCCGCCTTCTCGCCGCCGCACGCGCTCATCGCAATCGCGGCACCCACCGCTACTACCGTACCGAATAACCGCATGTCGAGAAGCCTCCAAGCCTGATCGAAATTGTTTTTTCAACAGGAGTTTACCCTGCGGCTCGCAGGGCCCTGCAAGCCTTGTGAAGTTATTCACGAGCGGTGCCGGGCGCAATTGACAACTGCATGTTCGCCTACGCTCGACTTGACGCACGTCACATCCGCCACTACGCTGCACCCATGCCCGGCTACAACTCCTCCCACCATCATGCGCATCACGGTCACGGCCCCACGGGTCGAGGCGCGATGAGCGTATGCGGGTGAACAGCGTGACAGGCTGAACCCAACACGTTCTGAGCTTCCCTTGGCCCGTCCCTCTCGGACGGGCCTTTTTCGTGTCGCTACCCACCGGCACGCTACGTTCCAGCGACCTATCGGATCTCCCATGTTGCGAATTGCGCTGCCCAACAAGGGCCGCCTCAGTGAAGACACCCGCGAGCTGTTCAACGACGCCGGGCTGGAGGTGCGCTCCTCCAGCGAGCGCTCCCTGACCGCATCCCTCGGCGGGGAGTTCGAGGCCATCTTCGTGCGGGCGCAGGACATCTCCGAGTTCGTGGCCGACGGAGCCGCCGACGTCGGTGTGACCGGTTGGGACCTGGTGAGCGAGTCGGAGCGCAATCTCGTCTCCCACCTCGACCTGGGCTTTGGTCGCTGTCGTCTCGTGGTCGCCGCCAAGGACGACGCCGGCATCACCAGCATCGATCAGATCGGGAGCGCTGACAAAGCGGCCCGCGTGGCCACCGTTTTCCCGCGGATCGCCCGTCGATTCTTCGCCGATCGCGGCCGTAACGTCGAGATCGTGCCTGTCTCGGGCGCTGCCGAAATCGCACCGCACCTGGGGATCGCCGACGTCGTCGTGGACCTCACCTCGACCGGCTCGACACTGCGGGTCAACGGTTTGCGGGAAGTGGAAACCATTGTCCTGTCGAGCGCTCACCTGGTCACCGCGGCCGGCGGACCTCGCAACGGAGACCCCACTCGCAAGCAGGAGCTGGACGATCTGGTGACCGCGCTCGCCTCCGTGATCCGGGCCCGAGGCCAGCGTTACCTCATGGCCAACGTGCCGCGTGATGCGATGGACGCAGTTCGCGGCGTGCTTCCTGGGCTGAATGGTCCGACCGTCATCGACATTGCGGACGGTGGCCGGTTCGTGGCCGTGCACGCTGTCGTCAGCGCCGATACCATCTACAGGACCATTTCGCAGCTTCGGGCACTGGGCGGCGAAGGAATTCTGGTCACCCGCATCGAGCGCTCAGTGCCATGAGTGGTGATGGACGCGCAGTCACCATTCGGGCCCGCGGCGCTCTTCGCGCCCTCGACGCCACGAGCCGACGCACGATCGTCGACCGGTCGCTGTCGGGCGACCCGACGGTTCGCTCTCGCACGACGACCATCATCGACCGGGTGCGCGCCGGCGACGACGTGGCGCTTCGCGAGATGGCGTTCGAGTTTGACGGCGTGAGGCTGGCGGAGCTCGAAGTCCCGCGCCGCTTCTGGCACGAAGCGCTCCGCGCGCTCGATCCGGCGCTCCGCGCTGCCATGGAACGTGCCGCGCGCAACATCGCTGCGGTGCACACCGCATTTCTGCCCGCCGCCGTTGAAGTGTCTCCAGAGCCCGGCATCATCGTCAGTCGTCGCCCGGATCCGTTGGCGCGCGTCGGCGTGTATGCGCCGGGCGGGCGGGCGGCGTATCCGAGCTCGTTGCTGATGGGCGCCATTCCGGCGCGCGTGGCGGGCGTGGGTGAGATCATGGTCTGCTCGCCGCCAACTTCCAGTGGCATGCCGTCGGCCGTGGTCCTTGCTGCCGCCGCGCTGGCCCACGTGGACCGCGTCTTTGCGATCGGAGGCGCCGGCGCCATTGCGGCGATGGCGCTGGGAACCGCCTCGGTACCGCAGGTGGACCGGATTGTCGGACCGGGGAACGCCTACGTCGCGGAAGCGAAGCTGCAACTGGTTTCGAGCGTCGCCATCGACTCACCGGCCGGGCCGAGTGAGCTGTTGGTGCTGGCGGATGGAAGCGCGTCACCCGACGCGATCGCGCGCGAACTGCTGGCGCAGGCCGAACACGATCCGGATGCGGCCGTGATCGCGGTGCTCGTCGGTGCGGACGCGGTCGAGCAGGCAGCGGCGGTGGAAGACACGCTGTCGGCGCAGTTGGCGTTCGCGCCACGTGCAGACGTGGTGCGGGCGGCGCTCGCGGCACGCGGCGCGGTCGTCACCACCGACAGTCTGCGAGAGGCGATTGCGTTTGCGAACGAGTGGGCCGCTGAGCACCTGTTGTTGATTGTGCGCGATGACGTGCGCGACACAACGCTCGCCGCGCTGCGCGGCGCGGGTACGGTGTTTGTCGGCGAAAGCAGTGCGGTCGCCTTTGGTGACTACATGACGGGCGCCAATCACGTGTTGCCGACCGCTGGCGCGGCGCGATGCTACTCGGGTTTGTCCACACTCGATTTTGTGCGCTGGACAACATGGCAACGTGTGTCGCCGGACGCCGCGGCATCGCTGGCCGACGACGTGGGTCGATTTGCGGACGCCGAAGGACTGCCGGGACACGCGGCGGCAGCACGTGCGTGGAGACGCCCGACATGACCGAACGACCAACCATGCAGAACGCTGATCGACTGGCCATCGCACGGGCCGCGTACGATGCAGTGCCACTCTACGATCCGAAGCGCGCACCGATCGATCTCGATCTCACCGACAACACGAATCTGTGGGGCGTACCGCCGACCGCCGAGCGCACGTTGCGTGAGGTCGCGGTCTCCTCGGTGACACGGTATCCGACGCTGTACGCCGCCGAGTTGAAGCAGGAGCTCGCATCGTATCTGGGGGCCGGTGTGACGCCGGAGATGGTCGTGACGGGATGCGGCTCGGACGATATTCTCGACTCCGCGATGCGTGCCTTCGGAGAACCGGGTGACCTCGTGGCCGGCTCCGAACCCTCGTTCGCCATGATCCCGATTTTCGCGCGCATGAACGCACTGGCGTACGCGGGCGTTCCGGAACTGCCGGCCCAGCAACCAAATGTCGATGCACTGCTGGCCACACGCGCGAGAATCATCTATCTGTGCTCACCCAACAATCCGACGGGCGCGGTGATGGCACGTGCCACGATCGAGCGTGTGGTGTCGGCGTGCCGTGGCGTGGTCTTCATCGACGAAGCGTACGCGGAGTTTGCCGGCGTGTCGTCGGTCGATCTGGTGCAGCAATCGGAGCGTGTGCTGGTCATACGCACGATGTCGAAGGCGTTTGGTCTCGCTGGATTGCGCATCGGCTATGCGGTTGGACAGCCCTCACTCGTGATGGAGGTGGAGAAGTCGCGTGGTCCGTACAAGCTCAACGCACTGGCCGAACGCATGGCGATCGCGGCGCTCCGTCACGATATGCCGTGGGTGAATGCGCACGTCGCGTTGGCCTCGGCACTGCGCGAACGGCTCGCCGACGCCCTGCGCGCGATGGGTCTCGACCCGCTGCCGTCGAGCGCCAACTTCGTCTGTGTTCCCGTCGCGAACTGCGTGGCGGTTGGACAAGCGCTGCGAGCGCGAGGCGTCGCGGTGCGTCCGTTCCCGGCGCTGCCGCACGTCGGTGATGCACTGCGCATCTCCGTGGGTCCGTGGCCGATGCTGCAGCGCGTGATCGATGCACTGGGTCCAAGCATCGCCGAGGTGAACGGATGATGCGTGACACGACCGATGCGATGCGCGAGCCCGCGACAGGCGACTCCGCGACAGGCGACTCCGCGACAGGCGACTCCGCGACAGGCGACTCCGCGACAGGCGCTCCGCTCGTCGTCTCCCTCTTCGACTATGGCGCAGGCAACTTGCACTCGCTGGTCAAGGCGCTCGAGTTGAGTGGGGCGGCCGTGCGAATCGATACGGATCCGGCGGCGGCCGTGCGCAATACCGATGCGCTGGTGCTGCCAGGCGTGGGCGCGTTCACACCGGCAGCAGAACGACTGGCGCCGGGCCGTGACGTCATGCGCGAAGCCCTGCTTGCCGGACTTCCGTGTCTCGGCATCTGCCTGGGCATGCAACTGTTGTTCGATGGCAGTGACGAAGGGCCAGGCGATGGGCTTGGCGTGATTGCGGGGCGCGTGACGCGACTGAGCGCCGAACGAGTGCCACAGATCGGGTGGAACGGACTGGACGAGATCGAAGAGCCGTTGCTGCGCGAAGCGGCGCTGGACGTGGCATACTATGCAAACAGTTTCGTCTGTCGCCCGACGGACGACGCGCGCCCGAACGTGGTGGCGTGGAGCACGCACGACAACGATCGTTTTGCCGCTGCGGTGCGCCGCGGCCAGATCGTGGGCACGCAGTTTCATCCCGAGAAGTCGAGTACGCCCGGTGTGCGCTTCGTGCGGGCGTTTCTCGATCTGGCGACGCGCACGCGTGACGCGCGGTCGCGTATCAGCGCAGTCCCGAGCACACCGAACGCAACCTCGCCGACAACACCGAAGACACTACCGAACATGGAGCAGGCATGATTGCCATTCCGGCCGTGGACCTTCGCGGCGGACACTGCGTGCAGTTGGTGGGCGGCGACTATGCCGACGAACGTGTGCGACTGGATGACCCCGCGGCGGTGGCGCGCGACTGGGCGAGACTCGGATTCTCGCGTGTGCACGTGGTCGATCTCGATGCCGCGACCGGCCGCGGTGCCAACACCGAGATCATTCGCGATATCCTGCGGGACAGCGCGGTGCCGGTACAGGTGGGCGGCGGGGTGCGCGAGGAATCGCAGATCGATCGGCTGCTCGACGACGGCGCCTCGTGGGTCGTGGTGGGAACACGTGCGATCGAGGACGAGGATTGGCGCGCCGAGATGGCGCATCGGTTTCCCGGCCGCCTGATCGTGGCGGCGGATGTGCGCGAGCGACTCGTGGTGACGCGGGGATGGGCCGAGACGTCGCGACTGAACGTCATCGACTTCGTCGAGGGGGTGGGCGCGCTGCCGTTGGCCGGCGTGCTGGTGACGG
>Ga0105048_10010278_pt1 | contig 14845 bp, 7 predicted proteins | sample MAT05_FD_78382 | JGI IMG/M metagenome (GOLD analysis project Ga0105048, IMG submission 78382) | Freshwater microbial communities from Lake Fryxell liftoff mats and glacier meltwater in Antarctica - MAT-05 | ecosystem: Environmental > Aquatic > Freshwater > Ice > Liftoff microbial mat | place... | reverse complement strand
GGCTTGGAGGTAGAGTTGTCCGTTGTGCCAGAGCACCACGGGCGTCCATTCGTCGCGATCGGCGATGAGCGGCCAGACGTGTTTCCAGAGCCAGCTCGAGACGGCGGAGGAGTAGGCGGGCGAAACGCCGGGGCCGTCGGGTTCGAATTCGAGCGGGACGTCGTCGAAGGCCAGGTGGAAGGCCTCGCGCCAGTGCTCGGCGAACTGTTCGGAGCGCGGGATGGGTTGGGGCTTGGCGGCGTCGGGCAGAGCTTCGAACTCGACGCGGAGCAGCGCGCTCTGCTCGGCCCAGCGGGAAAGCCAGTCTTCACGCGCTTTGCCGGGGAGGGTGCCGTGGCGATGCCAGCCTTCGACGTGATGGTCGTGGCAGAGCGGTACGGCCTCGTAGTCGCTGCACTTGGTGGCCATGCCGTGCTTGCCGTAGTGGTGCGCTTCGACGCCCATGCCGGTTCCGCAGAAATCGCACGGCTGCTGGCGCACGTACTCCAGGAATGCGGGGTTGCGATCGGGCGAGCGCGGGCGACTGGGCGCGTGCGCGATGCACTTTTGGGACCGGTGGATTTTGGGAACCACGGCCTGAGCGCTGAGCGTCGAGCGTGACTCGAGCGGTGTCTCGCGATTGAGCTGACTCTTGCTCGTCAGCGGCTTGCGGGTGGTGAGCGTGCTCTTGGACTCGAGGGGTTTGCGCGTCGTCAGGCTGGTCTTGGCGGTGAGCGGCTTCTTGCGCGTTAGCGAACCCTTCTTTGATGGCGCTTGTTTGGTGACGCTCGATGCGACGACGTGCCAGATCGGTTTGAAATCGTCCTTCATCGCGCTTCTTCTTCCCTAAACCCAAGGGCAGGGCCGCGTCCAGCGCCGGTGGCCACGGGCGGACGTTTCGTGACAGCCTGCGGCGCGCATTCGAAGGCGTCCTACTGCTCGAGGTCGCTCGACCGCGGCTCAGTCGTCCCAGCTGGCCTGGGCGCGCGCAACGAATGCGGCGACTTCGTCCGGCGGGATCTCTTGCAGCGTGCGCGGATCGAGGTGAACGACCCGCTGGTCCTTGGCGGCGTGACGCTCCCCCGTGCATCCGGCCATCGAGTCGACGGTTGAACGATTGACCACGGTTGCTCGAGCCGTTCGCATTGTCCTCGTGTGTTGCACCGGCGTGTCGGTCGAGAAAATCCGCGACGCGGCGCGAATGTTACGGTTCCGTTTCCTGTCGGTGAACCGTGAGTGCGTTGGGATGGGGTTCGGTGCAATTGAGACGAAGCAGGCGCCGTGAGATATCTAGCGAGTCGGCTTGGCAGTCGCTCGTCGTTTTTGCGCAACGCAAAAGCGGGGTGACCGAAAGACGTAGACCGGCCGCGCCGAGCGGAAGAACGGGGCAGACAAGATATGACGGGCGCGAGTGGGCAGTGGACGAAAGCAGGCTGGATGTGCCTTTGGTTCGGCCTTTGGGGCTCGAACTGGGGTTGTGAGGCGTTCTCCGATTGCCAGGAGTCCCGCACGTGCGCGATGGCATCGGACGATGTTTCAGGGTCCAGCGGCGCAGCTGGGGGCGGCGTAGGGGGGCAGGGCGGGTCCCTGTCCGTCGCTACCCCTGCTGCAGTCGAGGTCGCCGTCACGTTTGGCATCAAGGCGTTCCAGTTTTCTTGGGACGAGGTCAGCGGCGCCACGTTCTATCGCTTGCTCCGTCAGGAGGGCTCGAGCTGGCAGCAAGAAGGAGCCGACTCGTCTGCGACCACTGCTCGCGTCGAAGTGCCTTTGCATCTCTACGATTTCGGTAGCGCGCTCTACCGCGTCGACGCCTGCAACGAGAGCGGTTGCACGCCATCCAATCCCGTGAACGTGAGCGACGCTGCGATCGACAGCGTCGGCTACTTCAAGGGGTCCGTGACGTCGTCGGATGAATCGTTCGGTGCCGACGTCGCATTCAGCAAGGATGGTCGTTTCTTGGCCGTCGGACGGCCATTTGGGCGCTGCGCGGACGCGCAGACCGATGCCGAGGGCTCGGTCGTGGTCTTCGAACGGACGGCATCTGGATGGGTCGAAGAGAGCTGCGCCATGCTCGACGAATCCGATTACTACAGCTTCGGATTCGGCGCGGCGCTAGCGATTGATGCGGCGGGAGACACTTTATTGATCTCAGCCGTGGGTGAGCTGGTCAACGCCACGGCTTTCGGCGGGCGCGCCTACCTCTACGAGCGCGACGGTGGCAGCTGGACGAAAGTCGCGACGTTGGAGGCGCCAGCACGCGCCGGCGGTGACTCGTTTGGTGCGTCGGTTACCTTGAATGACGCTGGAACAGTCATGGCCATCGGAGCGCCGGGGCGCAGCCCCAAAGGGGCCGCCTACGTCTTCGTTCGCGAGGGCGCCTCGGTCGGCCGACCGGTCACCATCACGGCCCCGTTTGGCGACACGAATGATCGATTTGGGGAGAGCGTGTCCTTGAGCCGCGACGGCAAGAGTCTGGCGATTGGAGCCCCGTCGGAGGATGGAGGCGACAAGGGTCTCCAGGGTGACGAGCAAGACGACACGCAACTCGATTCGGGGGCCGTCTATGTCTTTCGGAGCAATGGCGCGCTTTGGAACCAGCAAGCGTACGTCAAAGCCTCGAACACGCAGGCAGGCGATCGGTTCGGCGCTGGCGTCAGTTTGGATGCCGATGGCTCGACGCTGGCCGTGGGCGCATCGAACGAAGCCAGTGACGCGACCGGTGTCGATGGCGACCAAGTCAACGACGCGGCGCCTGGCTCCGGCGCAGTCTACGTTTTCGCGCGCAACGGTACGGCCTGGACGCAGCAGGCCTACCTCAAGGCCTCTGCCGCCAGCCCGGGTGCCGCGTTTTCCAACGTTTCGCTGAGCGCCAGCGGAGACGTGTTGGCCGTCGGCGCTCCGAGCGAGGCGAGCGGTGGGAGCGGCGTTGTCGCTGCGCTCGACCGAAGCGGCAGTGAGGACCTGGAGTCCGGCGCGGCCTTCGTTTTTGCGCGCGAGACGGATTCTTGGGTCGCGCGCTCGACGATCAAGGGACTCGCCGCAGCTTCCGGAGATCGCTTTGGCCATGCCGTCTGCCTGAGCGCGGACGGAGGGACGTTGGCCGTCGGTGCGCCCTTCGAAAAGAGCGTGGCCGTAGGCATTGGTGGAGATCCGACGGACGACCAGCCAACCTACGATCTGGGTGCAGTCTACTTGTACTGAGGCGCCGATGAACTGGAGAACATTCTTTCCCACCGTGCTCGGGTTGGTGCTCGTGACGGCGGCACTGCGTGCCGAGACGCGGGTCGCCGAAGTGCGCACTGCCGAAAGCCCTGCCCTTTCAGAAGCGCAAACCGCGTTTGCCGAAGGTCGGGCGTTGATGGATGGGGGGCGGTACTTGGAGGCCGCCGAAAAATTTCGCTTTGCTGCGCGGGTGAAGAACACCCCTGGCCTCCGTTACCACATTGCTTTCTGCCTCGAACGGGCTGGTCGGCTGCTCGAAGCCGACACTGAGTACGCTCAGGCCGAAGCCTTGCTCGCGGGCTTTGGAGCGGCCGACGTCGCCGTGCTCTTGCCCGAAGCTCGGGCCCGTTTGGCGCGCTCAACCCCTCGTCTGGTCATTCAGGCGTTGACGCCGGGCGCAGAGGTTCGCGTGGACGGTCAGGTCGTGAATGGGGCGGCCACGGTGCCACTCGACCCGGGGCCCCACCAGATCGAGATCACTGCGGTTGGACGTCAGCCGGCGCACATCGAGCTGGTGCTAGTGCTTGGTGAGCAACGACCCGTGTGGGGCACGCTCCGCGAAACGCCGGCGCCGGCGGCTTCGGCTCCGGCCGTTCAAGAGCGCCCCAGCTCGGCCCGGCCCATCGTCTTTTGGACCGCAACCAGCGTCGCACTCGCAGGGGCAGGCGCAGGCGTGGTGGGACTGGTGGTGCGCCAGAACGCCGCGGGGGACGTCACTCGCTACGGCGGCGCGGTAGACGCAGCCTCGGGCGGTGACGATGGCGCATGTAACCCCAGAGCCAATTCCCTTCCGGGCGCGTGTGAACAGCTCCTGGGCGCGGTCTCGGCTCGCGACGCTGGGACCAGCCTGATCGTCGCCGGCTTCACGACTGTGGCCGTGGGCGCCGCAGTCGCCGTCATCACCCATTTCGCCTGGGACGACGCGCCCTTCCAAGTGACCGCGTCACCGAGGCTCGATTCGAACCATGCGCCGGTTGGCGGTACTTTGGGCTTGTCCGGGCAATTCTAGGGACAGAATTCGAGATAGGTTCCAGATCGGCAACGCACATCGGCAAATTTCGTTGGCTGGGTAGCGTGCGTGGCTTGATTATGCTGGGGTCGTCGGCGTTTTCCCCAAGCTTTTTCCCGCGCAAGCATGATTGGTTTTTCGCACCCGGACATTCAATGTCCGGCTGCTCTGGCGACGCCCGGCGCGCTTTGGTAGCGACCCCGGGTGCTGTTCGTTTCGCGTTCCAACGATCTGGCCCGGCTGGCCGACAAGCTCGCGGAAATCGTTTCGCGGCCCGGGCTCGGGGCGCTCGAGAGCGACGTCATCTTGATTCAAAGCGCTGGCATCCAGCGCTGGCTGAGTCGCGAGCTGTCGCGACGTCTCGGCGTGCTCGCCGGCGCGCGCTTTCCGTTTCCACGCGCTTTCATCCGCGAGGTGCTCGACGCGGCGCTCGGGACCGAGCCGCTGGCCGGACGCTACGAGCGCGAGTCGCTGAGTTGGGTGCTATTTCGGCTCTTGGGACAAGAGCGGCCCCAGACTGCGTTCGCGGGCGTGCGCAGCTTCTTGGAGAATGACGACGACGGGAGTCAACGTTTGTTCTTGGCCGAACGGCTCGCCAACTTGTTCGATCAGTACGTCATCTACCGACCGCGCATGATCGCAGGCTGGGAGAAGGGCCAGGATCCGGACGATTTCCAGGCCTGTCTTTGGCGCGAGATTCACGCCGAGCTTGGACCGCACCATTTCGCCGCGCGAGTGCGGGTTTTGTTCGAAGAAGTCTCGGACGACGCGCTGCGGCGGCTCTTGCCTCGCCGCATCTCGCTCGTGGGTGGACCCGGGTTGCCGCCGCGCTTCTTGGAAGTCCTCGGTCGACTGGGTCGCGTCATCGACGTGCACGTGTTCTCGTTTACGGTCTGCGAGGAGTACTTCGCCGACGCCAATGCCGGCGATGAAGAAGAGATGGGCCAGTGGCACCAGCTCTTGCGCTCGCTGAGCCGCGTGGGCGCCGACTACCAGAAACTGCTCGAACTCTTCGAGTACCAGGATGACGCGGTGCCCTTTCATCGACCGAGCGGTTCGTCGGTGCTCCATCACCTGCAGCGCGACTTGCTCGAAGGGCGTGTGCGCGGAGGCGACGACCTGCTCGGGCCCGAATCGCTCCAGGACGGGAGTATCACCCTCGATGCTTGTCACAGTCCGCTGCGCGAGGTCGAGGCCCTACAAGATCGACTGCTCGGCTTCTTCGCCGAAGATCCGACGTTGCGCCCCGACGACATCGTCGTGCTCACGCCGCAGATCGAGACCTATTCTGCGCTGATTTCTGCCGTCTTTAGTGCGCGTTCGGCGGGGCGACCACTCTTGCCATTTCGCGTCGCTGATCGGAATGAGCGCGCCGAGAACCCGGCTGCAGCGGCGTTCTTGCTCGCGCTGCGCAGCGCGCTCGGCCGGCTGTCGGCCAGCGAGGTGCTCGACTTGCTCCAAGCCCAGCCAGTGCAGGCGCGCTTCGGGCTGGATGCAGCTGGGCTGGAGCGTGTGCGTGCGTGGGTGCAACGAGTCGGCATTCGCTGGGGCGCGGACGCGGCCCACAAAGCCGAGTTCGGTCTCGAGCACGATGATCTGAACACCTGGCGCCATGGCCTCAATCGGCTCTTGCTGGGCTACGTGGCGGCCGACGACGACGCCACGTTGTTTCGCGACGTGGTGCCATTCGACGACGTGAGCGCCAGCGATGGCGAGGTGCTCGGCAGCCTGGCAAGCTACGTCGATGCCTTGCTGGGCTTTCGTCGGCGCTTGGGGGTCGCTCGGATTGCGGGGTCTGGTGCTGCCGGGTCTGGGCCTTCGGGGTCTGGTGCTGCCGGCAGCGTGGAAATGCGCTCACCTGCGGCTTGGTGCGCGATTTTGCGGGAATCGGTGCCCGAACTTCTCGCGCCCAGTAGCGACGCGTGGTCGCTCGAGGTCGTGTTCGACGCGCTGAGCGCGCTCGAAGAACGGGCGCGGGTTGCGGAGGCGACCGCGCCGATCGCCCTATCGCTCGTCTCGCACTTGCTCCAGAGCGAACTCGAAGGGCGCAAGCCGAGCACGGACTTCTTGGCAGGCGGCATCACCTTTTGCGAGTTGCTCCCGCTGCGCACGATCCCGTTTCGAGTGGTCTGTGTGCTGGGGCTCAATCAAGGCGAGTTCCCGCGAGCCGATCATCCGCTGGGTTACGACAAGATGGCTCAGAAAGCGGAGCTTGGTGATCGCAGCATCCGCGCCGACGACCGCTACTTGTTCTTGGAGATGCTGCTGGCCGCCCGCGACAGGGTTGCGCTCAGCTACGTGGGGCGCAGCATTCAAGACAACTCGGTCAAGCCACCCGCCGTGGTCGTCACCGAACTCGCTCAGGTCTCGATGGGCATGTTCCGTCCCGAGCTGCCCCCCTACCTCGCCCCGCTCGCCCACCCGTTGCAGCCTTTTTCGGCCCGCTATTTCGACGGCAGTCACCCGCGGCTCGGCTCCAGCTCCGTACCTTGGTTGCGCGCCGCCGAGACACTCGCTGGCGCGATCCGGCGGAGTTCGCCTTTCGTGCCGGCCGGTCTCGCTTTGCCCTTCGAAGCCAGCGAGCCGCTCGTGCTCGGTGATCTGGTGCGCTTTTTTTCGAGCCCCGCTGCGGCGTTCTTGCGACGTCTCGACGTGAGCCTGCGCGACGAAATCGATACGCTCGAAGATCGAGAGCCGGTCGTTCTCCGACCGCTCGAACGCCACAAACTCGGCGACCGGGCGCTCGGTACAGCGCTTCGCGGCGTCCAGCTCGTGTCCGAGATCGAATTGCGGCGCGGCGACTACCCGGCGGGCACTCCCGGCAAGGTCGAGCGAGACGAGATTTTGCAACTCACGTCTGAGTTGCGCTCGGCGGTTTCGGGCTATCTCGACGATCCACGACCCGACGCGCGCGATTGGAAGCTCGAACTGCGGCTCGACTCGGACCGGTCGATCCAAATCAGCGGCGAAATCGACCACCTTTTCGGCTCGTGTCGCGTTCTCTGCTCCTACGGCAAATTCAGCCGAAAGCGTCGGCTTCAGCTGTGGCTCACACATTTGGTGGCCAGTCTGGTCCTTCCCGGGTTCACCCAGAGCGTGCTCGTCGGTCAAGACGAGCACGAGCTGGCCAAGTGCAACGTCATGGCGGCCCTCTCCCCCGAGCGCGCTCGTGCATTCTTGCGCGAACTGGTCGAGCTGTACCTGCGCGGCCAGTCGAGCCCGCTCCGCTTTCAGGTGGACGCCAGCTGGAGCGTGGTGGAGCGTTTGCGCGAGCTCGAGTTGCGTGGGCGTGACGAAGAGGCCGCGCGAGGTGCGCTCGAGGAGCGCGCTCTGAAAGACCTGAGACCGTTTGGGCGCACTCTCGATCCGAATTTCTTGCAAGTCTTTGGTGCGGAAGACCCGCTCGGATTCCTGGAGGCGCGTGAGTTGCCGCTCATGGACGTGCCGTTCGTCGTCACCAGCCAGATCGTGCTCACGCCGCTGATCCAGCACCTGGAGGGCTCGTGAGCGAACGGCGGCCCATCGACGCAAGTCGCCTGCCGCTGGGCGGCGTGCATCTGATCGAGGCCAGTGCCGGCACGGGCAAGACTCACACGATCGTTTCGCTGATCTTGCGAGCGTTGGTCGAGCGCGAGCTGTCGATCGACAAGATCGCCGCCGTCACCTTCACCAACGCTGCCGCAGCCGAGCTGCGACAGCGCGTGGGGACGCGCTTGCTCGAGGCGCAAGCCGCCCTCGCCGAAGGTACGGAGCCGCCGAGCGATCTCGTGCTGGCTGGGCTGTGGGAGCGCCCCGATCGACAGCGGGTGCGCGAGCGTATCGAACGGGCGCTCGGCGAGCTCGATCGCGTCGGCGTCTTCACCATTCACGGCTTTGCGCAGCGCATGCTGAGCGATCACGCTTTCGAGAGTGGGGCGCGCTACGAAGTCGAGCTGGTGGGCGATCAGGCTCGCTTGGTCTACGACGCAGTCATCGACTTTTGGTCCTTTCGCGTCGCTCGCTTGAGCGAGGCGGAATTTCGGCTCCACGGGGGCAGTCGCTCGTTCGGCTTGCTCAAGCGCATTGCCAAGGAGGCGGCAGCCGCTCCCGACGTCCAGTTGGTCGAGTTCGACCCCGCGCCGTCCTACGAAGCCGTGCACGCTCTGCTCGAAGGGCCCTTTGCTGCCGCGCGGACGTTGTTTTTCGAGGGCGCCGAGGTCGCGTACGGGCTGCTGCTTTCGGATGCGCTCAAGAAAAACGTGTACCAGCCGCCCAGCCTCGCCGCAGATCTGCGGACCTGGCGCAGCTATTTCGAGCAAGGCGATGCTGGAGCGCCGCTGCCGCAGGGCCACCCACGTTGGACGCAGACCAAGATCAACGGCTCAATCAAGCTGAAGCACGAACCTCCCCAGCACCCTTTGTTCCAGGCCATCGAGGCGCTGGGCCAGGTGCGTGAAGAGGCGAGTCAGAGCCAACGACTGATGCGCACGGCCTTGCGCGCCGAGATGATTCATTTCGTACGCGCACGGGTCGCGGGCGAGCACCAGCGGTCGCGCACCCAATCGTTCGATGACCTCTTGCTTCAGCTGCGCGCTGCCTTGCGCCATCCCGAACGCGGACCCCGCGTGGCCGAGCAGATGCGGGAGGCGTTCCCGATCGTTTTGATCGACGAGTTCCAAGACACCGATCCGATCCAGTACGAGATTTTCCAGACGGTCTTCGGCTCGGTCCAAGGCCACACTGCGCTGCTGCTGATCGGTGATCCAAAGCAGTCGATCTACGCTTTCCGCGGCGCGGACGTGCACTCGTACTTGGCTGCGGGCGCCGACGCCACGGCTGGGCGTTGGACTCTGACGACCAGCTACCGCGCCGGGCCCCGGGTCGTGGCGGCCCAAAATGCGTTATTTTCTGGACCGCGCAGCCCATTTGGGCTCGAGGCCATCGCTTACGAGCCGGTTCGTCCGGCTCCCGGACGAGACGACGAACTGCTCGATGCGGGCGCGAATGCCCTGCCTGGACTCGTAGTCTTCGACACGGCGGAGCTGCCGAGCAGCGTCGTGCTCGAGCGCACGGCGCACGAGATCGCGCGCCTCTTGGCGCGGGGGCACACGCTCGAAGGGCAGCCGCTGTCACCCGGTCATATCGCCGTGCTGACGCGTCGCAACCGTGACGCCCAAGCGGTTCAAGCCGCGCTCGCGCGGCTGCGCATTCCCGCGGTCATGCACGGGGACCGCAGCGTATTCGAAGCGCCCGAGGCGCTCGAACTGCGGCGCATCCTGCACGCCTTGGCCGAGCCCAGCACGCGTGGTTGGACCCGAGCGGCCCTGGTTACGCGCTTTTTGGGGGTGAACGCGGCCGAACTGCGCGCCTTCGACGACGATTCAACTGGGCTCGAGCTGTGGATCGAGCGCTTGAAAATTGGCGGAGAAGACTGGGAACGGCAGGGCGTCGTGCACGCACTCGAACGGCTGGCCCAATCGACGGATCTGGTGTCGCGCACGCTCGGCGAGTTCGACGGGGAGCGGCGCATCACCAACTACCGGCACTTGGTCGAGCTCTTGCACCAGGCGGAGACCGAGCAGCACCTGGGCGTTTCGGGTCTCTTGCGTTTCTTCGACGCTGCCATCGCAGATCCGATGGGGCACGCCATGGCGGCCGAAGCGCGCCAGTTGCGACTGGAGAGCGACAGCGAAGCCGTGACGCTGACGACCGTGCACAAGAGCAAGGGGCTCGAATACGACGTCGTGTTCTTGCCCACCGTCGGGCAACCAGCGGAGCTGCTCGACGTGGCGGCGACCGCCTTCCGCTTTTACGACGACGAAGCGGCTCAGCCGCGACTCGAGTTTCGCGATAAGGGTGATCGCGACGCATCGCTCGAAAAGGCCCGGAAAGAGCACCGTCAGGAGGCTCTGCGGCTCACCTACGTGGCTCTGACGCGCGCCAAGCACATGGTCGTCGCATTCCAGCGGGATACCCAGGGAGCGAATAGCAAAAATCCGCCTTTCTCGCCGCTCGGCTACCTGCTGCACGCCAGCAGCGCTCCGGCGCCAGCATTGCCCGAGGGGCTCGGACAGCACCTGCAAAGCATGACGGCCGAGCAGCGCCAACGCGATCAGCAACGCGTGGTCGAGGCGAGCCAGGGAGCCATTGTCTTCGACGTGCTGCGTCTGGCTGACGGCCCCATCTTCGAACGACCGGAGCAGACGCGCACGCTCCGCGCGCGACCGCTGCCCGAGAAGCTCTCCGAAGGCGAACGGACCAGCAGTTTCTCGGCCATGACTCGCGGCGTCGACAGCAAGTTGAGCCGTGCGAGTCGCGAAGGGCGCGACGTCGACGAAGCCGTGGTCGAACTACTCGGCCAGTCGGCGCCTGAAGCCCAGAGCCGGGTCGTGCTGGCCGACTTTCCGCGCGGCCCCGGTCCCGGCGAGGCATTGCATGCGTTGTTCGAATGTAGCCCATTTTCCGAGGGTGACGCGGCTGCTCGGCAAGAAGTGGTCGCGCGTGAGCTTGGCCGCCGCGGCATCGGCTCCCAGCATCTCGAGGCGGCTCTTGCGTCACTCGAAGACGTGCTCGCCACGCCGCTCTTACCCAGTGGCTTTCGGTTGGGTCAGCTGAAGCGCACCGAGCGTCGCGCCGAACTCGAGTTCAGCCTGCCGGTGGGAGCGAGCGAAGCGCGTCTCTCGGCGTCAGCACTCGCTCGCGCGCTCGGCCATGGCGGACCTCCGGGGTCGCTCGCTGCCGACTACCTGGCCGAGATCGCCGAACTGCCGTTTTCGAGTTGGTCCGGCTTCTTGCGCGGCTTCATCGACTTGGTGTTCGATTTCGAAGGTCGACTGTACGTCGTCGACTACAAGTCGAACTTCTTGGGCGAGAGCTATGGCGACTACGACGCCCGAGCGCTGGACGCCGCCATGCGGCAGCACCACTACCCACTGCAAGCGTTGCTCTACGCGTTGGCGGTGCATCGACACGCCGAGCGGCGCGTGCCGAACTACGACTACGAAAGCGGATTCGGCGGCGTATTTTACCTGTTTCTGCGCGGCATGAAACCAAGCTTCGGGACGCAGCTGGGCGTTCATTTCTCCAGGCCCAGCGCTTCGGAAATCGAGCGACTCTCCCGCGTCATGCGGGACCCCTTGGGAGGCGCGGCATGAATGGTCGAGAGCTCGAACGCGCGGGTCTGCTGTCGGCGCTCGACCGCGCGCTCGGCGAATTCTTGGGCGGCGAGGGTCTCGTGGGTTTGGCCGCCGCGCTGGTCAGTCGCAACTTGCGCGAAGGACACGTCTGTCTCGAACTCGCCCGCGTCGGCGAACTGCTCCACGAAACAGCAAACTCGCTCTCTGAGTTGCCGACTCGCGAGAGCCTGCAGCGCGCCCTGGAGAAGTCGGACGCCGTGGCGTGCGTTGGCTCGACCGAGAAGACCGAGCCCCGAGCGCTCGACTCGCAGGCGAACCGGCCGCTCGTGCTCGACGCGGCCGGTCGCCTGTATTTTCGTCGGTATTTCGAGCACGAACAGCGCTTGGCGCGTGCGCTGACCGCGCTCGGTCGAACGGCAAACCAGGATGCCGTCGTGCCGCTCGCAGCCGAGCGCTTCGACCATTACTTTGGTGCCCAAGTTGGCGTCGATCTGCAGCGCCGCGCGGCCGAGCTGGCGTCGAACTGCCCGTTCGTCATCATCTCCGGAGGGCCGGGCACCGGGAAGACCGCGACGGTGGTCAAGATCTTGGCTCTGCTCATCGAGCAAGCGCATCAGACGAATACGCCCGTCCCACGCGCGCTGCTGCTGGCGCCGACCGGCAAAGCGGCAGCGCGCCTGAAGGAGTCGATTGCCCGGGCCAAGGGCGAGTTGGGGGCGCCGCCCGAGGTACTGGCAGCGATCGTCGGTGAGGCCTCGACAATCCATCGTGCGCTCGGTGTTCGGCCGGATTCTCGAACGCGTTTTCGGCGAAGCAGCGAGAGTCCGCTGCCCTACGACTTGGTGCTGGTCGACGAAGCTTCGATGGTCGATCTGTCGCTCATGCGCCACTTGGTCGAGTCCTTGCGCCCAACGACGCGCCTCATTCTGTTGGGCGATCGTTACCAGTTGGCCTCCGTGCAGGCAGGGAGCGTGCTGGCCGAGTTGTGCGCGGCTTTTGCTGGAGCGGCGGCGTCTCGCGCCGATTCGCCAGTTCGGAACGCCGCAGTCGTCGAGCTGACGCGCAGCTATCGCTTTGCGCAGGACAGCGGCATTTTCCGTTTGGCCGAGGCGGTGCGCACAGGCAACGCATCGCTCGGACTCGAACTCCTCGAAGCGAGCGCGCGGCCCGAAGGCGTACTCGATTTGGGCTTCGTCGACGTGACGGCTCCGCCTCAGCAGCAGCCCGAACTCGCCCGCGCCGTCGTACGGGGTTTCTCGCTGGCGCTCCGTGCTCCAACGCCGGAAGCTGCTCTTTCGGCCCTCGGAGCATTCCGTTTGCTGGCAGCGCATCGGCGCGGCGCCTACGGCGTCGAGACTTTGAACGAACTCTCTCGCGCCTGGCTCGTCCGCGCAGGGCTCGTGCCCGAGCGGGGCGAATTCTATCGCGGTCGACCCCTGCTCATCACGCAGAACGACTACGCTTCGGGACTGTACAACGGCGACGTCGGGCTGGTCTGGCCCGACGAGCAGGGGCAGCTGACTGCCTTCTTCGAAGGCGCCCACGGTTTGCGTCGGTTTTCGCCTGCGCATCTGCCCGAGCACGAAACGGCCTTTGCCATCACCGTCCACAAGAGTCAGGGCTCGGAGTACGACGAAGTCGTCGTCGTCTTGCCTGAAGAAGGCTCGCCGCTGCTCTCGCGCGAGCTGCTTTACACGGCCATCACACGCGCGCGGCGCCGCGTTGTCTTGGTCGGTGGACAGAGCGCGGTCATTGCTGCCTGTCGGCGCTCGGTGGAACGCAGTTCGGGTCTTGGCGACGCGGTGGCTCGGCTCGTGGCCCACAACCGGCCGGGGGGCTCGTCCCATGACGGCGCACCGTCGTCCTGAACGCGCTCAGCTGGCCTTCAGCAAGTCTTCGAGCGATTGTCGTTCGACCAACTCGCGGACTCGGCTCAACTCTTGGCCGAGCAGCTCGACGAGCGACTGGAAGCCCTGGAGCTGCCCTTTCTTTACCTGGGCCTCTAGATGCGAAGCTGTTTCGCGGACGCGCGAGGCGCCCACGTTGGCGCTCGCGCCCTTGATGGTGTGGGCCACGCGTGCGACGACGGCCAGATCGGGATTCGACGCCGAAGCCTTCAGTTCGACCACATAGCGCGCCATCTCGCCCAGGTAGTCGCTCAAGATGGCGCGAATGAAGGAGGCGTCACCGTCGGCCGCCTCTTGCAGGTAGCTCAGGTCGAGGATTTTGGGTCCGCGATCGTTCATCTCTGTCAGCTGTACGGCTAGCACGGGTCCGGCCTAGAGGGGTCGGGGCTACATTTCGTGCCTTCGACTCCCATGGTCCGGGCAGCGGCCCGGTTTTTGCTCTTCGCCGTCTCAGGCCCGTCGCGCATGGGCCCGTTCGTGTATGCTGGAGTTTCATGGGGTTGTGGGACAGGGGACTGCGTCTTCTCATTGCGCCGTCTCGCGCCATCGGTGATCCGGTGCGCCAGGCGACTGCGCGGCTGCTTGCCAGCTGTCTGCTGTTCACGACGGCCTGCTTCGTGGTCCTGGACGTCTATTTGGTGGCGACTGCGGCGCATTACACCCCGCCGGTATTCGGCTACCTGTTTCTGGCCCTCGGCTACACGCTCAGTCGCACGCGCTTTTACCGCCTTGGCGCGCTGACGACGACCTTCACGTTCACGATCGTCGCGGTCGGGCTCGTGCTCTCGAACGAGCGCGGCTCGACGGGCTCACTGGCCTTCTCGGCGGTGGCTCCACTTTTTGCCGGCATCTTTCTTGGCTTTCGAGGCGTCGTGGTCGCATCGGCCATCAATCCGATCTTGGTGTTGCTGGTGCCCCAGTTGTCGCACGGTCGCTACACCTTCGACGACGTGGTCGTGCCGATGTTCGCCACGGTGGTGATCGGCGTGATCGCGTCACTGTACACGGCCCACCGCGACTGGGTCGAGGAGCAGCGGCGTCGCGCGGCCGAACTGAAAGACACTCAGTTTCAGCAGATGCAGAAGATGGAGGCCATCGGTCGCCTGGCGGGGGGCATCGCGCACGATTTCAACAACCTGCTCACGGTGATCGCCGGCGGCGTCGAACTGCTGCAGCGCAAGGGTGTCACCAAAGAAAGTGAACTGATCGATGCAGCCACGCGCTCCGCGCGCGACCTGACGACGCAGCTACTCATGCTGAGTCGGCAAGGTCTGGTCGAACACGGCAGCTCCGAGATCACCGAAGTCTTGGGCGGGCTCAAAGATCTGCTGGTGCGCATCATCGGCGAAGACATCGAAGTCGTGGTCGACGTGGCGCCCGATACGCCCCGCGTCGCGCTGTCCGCCGGTCGGCTCCAGCAAATCTTGCTCAATCTCGCCACGAACGCGCGCGATGCCATGCCGCGTGGCGGACTCTTTCATCTGCATGCCGCGCCAAACAAAGGTGGCGTGCTCCTGCTCGTCAGTGATTCAGGCACGGGAATGGACGAAGCCATTCGTCGCCGCGTCTTCGAGCCATTTTTCACCACCAAAGAAGTGGGCAAGGGCACGGGC
>Ga0105048_10010276_pt1 | contig 14846 bp, 8 predicted proteins | sample MAT05_FD_78382 | JGI IMG/M metagenome (GOLD analysis project Ga0105048, IMG submission 78382) | Freshwater microbial communities from Lake Fryxell liftoff mats and glacier meltwater in Antarctica - MAT-05 | ecosystem: Environmental > Aquatic > Freshwater > Ice > Liftoff microbial mat | place... | reverse complement strand
TTGACGGCCTGGAGTTTGAACTCCGGCGTGTGAACCTTGCGTTTACCTGCCATCGGTGTGTCTCCTCTTGATCAGAGTTTACACCGCATTCCCGCTGTCCACCAATCGTGGGGAACTTCAGAACGACTGTTCCCTCTCAGTGACAACCCACTGTCACTCCACTATGTCTTCGCTGGCACGGGCACCGGGTCCGCACGCCACCGTTGCCCCGTCCGCAGCATCGCCCAACAACGCACCAACAGCTTCCGGGCCAGGGCGACGATCGCCGGCTTCTTCCGGCTCGCACCACCGCCCGTCAGCCGAGCGTACTGTGCTCGCGCCCACGGGTTGTATCGCAGCATGCACCACGCACACTCCACCAACAACTTCCGCAAGACACCCGGACCTCGCCGTGTGATCCGACCCTTCCGGTCCGTCACACCGCTCTGGTACTGCTTCGGCACCAGACCCGCATACGCTCCCACTTGCTTCGCCGTTGCGAACCGCCTCGCGTCTCCCAGATGAGCCGCCACCGCCTCGGCCGTCCGCGGCCCGACACCCGGAATTGATTCGAGCAACTGGGTCGCTGCGTCCTTCGACGCAAGGGCATCGAGTTGCTTCTCGGTCTGCTCGACCACGAACCGGTACTGGGTCACCGCCAAGTTCAGCAAACCCTTCCACACTTCGTCGGGCTGGCAATCGGCGAGGGTTTTCGATTGCTCCTCGATGCCGGCCAATCCGGTGGCGGTCCACGCCTTCGCACCACGTGGCACCGGCAGACCCTGACCGGCGAACAACGCTCGAATGCGGTTCTGGCACCGGACCCGTTGACCGACGAGTTCCTGTCGTGTGGCGATGAGCATGCGTCGCTGGCGTGTCGCGGGATCGGGCAGGGCCACCGTGGGGAGCTGGCCGATCGCTTCGAGTTCGGCAAGCCGCCTGGCGTCGTCGTGATCGGTCTTGCGTTTGAGGTGCTGGAACTTCCAGGATTCCGCGGCCGTGTTGGCAACCTTGACGGGGTGACCCGCGGCGGCGGCGTGGTCGTGAACCCAGCCCGCGTTGGCGCACGCCTCGATAACGACGAGTGAACTTGGGTGCCGGGCCAGGAGCTTCGTGAGTTCCGCCGGCGTGGTGTCGAAGGTGCGGAAGTTGTGTTCGCGAGACGATCGCTGGTAAACGCATGCAACACTCTTGTAACGCCCGAGGTCGATGGCCAAAATGGTCTCCAGTGTCGTTGTCATCGCAAGCCTCCCATTTGTGAAGGGCGATCACCCTTCAGCTTAACGCACACGGCTCCCCATGAACTGCCTGACAACGTGTGAACCCCAGCATGGGTCGTTCGTCGGCTGGTCTCTCGCCTGAGCAACATTTCCCCCCTCCCCACTTGCTCTGTGCGTGGAGTGATTCTGGCTCAACTTTCGACTGCGTGAGGCCAACCGCCGGGCTGCGGCCGCCAGTGGCGGCCTACACCGAGACGGATGGCGAAGCGGGTTCGGGAGGTGACGACTTACGGGCAACCAGTTGGTAACCCAACGCTGCCGCCTTACGTTGCAGAGAGCGTTCCATCTGTTTGCGAACTTTCTAGGAGACGGGCGTGATGATGAGCGCCTGTTGGTCCCAGACTCTCACGATGTTGACCTTGTCTTTCGGACCGCCGAGTTCCCAGCCGGTCAAATCCTTGCCGCTGAAGAGCGATTTCTACGGAGTGGTGCCCTTCGCCTTCGGCACCCGGCGCATCTGCCACAGGTCGTTCTTGCCCTGCCCGCCTGGCAGGACCGCGTGGAACAAAACCGACCGACCATCGTTCGCAAACGTGGGCGGGCCGTAAGCCGGATCGCGGAATACCCCGAGCGAGCGCACGTCCCACTCGCTCCCAACCTTTGGTGTCGCGAGCAACCACTCAATGGAATTTTGAGGCATCCGTAACTTCCGCCAGAACGTGAACCCGGAGCCGTCGGCCAGGGGGCGGGGTGCCAACTCCACCGCGTCGCTGTTGACCGGTGCGCCGAGCTTCTCGGCCTTCCCGAACTCCGCGTCGGGAGTTGGGCGACGACAGACCCAGACGTCCGTGTCGCCGTCGCGGTCTCGGTCGCTGGTGAAATACAGGGTCAATCGGTCGGGCGAAAGAGCGGGATAGTTCTCCCGCTTGGGTGAGTTGACGTTCGGTCCGAGATTTTTCGGCTGTCCCCACGCAGCGTCCCGCGTCTCGCGTTGCACCAGCCAGATGTCGGTTGCCTCCGTCCCCATCCCGTTCGCATAGCTCGACAGGAGGGTGAGACCGTCGGCGGTCAGAAATGGGGTCGATAACGACGCGCCCGCAACGCTCCATGACACAGCCTCGCCCCACGGCTCAAGCGGAGTCTTTCGCCGACATTCGTACAGACCAAACTTCCCGTCGCGGTACGACCGGAACATCAGACAGAGGCTGTCAGCCGTCAAGGTGGGGTCGGATTCGTCTCCATCCGAGTTGACCTTTGCCCCAAGGTTCTCAGGCTTCGTCCATTCCCAGTCGGGCGACGTGAGAATGTCAGCTACCGATGGCTTGCTCAGGTCGGTGAAACGGATGGTGCGTACGCGGAGTTCGGCGCAAGCCGGGGTGAGCTGCCACTGGAACCGGCCGTCGGCCGGCAGGTCGTATTCGCCGTCGGACGCGGCTACCCCGTTGACCATCAATTCCGTCCGGCGGCCGACGACCCGGAGCCGGACGGCGTTGTAGTCTCCGTACCTGATCGTCTTCCTCACCGCGTCCGTGGGGGCGGCCCAGGTTTTCCACGGCCCCCCCCGTTCCAGACGATACCGAGTTGGTGGTCCAGCCCGACGACCCCGAACGGCGCGCCGTCGTGGACTTTGCGGAAGCAGAAGAGGGACATATTGTTGGGGGCGCTCTCGCGAACGCGGGCCTCGAACGTCAGCTCAAAGTCGCGGTACCGCTGGGTCGAGGTCAGGCGGAGGCCGGCCTTGTCGGAGTTGGTGCCGACCAGTTCCCCGTTCTCGACCGTCCACCGCTTCGGGTCGCCGTCCCAGCCGGTCAGGTCTTTGCCGTTGAAGAACGTCGGATCGGGTGGCGGCAACTCGACGAGGCGAAGGTTGCGGAGGCGGAGGTCATCGAACTCCGGGTAGAGCGCCCAGTTGATCTGACCGCGATCCGCCATGTTAGGGAATTCCGCCTCGTTCACCCGCGTCCCGTTGAGGAAGACGGTCGCCTTGCGGCCCACGACGCGGACGAAATAGCGGTTGTAACCGTCGCGGACAAACAACTTCTCCACGAGTTTGGCGTCCGCGGATGTCGGCGGCGTCCACTTCCCGCCCTTGTTGTGCCACAGGGCACACGAGCCGGTGAGGTCGAGAATCCCACCGTTCTGGACATCCAGTCCGCGGAAGGAGAGCGTGGACGAGACCTTGTCCGGCAACGTCTGGGCGAGTGCCTCGAACGACAGCTCGAAGTCGCCGAGCGGACGTGGATATGTCAGCCGCTGCCAACCCCCTTTGCCGGCGGGCCGCTTTGCCACGATCTCGCCGTTCGTGACCGTCCACATCTTCGGATCGTATTCCCACCCAGTCAGATCCTTGCCGTTGAAGAACGACGGGTCAGCAGGCACCGAGAGCACACCTTCGATGGGCGTCACCGTCCATTCATGGATGCGATATTCGCCACAAAGCACCCCGATGCCCACGCGAGTTGGATCAGGCAACGCCCACCAGTCCGGGCGTGAGAGCCTGTTAAAGTCGCCTTTCCACCGAATCCGCTCGGTGCCGTCCATTCGGACGACGACCGACCCTGAGCGAACCTGCAGTTCGATGCGAATCGGACCGCCCTTGGCTCCGAAGAAATCGCCGCGAGTCGTGGTTTCGTTCGCGTTGGATAGCTTCCCGTCAATCGCCTCTAAACCGTTCACAGGCACAGGTTCCACGGTCCAGTCGAAGGCAGCCAGGAACCGTCCTGGGTCCGCCCCCATAATCGCAAATGCTCGCTGCTCACCACCCAACCGCTCGACAACGAGAGCCATGTCGTATTCGTTCGGCGGAGCATATGGAACCTGGAGTTTTTCCTGTTGTGGGTCGAACGGTGTCGTTCCGCCTCCCACCAGCTTTCCCCCGTCCATCCTCCACCGCCCGCTCACGGTATCACGGGCCGGATCGACCATCGCCAGAAGATTCACGGTCTTGCCTGCCGGTGCGATGTTCGGCTTCGGTAACGGATTGACTGGCGGCTCTTCCTTCACCACCTCCGGCGGCTTCTTCCCCATTTGCGAAACGACGGCACCCACGATCCCCGCGACCGCGAGCAACACCACGCCGACCAGCGCCCACCTGGGAAAACCGCCACGCGGTTGGGTCGGTTCGTCGGTAGGCAAGCCCACCGCTAATTCGGGTTCGGGGGCCGAGTTCGCCTCGGTCGCGTCGAGGTCGGCGAAGGGGTCGGGGCCGACCGGCGCGAGGATTAACGGCGGTGGCGAATCCAGCGGAATCACCCGCACCGCGTTCACGAGTCCCGCGTCGATGGCACGCAACTCCTCGACCACGATTTCAGCGGTGGGCGGGCGATACGCGGGGTCTTTAGCAAGGAGACGCACCACGAAGTCGGACAGCAGTTGCGGCACGCATGGGTTCACGCTGATCGGCGGTGGCGGGTTGTCGAGCGCCAGCGACGTGAGGATGGCGAGCGTCGTCGCGCCACGGAACGGGAGTTCGCCAGTGGTCATCTGGTAGAGCATGACACCGAGCGAGAACAAATCCGTGCGGCCATCCACGGGCAACCCGCGCCCCTGCTCGGGGCTCATGTACGCGGGGGTACCGACAACCGCACCTTCATTCGTGACGGGCCCGTCGGTGGCATCATTGCCATCCGTGTCCGCGACCCGTGCCAGCCCGAAGTCGAGCACCTTGACGCGGAGCTTCTTCCCTTCGAGCCAGATGTTCGCCGGCTTGATGTCCCGATGAACAAGTCCCTTCTCATGCGCTGCCGCAAGCCCCTCGGCCACCTCGCGACCAATGCGGATGACCTCGTTCAACGGAGGACGTGGATTCGCCTTCAACGCTGCCTGGAGCGTCATGCCCTTGAGCAGCGGCATCACGAGATACGGCAGCCCGTCGTGATCGGCCACCGTGAAGATCGCGGCGACGTGATCGTGCTCGACCTTCGCCTGAGCACGAGCCTCGCGAACGAATCGCGTCTTCGCGGTGGGGTTGGCTGCGAACTGCGGCAGCATCACCTTCAACGCAACCTCACGCTTGAGTCGCGGGTCTTCGGCGCGGTAGACGACACCCATTCCCCCTCGGCCCAGTTCGCCGAGAAGAACGTATTCCCCGACACAAGGGGGTGTACCCGGCCCCGCCATCGCGGGGTCGCCAACGGTTTCGGGATTCGTCGGCGTGACTGCGGACAGCGACAGGGGTGCCGCTGTCCGGGTTGGGATCGAGTTCGACTCCGATTCGTTCATCGCGCGCTCCGGCCCGGAGGGTATGCGGGGATGATTGTACCAGAGACGGCAGTGCTGGTGAGCTTGAACCGGCTCGGATACATTGTCAGCAACACTCGCCGAATTTCGACAGGCCGGGTCGGATGATCCCGCCGACGTGGCGTACAGCGACGAGGACGCGGCACTGACGCAAGGCCGGCAGTTCGCCGCGAGGGCAAAGGAGTTGGGCGTTTCGTCAAGGCACGCCGCGACCGCCGCGAACTGACCAGGCGTCCTGTGCGAAACACGCCCTGTTCCCCACTGGAGAGACCTCACGATTCCCGCCTGCTCGCTCGCCGACGAACCCGTCGCCACAGCAGAGCCGACCCCCGCCTCACTGTGGGGTGAGTCCACCCCCGGCCCGACCAGCATCGGCCGGAAACAATGTCCCACACACTCGCGAGATTGTGCCCGGCCCGTCTCAATTCTCACGATTTGTGCCGCTTCTGTCCGTGAACTCAGCATCGAGGTGTTCGAGTTCTGACCGCGTTCGACCCCACAGCACCGCTTCCGCAACCAATTCGGCCCCCGCGCCGTCAACTTCTGCAGGGTGATCTTCCAGACGAGCCAGGAAAGCCAACACGCTTGCTCAGTTCGCTACCGTGCCTTCCGCCTTCTGCTGGCGCTGAACTCGCTCCCGCCGACAGGTTGACGAAGAGAGTTTCCGCCTATCCCATCCCAGGAGCGGATATGGTTGAAGAGCATTCCGAGTCGTGCGCGCAGGGTACGATTTGGTCTTCCTCCATGAAGTGGAGAATGCGTGAATGATTGATGATTGATGCCTTCCAAAAGAGTCCCGGCCAAACGAAATGGTTCCCATCGGCTCCATACCGAGATTTGGACTCCCGGTTCGCGAAGTGAATGAGCGTCTCAGCAGTGTCAGTGCGAATCTAAGGGAGGATAGTTCTCGCGGGACGAACACCGAAAAAGTTGTTCCGGGATGACGGCACTGTGAAATACCGGCAGGCAGATCGTACGACCGACGGGGGGTCGAAAAACGAGCCACCACGTAAGACACGACCATGTGTGCCTGCGATCTCCAGAACGTCCTCGACATCATCGGTCGTTTCGATCCCTTGAGGGTATTTCACGTTCCTGTCCTGAGTCCAGGTCCAGACGTTCCCGAGTGTGTCGAATAACCCCAGGTCGTTCGGTTTCAACATTCCAACGGGCCAGGTCTGTTCTTGCGAATTCTTGAGATACCACGCGTATTTCGGCAACAGATTATCCGTCTCTCCGAAGTATCGGGCCGTCGCCGCGCCCGCACGGGTCGAATATTCCGCCTCCGCTTCTGTTGGTAACCGGTAGCCCGATAGACTCAGGTAATTCTGCTTCAATTTCGTGACCTTGCCGTTCTGATCCGCCTCGTAACACCACTCGCTTGGAGCGATCCCTTCCTGTTTGCTCAACCAGTTGCAGTATGCCGCCGCGTGGTACCACGATGTTGCCACGACCGGCAAATCTGCCACGCGGGTGAACTTTTGGTGAAGCTCGTAGTCCTTGTCGAACCGCCGGTACTGCTCCACCGTTACGGCCTTGGCAGCGATGGCAAACGTTCGCGCGATCCGCTTTCGGTGTCTCGCTTGATAGCCCAACGAATCCGATTCGGTCTTGGGCGCTCCCATGAGCGCCTCCACGGGGCCGGGGATCACCACCATCGTCTGTCCCTGGCTGTTGACGTACCACTGCGGCGAGGGCTTTTCATTGTCCTTGCTGAGTGATTGCTTGATGCCTTCCAGCCGCTCCTCCCGTTGCACATCATCCCGCGTCCAGTCGTCATTGACCTGTTTCAGCCACGCCTCCTGCTTCCACGTTCGCAACAACCATTCGGATGCCGCATGTAGTCCCGGATCGGTACCGGTGCGGTACATCGTCTGCAACCTCGGCAGGAACGCTTTGCGTTCCTCGGGCGTAAAGTCCTTTTCCCCGAACTCACCCAAACTCAGGAGCAACGCCCGGCAAGCAGTGGCGTCAGGCTCCTCATCCAGTCGCTTGATAACGGCCTTCGCATCCGCTCCCAGGGCACCGAAGCGATGGATCAGGTGACTCCGCACCCGTGGGTCTGGGCTGTGCTGAAGCAAAGGCCAAACCTTCGCCGACTGGCCCATCCTCAAAAGAGCCACTGCCGCATTCGCCTGACGCATTGCCAGATTCTCCCGCCGCGAGTCCGACGACGGCAGTTCCGGGGGTAACTTCTTGTCGATCTCGGCAGCCAAAATGGGCACCCCTTTCTCTCCCCCTGCCTTGAACTCTGGGTAGATCACGGCGAACTGCTTCGTGTCAGCCTCCATCAAGAGATCAGCCAGGAGATGCGGTTGGTCGGCGGCGTAATCGGCCAGTAAGTTCGTTGCCAGTGTTCGTTCGGACGCTCGCTCTGCGTTGCGATCTCGGAAGATGTCGGTCAACGGGCCAATCAGGGACCGTTTCACGGGCCGGAATACCTCACTCCACAGACCCAAGTAGACTGGGTTTTCCAGAACCACATCATTCACCACCATCTCGCCCGCCTTGCTCCACCGTCCGCTCTCCGGGTCATAGCTCGCTAGCGCCGCCGCCGCACAGAGCCGAGGTCGTCTTCCGCCCTTCTCGACTTCCGTCCAAAGCCTGTTCAACACGGCTTCTTTGTGCGGGGCCAGTGCGTCACGAATCACCATAATCTCGTGCGGTGCTGCGGTGAGCAACCGGCCCAGGAGGTAATCGACGTGTGAGGGATCGACAGGCAGGAGAGCCAAACTGAGGTTCAGTTGCTTCTGAGCATCATTTTCTTCCTGTGCCTGCTTGTACGCCTCCCGGAGTAACGGATCGACGCGACGGCGATGGGGTGCCATCTCTTGGACTACCGCTGGGACATCGCTCGTATTGGCGACCAGCAATCGATCCCGCAACGCCCGAGACATCACGACGGTGAACCCTTCCAGCACCGAGAATCCGGTCACGGAGAGTACAATGGCGATAATGAGGCCGTGTGTCGCGTGATACCGCCTCGCCTTCTGCATCATCTTCCGCTGCGGGGGCGTCCAGTTGTTCACTGCGGTCAGCCAGCGGATCTGAAGCCATTGCAGGAACGAGGGCAGTTGCCGGTTCTCGGGGCGAGCGTTCCACACCGCCGCACGATCCGCGAGTAACAGTTCGGCTCGGCCACGCGGCGTCTCCTTCTGCTTGCAGGTCAGCCAATCCCGCAAGGGAGCTACGAGATAGTCATGCGCGAGTTGGTAATACTTTTGCCCCGTTTGGGCCTCTGTCGTCGATTCCTCGGCCCACTCTTTCCCCTCACGGTCGGTCGGCGTGATGAGGCGGATTTCGCCGTCGAGAATACGAATCAGTTCGTCGAAGTCCTTCGGACGAGCGGAGTAGCCCGACGCAGCCAGTAACTCGGCCCGCGAACGCATGTGACCCTTGATGTCCGCGCCAGAAACAGGGAGCAATGCGTTGAGAACGTCCCTTGCCGCCCGCTGATGGTAGCGATGTTCTGGAGGCGCGGTGGCGGCACCAAACGTCCCTTCAAGGAACGTGAGTCCAACGCCTTCGGTCCCCCCTACTTCTTTGAGCGTGGCAGGCGTCCACGACTTGCCCTTCATCATCTCCGCGAAGAGCGCCAGACGCACCGAAACCACCTTGCCTTCCTGCGCCACGCCGTTGATCGCCTGACTCAAGAACTCCTTGTGGTCCTTGCTCGTATCGCCGCTGTTTTCGGGGAGTTTGCCGAATGCACGCCCGAACGCCGCCAACACTTTGCGGGCGTGGTCCGTGTCGAAGAGATCGACCGCCGCCGAGTTCTGACCTTCGAGAAGTCGGACCTCCAACTCCCGCATGAACCGGATAACGGCCATCCAGAAGTCGTCCCGTACCATGACGACGCACTGCACCCGCCCGCCGTCGCACTGCCGCACGGCTTGCACCAACTCGGTGTTCGGTTCGTCCTTGCGGGCGTGTAGCCACTGCTCGAATTGGTCAATGACGATGACCACTTTCTTGCCCACGGGAGCGCCCTGACCCCGGCGCAGCGATGCCAGAGTCTCTTTCAAACCCAAGTTGCCGGCCAAGGTCGGACAGCATTTCCTGAGGCCGTTCAGCAGACGAGTTTCCGTTTCGTCGGCGGTTGCCTCGACGTAGACCGCGACCACGGCGTCGGAGAGTCGGGGCAACAAACCCGCTTTCACCAAGGATGACTTGCCACAGCCGGAAGGTCCGCAGATCAGTCCCACGGGGAAGGTGTTATCGGCGTCCGGTTCTTCGATTCGCGTCTTCCAGAATCGGATGCTGTCGGGCAACCCGTCCCGGTCCCTTGGCCCCGGCAGCAGTTCGAGGAAAAAGTCCGCGTCGTGGGCGTCGAATGACCGCAACCCTTTCGGCACGATTCTGAACGGGAGGTTCCCCGAGGTCGGAGGCGCGGGCGTGAGTACGGTGCCGACCCCCGCCATGGGACGCAGTTGCGTGACTGGTGTGGTCGAGTCGAGGCTTGTTGTGGCAAGGCCGGGTTGCTGCGACAGAAAGTGCCTTAAGTCGTCAGCCAAGTCCTTAGCCGTCGTGTACCGCTCCAGTGCTCGCTTCGCCAACGATTTGAGACAAATCCGTTCCAGTTCCTTCGGAATGTTCTCCACGCATTGCCGGGGCGGACGCGGCTCGAAGCCAGTGATCCGGTCGAGCACTTCGTCCTGTGTCTCGCCCGTAAACGGGCGCCTCCCAGTGAGCGCCTCGTAAAAGACGACGCCGAGGCTGAAGACGTCACTGCGGCCATCAACCCGGTGCCCCTCGCCCCGGGCCTGTTCGGGGCTCATGTAGGCCGGAGTTCCCGCGTAGCGTGGCCCCGTTCCCCCGTCCCGCTCGCGTAGGGCCAGTCCGAAGTCGGCCACGAACGGTTTGCCGGTGTTGTCGAGCAGAATGTTTCCCGGCTTGATGTCCCGATGCACCAACCCCTTCCTGTGCGCGAAGTGAAGTGCGTCGGCCACCGTTGCCACCAATTCCACGCATTCGTTCAGCGACAGCCGTGATTGCTTGAGCCGGGTGGCGAGGTCGGTCCCGTCGATAAACTTGGAAACGATAAAGCAGGGGCACTCGTCGGTGCTGCCGACGTCAAACACGGGAACAACGTGCGGGTGGTCGAGGCTGGCGACTGTTCGGGCTTCGGTCAAGTAGGCGTCGGCGGCTTCGGGAGTTGCCACCCGGTCGCGGTGGGGCACCTTGATCGCCACATGTCGTTGTAATTGCCCGTCAGAGGCCAGATACACGAGACCGAACCCACCCCGTCCCAAGACCTTCTCGATGCGATAACGCCCGATGGACGATGGCGTGGTCGGATCGACGGCGAAAAAATCCGGACGATCTGGGTGGTACACACCTGTTCGGTCGGAGTCGTGCATGAATCACGTCCATCTCGGGTTCGGGCACAAGAGCGATTTTACCGAGATTACATTGAGTGAAACAGAATCGTACTGCAGAGCGGTCAAGGAACACAGTGAGCGATCGACAAGTCAAGGCGAAAAACCCACCTCGGGCAACCGGTCGGCGTTCCGATCCCGAGGTAGATATCGCCAGACTTGCCACCTCGTGAGACAATGATCGGCCGGTCGGATCGCTGGTTGCAAGAGCCGTCGGAGTGCGGTCGCTGAATCCACTGTACGTCGAGCACGTCAGTCTTGGGTCACGCACCTCACCGCGAGAGTTGGCCGGGTTCGACCAACCAGACCCCGAACCCACGCGACTCCAGCAACTCGAACAGCGGAAACCAGTAGACGCGGTGGATTCCATTGCGACGGTGGTGACGCCGCACGACTTCAACCACTGGGCGATGGCAATCAGGTCGCAGGAATTCGCTCCGAACCGGCGAACGTTAACGGGTAGACCACCGGCCTCGCCCGTGGCCGATGGTGAGACGCTGTCGGCATTGACGCAGACCATGTGCATGTCGGAATGCACATCGATGCCGGCGGCGTTCGGCTTGAGGATCGTCATGCTCGACGAGGAACGGCGGGGCGGATGACGGCTCGGCTTTCGCCGGTGCGGCTTTGGCCCGGCGCTTGTGTTGACCCATGGTGTCGGCTACCGTGTGGAGGAATGGGATGGGACAACTGACGTGAGCCAAGAGGGGACCTAGGTATGCAGTTTCCCCAACGGGATCAACGCAACGGTGTCGTTGCGAGTCACCAATGACAGGGTCGCGACCTCTCGGACCAGGTTGCATGACGGACACGAAGCGCCAGTGACGTGTCGGCCATAGACTCACGCCGGCCAATCCATTCTACCAGCCCCACGTTCACTGGCCGTCGGGGACCGCAGGCGGTCCGGGGGTTGCATGGATTCTTTCGGCGGCAGACACAAGACTTCACCATCGCGGAGGCACTCGTGATGTTTCGATCATCGTTGCTCCTTCTCGCTCTCCTCACTGCAGCTCCGGTTGCAGCCGATGAACTTCAGCTTCGGAAGGAAGCGGAAGCATTCAAGTATCCAGGCGCGGTGGGCGTCTCCGAATCTCAGGATGTTTATCGAGCGAGACTCAATACCTCCGACAGCGTTGAGGATGTATTGAAATGGCACGAGAAGCAATCAGGAGTTTCTTGGAGCGAAAAGTGGCACAAGTGCCGAGAAAGCCTCGTGGATGTAAGTAAGGATGGAACTACCTCCCGCGTCTTCCAGAACGACTCCACCGAGCACAACAAGGGGAAGGCCAACGCAAGAACCGTCTCGCTGTATTCCTATACTGAGCGGACTCCGAGTCACGTGTTGGTCGTGGTCATCAGCAGGGCAACGGGGGACGAGAGCACGCATCTCACGCTCACCTATATTCCGGCAAAGAAGTAAGTTGCCCCCCGCTCCCGCGATGAATCAGGCGCGACAGCAGACCGGGGCCGCATGTTCGCTTTTCGTGGTTCATTGTCGCTCCAGCGGCCCCGGCTGCTGAGCTATATCGTTCAACGAAGGAGGGTGTCCATGCAATGTACGCTTTTTCGGTTGTTCCTTATCGGCGCGACAATCACCAGTGTGGCAGTGCCGGTCGGGGTGGCGGATGACAAGCCCACCCCTCCCCACCCCGAAGTGAGAGCGGTGAAGTTCGGGGGCGACGAAGCGGCCGACACCAAGCGGTTGGCCGAACTAACCGCCGACGGGTGGGTATACGTCGGACCGCTCAGCCCCGGCACGGTCGCATTTCGCCGCTCGGTCCCGGCGCGGATGTCCGGTGATGTCGCCAAACTCCAGGGCGTGTGGGTCACCACGTCTACGGAAAAGGACGGCGTGCGGGACACCCCGGACTCTCGCCATGTGTTCGTTGGGAATCGCTACTTCGTCATCGACAAGGATCGAGTGACTGAAGACGGGACGTTCACCATCGACGCGAGCGGGCCGGTCAAGAAGATCGACTTCAAATGCCTCCGGGGCGATTATGAGGGCCACACCTGGAAGGGCGTGTACGAACTCGAAGGCGACACATACCGCCACTTCGGCCCGTGGGGTCTCAAGAACTGGGAGAACCGGCCCGAGAAATTTAGCGTCAAGACGGACGCCAATACATGGCTCCGAGCGTTGAAGCGAGAGTCGCGTTGAGTTCAGGCACTCCGGGGCGGGCGGTGCAGCCGACGGCGGGGGCAGGTCGGCTTTCCCAGGCATGTAGCTCACCCGGCCCCCGCCGCGGCTGAGCGGGGGCGTTCGGCGGCGGAGGGCACGTGAACTACCCAGCTTCAATCAATACGGCCTAAAATACTTTCGATGACGTCTTTAGGATACGCACACGATGCGATATTTATTTTCCTTTTTGCTGATAGAGGCGATTGCGTCCCTAAGCTTTGGGGCTGAACCGAAATCTTTTCCTAAAGCCCTTATTGATGCTTGGGATAAGCAAAAGTGTTTCCCAGTTTGGTCGGGGAACTCTTACGATGAAGGGCTCATCAATTATCAGCAGGCTACTTTTATTCTCGAAACCGAGGATTTACTTCCGGCATTCAATGTGCATTCTCAACTCAAGCCCGGTGACTTAAAGAACCTTCCTGCGCCAGATCAACCTTTTGGACTTAGTTTCTTTTTTCTCGACAACGAGAACAAACATTTACTCCAAGAAGCCAAGACCTTTAAGAAGCTCAAGCGATTGGGAATTCACAACGGTAATATCGATGAGAAAGAGATACTCGTTATTGCCGACCTAACCGAACTCGAGGAATTGCAACTTTTCGGCACAAAGATAAGTGACCAAGGTTTGATGGCCCTGACAAAGATCAAGAATCTCAAACGTCTTGGATTAAATAATACCAAGATTACTGATGAAGGGATTGCAACACTCAAAGCCTTCGAGAAGTTAGAGCGTCTCGATTTGGGCTACAATCCGCAACTTACCGATCAAGCTACACCCCCTCTGGTTGAGATGAAAAGCCTCAAATACCTTGATCTTCATTACACAAAAATTACCGACGAGGGGTTGAAGTCGCTGGCCAAAATGGAGCATCTCACCGGCATTCATTTGGTCAGCACAAAAACAACGGCAACGGGTTTGAAAAGCCTTGCCCCGCTCAAGAATCTCGAACGACTTCAAATCGATGGTCAAGCGGTTGATCAAGATTCTCTGCCAGCGATACTTGGGATGAAGAAGTTGAAGTACCTCGGGCTGAATGTGAGCAGTTTCGATGTTGTTTCTCCCGGTGATGCCGATTTCAAGAAGCTCGAAGTGCTAACCGATCTGCAACGTTTGGCCGTCTACCGATGGAAAATTACCGATGAGAGTTTGGCAACGATTAAGGGTTTTAAGAAACTGGACTATCTTGAGATTGGTCAAACACAGATCAAATTGAACAGCATCGAGCAGCTCAAGAAAGACTATCCCAAGTGGCGTATCTTTCCGGTGAGATAGTTCAACTCACCCGACATAGGCCGTATTAACGGAAGGTGAGAGTTTTGTTACGGCGGGAGGGTTATTTTTTGATCCGAACGGGCCGCCACGCCTAGCTGACACGACAGCCGTTGCGTCCGGGCGACCGGGGCGGCAGCGGGGGGCGGCTCGGGCGGTTGGACTGAAGGCGTACAAGCACGACCTCGCCGGGGTCGCCATCGCCCACCGCTAGGAGATCGAGGCGATCTACGCCGGTTGTTTCCCCCGCAAGTTGGCGGAGCTGTCGGACACCGAGCGGGAGGGCCGGGGGGCTCAGTCCCGCCAACCCATGCTGGCACGCTTCGGTGGTCCGGACGCCGAACCGCTCTCATGGCCAACCGACTTAAATAAAAACGAAGATCCTGGGTCGGGCTGAACGCCCGTCCTGAAGCACTTTGAAGCCCAATCAACTCGCACTCGTTCACCACAGGTTGCCCTCCTTGGATCACCTGGCCGCACCGGGATGGTTCTTTCGCCAGCATCGCGCCTTCATCGACAGTGACAACGGACTGTCACAGCCGAGGCGGTGCCAAACAGCTCTACGGGGTCGGTCAGTC
>Ga0105048_10010275_pt1 | contig 14846 bp, 13 predicted proteins | sample MAT05_FD_78382 | JGI IMG/M metagenome (GOLD analysis project Ga0105048, IMG submission 78382) | Freshwater microbial communities from Lake Fryxell liftoff mats and glacier meltwater in Antarctica - MAT-05 | ecosystem: Environmental > Aquatic > Freshwater > Ice > Liftoff microbial mat | place... | reverse complement strand
TACTCGCGCTGGATCAGCATCGAGGACGGCATGAACGGCATGGACGAGATGCGCGAAAGCCTGCGGTTCCTGGCCCAAAAACGCGATCAATATTTCCCGGCAGAATAAGAAAGAGGCGGATTTTAGACAGAATGACAAAATGAACACAGTAGGACTTTGTATACGAGGACCCTCTTTGTTTATTTTGTCATTCTGTCCAAAATCCGTCCTGCCACGGCACACCATGAGCAAAACTATGACCAAACCCATCATCCAGATTTCGCTCGATGTGCCCACGATCAATGACGCGTTGGCGATGGCGGAGATTGCCGTGCGCGCTGGTGTGGACTGGCTGGAGGCCGGCACGCCGCTGATCATGGGCGAGGGCGTGCACGGCGTGCGAGCCTTGCGCGCGGCGCATCCCAATCACCCCATCATCGCCGACATCAAGTGCATGGACGGCAGCGGTCTGGAGACGACGATGATGCTGGAGGCCGGCGCGACCTTTGTGGTGGTGATGGGTCAGGCCCATGACGGCAGCATCATCGAGGCGGCCAAAGCGTGCCAGCAATTCAAGACAGCGCATCCTGGCCAGCGCGCTGAGCTGATGGTGGATGTGATGGTGTGTCCGGACAAGCCGGCCCGCGCGCGCCAGGCTCAGGCGTTGGGCGCCGACATCATCGTCGTGCACACCGGCCACGACGAGCGCCGGCACCACAGCGGCCTCAGCCCCATCCACGATCTGCCCGGCATTTTGGAGGCCGTGACGATTCCGGTGCAAGCTGTGGGTGGCCTGAGCGTGGAGCAGGCGCTGCAAACGCTGGAGATGGGCGCGCAGATGGTAGTGTTTGGCGCGCCGCTGCTGTTTGGCAAGGTGGATTTTCGCAAAGACCCGGTTGGGTTTGAGGCGATGGTGCGGGTGATGGTGGCGCGGGTGAAAAAAGCCTAGACGTACGGATGCGGGAGAAAGAACCTAAGGTTCTACCCACCACACACGAATGGTGACTACCCAAATCACCCGCCTTGATTGGCTCATGGCCGGCGACCCTGCCATTCGCTGGCAAACCCAACGCGACCTGCTGCACCGGCCCGCCAAGGAGTGGCGCGCGGAACAACAGCGCACGCTGACCGAGGGCTGGGGCGCGCGGCTGCTGGTCTTGCAAGCGCCGGATGGCAGTTGGGGCGGCGGCATCTACGCGCCCAAATGGACCTCAACCACCTACACCCTGCTGATGCTGTGCGACATCGGCATCCCCCGCGAAAGTGAGGCCGGTCGGCGCAGGTGGCGCTCTCATCACATGTCTACAACTCCCGCCACGTTCGCTTCGGCGCGCCGGAGACGGCGACTGCTCTGCGAACGGCCAGCAGCCAGTCGCCTCTGCCCAGCCAACCGTCTCCGCTCCGCTTTCCAAATTTAGACTATAGTTTTCAACGCTATGCGCTTGTTGGAACAAATCCCGCTTCTAAACTTTCCTGCCCCTCTGCCCAAGACCTTGCTAGAGGTGCACCAATGCTTCGACGTGCCCGCAGTCACTGATGTTCGCGCGGCCGTTCGTGCCGCCGTTGAACACCTTTTGCCTCAAATTAAAGCTGGTGATACCGTGGCCGTCGGCGTCGGTAGCCGCGGCATCGCTCACATTGGCGACCTCACCAAATACACCGTCGAGCGCCTGATTGAGCACGGCGCGCAACCGTTTGTGGTGCCGGCCATGGGCAGCCACGGCGGGGCCACCGCCGAGGGCCAGCTCGAAATGTTAAACGGCCTCGGCGTCACCGAAGCCTTCATCGGCTGCCCCATGCGCTCGACGATGGACACCAAGCAGATCGGCCAGATTCCCGACGGCCCCGCGCTGTATCAGGGCGTCGACAGCATCGCCGCCGACCACGCCATTCTCATCAGCCGCATCAAACCCCACACCGATTTTCGCGGCCCGCTCGAAAGCGGCCCCAGCAAAATGTGCGTCATCGGCTGGGGCAAGATTCAGGGTGCCCAGATCATGCACAGCTACGCCGGCCCTGGTTTCCGGCGCTATCTGGCCGATGTGGCCCGCATCTACGAGGCCAACACCAACTTTCGCGGCTGCGTGGCCGTGGTCGAAAACGCCTACGATGAGCCGGGTGAAATCTTTGGCCTGACGGCGGCTGAGGTGGGGGCCAAGCCCGAAGAAGACGCCCAGATTCGCGCCAAGAAATACATGGCCAGCATTCCCTTTGAGCACGTGGATGTGCTGGTGGTCAAGGAGCTGGGCAAGAACATCAGCGGTGCGGGCATGGACCCCAACATTCTGGGCCGCCTGCTGGTCATCCGCGAGCGCGAGACGTATGGCCCGCCGGATGTCGGCACCATCGCTGTGTTGGACCTCACCGAAGAGAGCCACGGCAACGCGGCCGGCCTGGGTCTGGCCAATGTGACCACGCTGCGGCTGCTCAACAAAATCGACTTCTTCGCCACGGTCACCAACGGCGTCACCAGCGGCACCTTCGGCCCGATGCGCGGCGGCATCCCGTGGACGATGATCAACGACGAGCGCGCAATTCAGGTGGCTGTGCGCACCTGCGGCCAGCCGTGGGCGACGTCCAAAATCGTGTTCATCGACAACACCCTGCGCCTCGACCGCTTCTGGATCAGCCCCAGCCTGCGCGACGAAGCCGCCGCGCACTCGCGCCTGACGCTGAAGGGCGATGTGCCGTTGGCCTTCGATGACGGCTTCATTCAGAGCCCGTGGAAGCTGAAGCGCGAATAAGAAAAACCACACGATGAGGGTATGCGGGGTTCAGAACCTAAGGTTCTACCTCCAAGGCAATCAATGCAGTTCATTAGACATACGAACGCTGGTGAATTTCTAACTGCATCGCCAGCCACCCTGGAGCCGTGAAACTGAATTCTGCTTCGTCTATTCTTAGGACTTACGCGGCTGGCCAAGGCGAGCGCAAGACCCTTCGGGTGGCGCATTTACGCACAAACCAGCCCAGATTCGAAATGCGCCACCCGAAGGGTCTGAGTTTCATTGCCGCGTAAGTCCTATTCTGTCATTCTGTCCAAATTCTGTACGCCTGGCTCGTTCACACACGAAGCACAATCTTGCCGATGTTCAAGTTTGCTTCCATGCGGCGATGCGCCTCGGCCGCCTCCGCCAGCGGCAACACGCAATCCACAATCGGCTTGAGCGTGCCAGCAGCAAATCGCGGCAACGCAAAGTCGGCAAAAGCTTTGGTGAGCGCGGCCTTCTGATCCAATGGCGTGCGGCGTAACGTAGTGCCGGTGATGACGAGGCGCTTGCCCATGATGGCACCCAGATCGAGCGAGCCAGTCGAGCCGCCCATCATGCCGATCAACATCAGGCGGCCATGCAGGGTCAGCACGCGCAAGTTGTCGTTCCAATACGGCGCGCCTACGAAATCCAGCACCATATTCACGCCTTTGCCACCCGTTAATTCCAGCACACGGTCGGCAAACGTCTCAGTTTTGTAGTTGATGGCCGTTGCGCCGAGAGACTTGCAGAACGCCACCTTGTCGGATGTGCCAGCCGTGGCAATCGCCGTTGCGCCATAAGCCTCGGCCAGTTGAATCGCGGCCGTCCCCACCCCGCTGGCACCGGCATGAATCAAGATGGTCTCACCGGCTTGCAGTTTGCCGAGGGTGAACATATTCAGCCACGCGGTGAGAAAGGCTTCGGGGATGGTGGCCGCTTGCTCGAAGGTCAGTTCATCCGGCACACGCATGGCCATGCCGGCCGGCAACGTCGCCAACTCGGCATAGCTGCCGCCGGTCACCACCGCCATCACGCGATCGCCAACTTTCCAATCACCGGCCGCTTGCAACACTTCGCCGGCCAGCTCCATGCCCAGAATCGGCGATGCGCCTTCGGGGGGTGGATAGCTGCCCTTGCGTTGGAGCGTGTCGGCGCGGTTGATGGCCGTGGCGCGCACCCGCACCAGGAGTTCATTGGCGATGGGAACAGGGTCAGGCGCATTGCCGATGTGCATGACTTCGGGGCCGCCGGGTTGGTCAATCAAAATGGCTTTCATTGAGTTTCGTGGATTATGCGGTGCTTTTGGAATGGATTCACAAATTAAGCGGAAAAAGTGCGCACGAACCGAATCTGCTGACCTTCGATCACAAAACCCAGTTTGCGGTTCAGGGCCAGCATGCCGGCGTTGGCAAAATCGTTGACCGCGCTCAGCCGCGTATAGCCAAGATGGCCGCATAGTCGTCGGGCAGCACCGCTCGTGAAACCGTGAGCATGATTTCGCGAGATTAGCCACAGATCACCTCGTCAGACGCCACTACAATCGGCCCATGACTTTCACCACTCGGCCCGTCATCATGGGCACACGCGGCGTCGTCACAGCCGGCCACTATCTGGCCACCACGGCCGGCTTTCGCATCATGGAGCAAGGCGGCAATGCCATTGACGCGACGGCGGCGATGTGCTTCTGCCTGACCCTGTTGGAGCCGCACAACTGTGGTTTTGCTGGTGAAGCGCCGGGGTTGATTTACAGCGCAAAAGAGAAGAAAACGTTTGCCATCAGCGGCCAGGGCTGGTCGCCGCAGGCGTTTACGATTGATTGGTGCCGCAAGAATGGCATCGACCTGATTCCAGGCGATGGCTATTTGCCGGCGTGCGTGCCGTCCACCTTCGGCACATGGGCGTTGGCATTGGCCCGCTTCGGCACGATGACTCTGTCGCAGGTGTTGGCCCCGACGATTGAGCTAGCCGAGAATGGCTTCCCAATGTATGCCAGTCTGCGCAACAACCTCATTACCAACAGCGCAAAATATGCCGAGCGCTACCCCAGCACCGCCGAGCTGTATGTGCCCAATGGCCGTGTCCCCGAGGTCGGCGACATCTGGCGCAACCCCGACTTTGCCAATGTGTTGAAGCAATTGTGCGCGGCCGAGCAAGGTTCACGCGGCAAGAGCCGTAGCGGCAAAAGCAAAAATGCCCGCAGCCGCATCGCCGGCATCGAAGCGGCGCGGCGCGCGTTTTACGAGGGCGACATTGCCGCGCAACTGGTGGCGTTTGCGCGCGAGAACCCGGTGATGGATGCCAGCGGCACCGCTCACACCGGCCTGCTCAGCACCGACGATTTCGCGGGCTGGCAGGCCGAAGTGGAGGAGCCAGCCACCGTGAACTATCGCGGCCTGGATATTTACAAGTGCGGGCCGTGGACACAGGGGCCGGTGTTTTTGCAACAGCTCGCCTTGCTGCAAGGTTTCGATCTGGCAGCCATGGGCCACAACAGCGCCGAATATCTCCACACGGTAATGGAGTGTGCCAAGCTGGCCTTCGCCGACCGCGAGGCCTACTACGGCGACCCCAAGTTTGACTCGGTGCCGCTGGATATTTTGCTCTCGCTGGCCTACAACGAAGCGCGCCGCAACCTGATCGGCGCAAGCTCTAATGGCGAGATGCGACCGGGCGATGTTGGCAACGGCGTGCCGGAGTGGGCCACCACCTTCGATGTGTTGGCCGACAACCGGCGCGGCATGGGGCTGACCAGCGACACCCTGCCGACACCCATGACACCCCACGACACCACCCACTGCGATGCGGTGGATCGCGCCGGCAACATGGTGGCCTGCACGCCCAGCGGCGGGTGGATCTCGACTTCGCCGGTGGTGCGCGGCCTGGGCTTCCCGCTGTGCACACGCGGCCAAATCTACTACCTCAACCCCAACCGGCCGAATGCGTTGCAGCCGCACAAGCGCCCGCGCAGCACGCTCACGCCCACGCTGGTGATGCGCGACGGCGCGCCCTACCTGGCCTTTGGCACCCAGGGCGACGACAAGCAGGATCAGTGGACGCTGCAATACTTTTTGAACATCGTCGAGTTCGGCATGGATTTGCAGGCCGCGGCCGATGCGCCCTCGGTGCATTCCATCCACGCGCCGTCGTCGTTCTACCCGCGCGATGCCCATCCCAAAGGCATGGTGGCCGAGGATCGCATTGCGCCCGAGGTGATCGAAGCCCTGCGCGAGCGCGGCCACGAGGTCACGATGGTGGATGGCTGGGTGAACGGCCGCTGCATGGGCGTGGCCTATGATCCGGCGCGTGGCCTCCTCATGGCCGGCGCATCCCCCCGCCAGCAAATCGCGTATGCGATGGGTTGGTAAGTCGAGATTGCAGACGTCAGATATCAGAAGTCAGATCGGAACTCCCATCATCTGCAATCTGACATCTGATGTCTGACTTCTGATATCTGAAATGAAGCGAACTAAAGCAATCGAGTTACTGGACAAAGCCGGCATCACCTTTGAGGTGCGCGAGTTTGAGGCGGCTGAATTTACGGTGGAGGAGACCAGCGAGCATTTGGGGTTGCCGCTGAACATGCTCTTCAAAACGCTGGTGGTGAAGGGCGAACGGCGCGGCATCGTGATGGCGTTGGTGGCCGGCGATGACCAGCTCAGCCTGAGCAAACTCGCCAAATCGATGGGCGACAAGCGCGCGGAGATGATCGATGTCGAAGATTTGTTTCGGCTCACCGGCTACCTCAAGGGTGGCTGCTCGCCGCTGGGTGCGCGCAAAGCCTTCCCCGTATTCATGGATGAAACGGCCTTGCTGCACGAGCGCATCAGCGTCAGCGCCGGTCTGCGCGGCGTGCAAATGTTGCTTGCCCCGCAGGACTTGCAGCGCGTGGCACGGGCGACCGTGGCGGATTTGCGGGCCGTGGCATGAGTGTGCGGTCAAAGGAAAGCGGTTACGTTGTCACGTCATTCCTGCGAACGCGTCCCCGCAGCGGGGTAGAGTCCAGACCTTTCAACATCTATTGAGTTGGGGATACGCCTGGATTCCCGCCTTCGCGAGAATAACGGGGTTACTCAATGACTTTCCTTTGACAGACTACCAAGGCAATTGCTTCGCCCCCAACCAAAATTTAATTTTTTGTACCAGGAGCAATGAATGAGTAAAGGACGATTGGAAGCGTTTAGCGACGGCGTGTTGGCCATCATCATCACCATCATGGTGCTGGAACTCAAGGTGCCGGAACATGGAACTGACTTGGCGGCTTTGACCCCGCTCATTCCCGTTTTTTCAAGCTATGTGCTGAGCTTTGTGTTCGTCGGCATCTACTGGAACAACCATCATCACACCTTCCAAGCCATCAAGCATGTGGACGGCCGCGTGTTGTGGCCGAATTTGCACCTGTTGTTCTGGCTGTCGATGATCCCATTTGCGACGCACTGGATGGGCGAGACGGGCTTTGCAGCGTGGCCGGTGGCCGTGTATGGCGTCGTGCTGCTGTTGTGCGCCGTGGCCTATACGATTCTGGCGGTCGTCCTCATTGACATCCACGGCAAAGACTCCGACTTTGGGAAGGCATTTGGCCGCGATGTCAAAGGCAAACTATCGCTGGCGTTCTATATCCCGGCCATCCCGCTGGCCTTCGTCAGCCCGTGGATTTCGTGTGCGCTGTATGTGGCCGTCGCCATCATCTGGTTCATCCCCGACCGGCGCATGGAGCGGATTGTGCAGCCTGGTGTGGAGTGAAGCGAAAATCGGGGGATCGTGCACGTGCACGTAAAACGTGTCACGTGCACGATCTTAAATCTGGCTCAATTGTTGCAAATCACTCGCCCAGCCAGCCGCGCGCCTTGATGTTGGCGAAGCTCTTGCGGGCGCTGAACAACTCACCCTGCGGACACACATCCTGCTCAACCAGATACCAATCGACATGGGTCTCGTCGCCGGCCTTGAACACGGCATCAAAATCCAGGATGCCGTCGCCGATGATCTCGAAGAATTCCTTGCCGTCGCCAGTCATGTCTTTGAGGTGAACCAGCGGCGCGCGGCCATTCAACTTGCGCAAATACGCTGCCGGATCAGCCCCACCCTTCTTCACCCAATACACATCCAGCTCGGATTTGAGCAGGGCCGCGTCCGTGTTGTCGAACAGGATGTCGAAGCCATACACGCCATCAAACTTCTTAAACTCGAAGTCGTGGTTGTGATAGAAAAACGTGAGGCCGTGTTTATTGGCCTGTAGCGCGGCCTTCTCCATGGCCGCGCCGCTGCGCATCCAGCCGGCCGCGTCTGTGCGATACGGCTCGGCGAGATAGGCCAACCCTAGATACTTCGCGCCCAGCACCACCGAGTCCTCCAGCACCGACTCGAAGCCGCCCAACACCTGCTCCATGCCGATGTGGCCGCTGACATACTTGAGGCCCAGGTCATCCAGCACGTTGCGCAGCTCTTTGGCCGGCATCGCGCCCATAAAGCCACCACCCTCGATGCCGTGGTAGCCCATGTCGGCCACCTGCTTCAGCACCGGAATCAGGCCGTCTGTCTTGATCGTCTCGCGAGCGGTATACAGTTGAAGTCCAATATTTCTCATGATGATTTGGGAGTGGTTGTTGGTTGCTAGTAGCTGGTTGCTAGTAGCTGGTTGCTAGTGATTCATCTCCAACCACCAGCCACCAGCTACTAGCAACCACTAATGACTTTGTTCCAGTTTGATTTGCTTCAGCCGCTTGAGCGTGCTGCCTGGGTCGCGGCCAAAGTAGTCGTGCAGCCGCACATACTCGGCATATAGCTGATCATAAACGCGTTGGGCGGCGGGGTTGGGCTTGAAGACTTCGTCTTTGAGGTGGGCCATCTTCTTGGCGGCTTGCTCAATCGTGTCGTAGCCACCGGCCGCGGCACCGGCCGCCACCGCCCCAAACATGGCGCTGCCGAGAGCCGGCGTCTGGGTGCTGGCGCTCACTTGAATGGGAATACCCAGCACATCGGCGTGAATCTGCATGAACAACTTGTTGCGGTCTGGCAGGCCGCCGCATGCAATCATGTCGTTCACTGCCAGGCCATTCTTGATGAACTCCTCGACGATGACGCGCTTGCCAAAGGCCGTGGCCTCCAGGCTGGCCCGATACATCTCGTGGGCGTTCGTCGCCAGGGTCATGCCGGCATACACCGCACTCACGTTCGCATCCACGAGGATCGATCGATTGCCGTTCCACCAATCCAGCACCAACAGGCCGCTTTCACCCGGCCGCAGCTTGGTCGCATGGGCTTCCAACACCTGATGCACGCTCTTGCCGTCGGCCTTGGCCTCGTCGTAATAGCGCGGCGGCACACAGTTCTCCACAAACCAGCCGAAGCCATCGCCCACACAGCTCTGGCCGGCCTCGTAGCCAAAATAGCCCTGCAAAATGCCGTCCTCGACGGTGCCGCACATGCCCTCGACGGTGGCCTCGCGGTCGGACAGCAACAGATCGCAACTGCTGGTGCCGACCACGCTGACCCAGGTTCCTGGCCCAGTCACCTTGCAGGCCGGCACCGACACATGCGCATCCACGTTGGCCACAGCCACCGCAATGCCTGGCCTCAGCCCTGTTTTCTCGGCCATCGCCGCTGTCAATGAACCTGCGCGCGTGCCGATGGAGGCCGGTGTTGCCATCAGCTTCTCCTCGACAAAGTTCTCCAAACCCGGATGCAATGCGCGCAAGTAATCTTTGCTGACGTAGCCCTCGCGCTTGTGCCAGATGGCTTTGTAGCCGGCCGTGCAACTGTTGCGCGTCTCCACACCGGTCATCTGCCAGATCACCCAATCCGTCGCTTCGAGTAATCTGTCGGCCGCAGCATACACATCCGGCGCTTCGTTCAAAATCTGGAGCGATTTGGGGATGAACCACTCCGACGAGATTTTGCCGCCATAGCGCGGCAGCCACTTCTCGCCACGCTCGGCCGCCAGTTCATTCACCCGGTCGGCTTCAGGCTGGGCGGCATGGTGCTTCCACAGCTTCACCCAGGCGTGCGGGTTGTTGCGCCACTGCGGCACCCGGCACAACGGCGTGCCATCGGCCAGCGCCGGCAGCATGGTGCAGGCGGTAAAGTCGATGCCGATGCCGATCACATCGTCGGCCGACACACCCGATTTTTGAAGCACCACTGGAATGGTCTCGCTCAGCACGCGCAGATAATCGTCGGGGTCTTGCAGCGCCCAGTCCACATCCAGCGGCACACTGCCGGCGTCGGCGGGTAGCCGCTGGTCGATCACCCCGTTTGAATAATTGCTGACCGCTTCGGCGATCTCAGCACCATCTGAGACGCGCACAAGCACCGCGCGGCCCGACAGGGTGCCGAAATCGATCCCAAGCGTGTATTTGGTTGAAGGCATGAGGTTTCGAGGAAGCTCCTTTGAAGATGTATCTAAATCAGTCAAAACGATTTTAGCGCGGCGGGCGTGAAAGGAGAAACGAGGCTATTGCGCAATGAAATTGCCATCAAACCCACCCCCAGCCCCTCCCCGCAGCGGGGAGGGGCTGGGGGTGGGTTCTGCTTTAACCACTACGGACACTAATTTTCACACCCGCTTCGCGTTTTTAAGCTCTAAACAGATGCCACAGGACTGCTGTTAAAATTTACGCGTTCCTACGGAGTATTTGACTATGCAGTCGGATGTGGGTGCTCAAGCCCGAGAGTTGCCATTATTCCCGCTCAATGTGGTGTTGTTTCCCAATCAAAGTTTGCCTTTGCATATCTTTGAGCCGCGCTATCGCGTCATGATTCAGCGCTGCATGGACAACAAAGAGCCATTCGGCGTCGTATTGGCGCTCGATGAATCGCATATTGCCGACATCGGCACCGCCACCATGATCACCCAGATGGAGCGCATGGAAGACGGCCGCATGGACATCAACACTCTTGGCACCGAGCGCTTTCGCGTCCAAAACTGGAACGTGGGAGCCGATGGTTATCTCATCGGCAACGTCGTAGACTACCCTTTTGCCGAGCCGGAGCCGGCGGATGAAACCCTGGTGCGGCGTGTCACCCAACGCATGAGACGTTATCTGCGGCTGCTCGCCAAATCCAACGGCATGCGTTTTCAAGTCGATCAATTTCCCAGCAATGCCAGCCAGTTGGCCATCTTCAGCGCCATCGCGCTGCAAATCGAAATCGAAGAAAAACAGGCCCTGCTCGAACAAGCCAGCGTGGCCGAGCTGCTCACGCTCGAAGACGACATCCTGGCCGACGAAATCAAAATTCTGTTCGTCATGTCCAACGTCATTCAACCGCCGCAGGACGACTTTATTTTTTCGAGAAACTAAACAGAGATGGGAAGAGGTCAGAAGTCAGATATCAGACAAGCACTGGTTGATTTTTGGCTTCCACCACCAGTCTCTGAAATCTGACTTCTGATATCTGACCTCTGTCTTCTACTATGAAACTTGTTCTAGACGCCATGGGCGGCGATTTTGGTCCCGCTCCTAATATTGAAGCGGCGATTGATTTTGCGCGCGAATTTGGGCACGAAATTGTTTTGGTCGGCAAGCAGGAGGTGCTGCGGCCGTTGCTCAATCAGCACAGCACAGCCAATTTGCATCTGCCCATCGTCCATGCCAGCGAGGTGATCGAGATGGGCGAGCATCCGGCCCAGGCGGTGAAGGCCAAGAAGGATGCCAGCATGAATGTGGGCATGCGCATGGTGCGCGACGGTGAGGCCGATGGGTTTGTGACCATGGGCAACAGCGGCGGCGCGCTGGCCTCGGCTCTGTTTACGCTGGGCCGTATTCGCGGCATTCAGCGGCCGGCCATCTCCACCGTGTTCCCCACCACCAAGGGTTGGGTGTTCGTTTTAGATGTTGGAGCCAATGCCGATTGCCGACCGGAATATTTGTTGCAATTCGGCCTGATGGGCAGCATTTACAGCGAGCGCGTGCTGAATGTGCGCAAGCCGCGGGTCGCCATTATTTCCAACGGCGAAGAGGAAGGCAAGGGCAACGAGCTGACTCAGCAGGCGTATGCGCTGCTCAAACAGGCCCCCATTAACTTCATTGGCAACGCTGAGGGTCGCGATCTGCCGGAGGGCATGGCCGATGTCTATGTCACCGACGGCTTCACCGGCAACGTCATCATCAAGCTCAGCGAGGGCATAGGCAGCTTCATCAAGGGCATGTTGCGCGAGGAGATCACCCGCGACACCAAGGGCAAGGTCGGCGGATTGCTCATCCGCGATGCGCTCAAGCGCATCAGCAAACGCACCGACTACGAGGAGATTGGCGGCGCGCCACTTTTGGGGGTGGATGGTGTTGTCATCATTGGGCACGGCCGCAGCAATGCCCGCGCCATTCGTTGCGCATTATTACGCGCCGCCGAGTGCGTGGAACGCGGCGTGGTCGATGCCATCGAGAAGGGATTGGAAGCCCTGCCCAAACCAGATGTGAGAAGTAGTGTCGAGAGGAACACAGAATTGAAAGTGAGCTAGTAGCGTCTGCTCTTTGCCAGCCGCCAACAGCCAGCTGCTAGCAACTGGCTGCTGGCAGCGCCCCACTTCAATTCCCAGTCATGTCACCAACCAAGCGAGTTACACGAGCCTCCGCCATCGGCGGCGGCGTGATCGGTGGCGTGCGCCGTTTCCGCAGCTTTGCCAGCGAGAAGATGCGCGACCGGCGCGAACGCCGGCAGGCAGAGCGCGAGATGCGCTATCGCACGCCCATCAACGGCGCGCGCCGCGTCGTCATCACCGGCATCGGCGCCATCACCTGCCTGGGCCTTAACACGGCCGATACCTGGGCCGGCATGGTGGCCGGCCGAAGCGGTATCGGCAAGATCACCCAATTCGATGCCAGCAGTCTGCCAGTGCGCATTGCCGGTGAAATCAAGGGCTTTGATGTGAGCAAATACATCGAGCCAAAAGAGTCCCGCCGAATGGCCCGGGTCAGCCAGATCGCGGTGGCCGCGGCCCAGGAAGCGTTGCAAGATTCTGGCCTTGAAATGGGTATCGATGTGCCCAATGATCGCGTCGGCGTGATGATGGGTACCTCGATGGGCGGCTTCGAGATGAGCGATGCCGGGATGGTCGATCTGCGCGCCGGCGGCTACCGCAAGCTCAATCCATTCGCGTTGCCGGCCGCGCTACCCAACGCGCCGGGCCATCACATCAGCAAGCGCTTTGGGGCCAAGGGACCGCTGGATACGGTGGTGGCCGCGTGCGCTTCCGGCACCCAGGCCATTGGCAACGCGGCCGAGATGATTCGGCGTGGCAAGGTGGATGCGATGTTTGCCGGCGGGGTGGAAGCCGTGATCAACGATGGGGCAATTGCCGCCTTCTCGCTGATGCGGGTGTTGTGCACCACTCACAACGACGATCCGACCCACGGGCAGCGGCCGTTTGACGCGACGCGCAACGGCTTTGTGTATGCCGAGGGCGGCGTGGTCATGATCCTCGAATCACTGGAGCTGGCGCGCGCACGCGGCGCCACCATCTACGGCGAAGTGCTGGGCCTGGGTGTCTCGTCCGACGCGTATCACATAGCGATTCCCGACCCCAGCGGCAGCGGTGCCATCCGTGCCATGCAGTGGGCGATGGACGATGCCGGCGTGCGGCCGGATCAGATCGACTACATCAACGCGCACGGCAGCGCCACCGAGACCAACGACCCACTGGAGACCAAAGCCATCAAACGCGTGTTTGGCGAGCGCGCGTATGATATTCCAGTGAGCAGCACCAAAAGCATGACCGGCCACGCCATGGGAGCCAGCGGTGCCATCGAAGCCCTGGCCACGGTCATGTCGCTTCGCAACGGCATCCTCACCCCTACCATTAACTTACACCACCCAGACCCAGACTGCGATCTGGACTACGTACCCAATGTCGCCCGACCCAAAAATATCGGAATTGCCCTCTCCAACTCGTTTGGCCTCGGCGGCCAAAATGCGTGTCTGGCGCTGGCAAAATATGAATGAGTTATTAGTGGTTAGTTGTTAGTTCTTAGTCGTTAGTGATCAATGAATAGTTATCTGTTGCTAACTACCGACTACTGTCTACTAACAACTAACAACTAACAACTAACAACTAACAACTTCTTATGAGAATCAGTGTTGACGAAAAGAAAGTAAAACGAAACCGGCTGATTGGGCGCTATGCGCTGATTGGCTCACTGGTCATTTTGATGGGCGGCCTGGCGTTGACGCTGTTTGGTCAGCAGATTGGCCTGCTCAGCCCAGACAATACCTCGCTGTTTTTTGCGGTGTATATGGTCATTCTGGTGGCCGGCTTCAGCGTGTCGCGCATCGGCATGTTCTTTGGCAACCGGCATCTCTCGCCGTTGCGCCCCGAGCTGGCGTTGCGCGAGAACCTCAAAGGGCTGGATCGCAAGTTTGCACTGATGCTGTTTCAAGACCCGATCGATTACTTTCTGGTTGAACCCGGCGGTGTCACAGCCCTCATCATGCGCAACCAGGCAGGCAAGACCGGCTTCCAGAATGGCAAATGGAAACGCCGCGAAGGCATCTTGCAGTTCTGGCTGGGCCGCGATGAACCCCTCGGCAACCCCAGTGCCGATGCGACCGAGGCCATGAAGAAGCTCAACGCCAAGCTGGCCGCCAAATATCCAGACCTGAAGGTGCCGGTGCGCGCGATCATCGTGTTCACCAACCCCAAAGCCGAGCTCGATATTGAGCCGTCGCCAATTCCGGTCATCAAGGCCGAAGGGTTGAAGACCTATCTGCGAAGCGAGAACAAATTGCGCGAGTTGCCCAACTCCATCCAGCGCAAAATTCGCGATGCCCTCGGCGCGCCCGAGCTGCCCAAGGGCGAGCAGAGCTGACGCAGACGACGGGAGACGGAGGACGGGAGACGGTCTCCCGTCCTCCGTCTCCCGTCTCATCATGGACACCTTCCTCGGCCTGCTCTTCATCATCCTGTGGGCCTCGGCGGCTCCGGCAGCCAAGGTTGGCATTCGCGACGCCGAGCCGCTGACCCTGCTGGATGCGCGCTTCTTTCTGGCCGGCGGCGTGCTCCTGGCTTACCTGTATCTGGTGCGGCGTAACACACCGTGGCCAATGGGCCGGCAATGGGGCCAACTGGCCGTGCTGGCGTTTACCAACAGCGCCGGTTATCTCGGCCTGAGTTGGTATTCATTC
>Ga0105048_10010274_pt1 | contig 14847 bp, 7 predicted proteins | sample MAT05_FD_78382 | JGI IMG/M metagenome (GOLD analysis project Ga0105048, IMG submission 78382) | Freshwater microbial communities from Lake Fryxell liftoff mats and glacier meltwater in Antarctica - MAT-05 | ecosystem: Environmental > Aquatic > Freshwater > Ice > Liftoff microbial mat | place... | reverse complement strand
GCGGAACTCGCGGCGCTCGCACCCGCAGGCACGACGATTCCTTTCACGACGAACCTGGGCACGGCGCTCGCCGACCCGGCGAACGTCATCTATTTCGACGCGCAGACGACGGGCCGGCGCTTCGACGGCGTGCGCGAGGCCATCGCGGCAGGCAAGCATGTGTATTGCGAGAAACCGACGGCAGTGAGCACGGACGCAGCCTACGAACTCTATCGACTCGCCAAAGCCGCCGGCGTGAAGCACGGCGTGGTGCAGGACAAACTGTGGCTGCCGGGCATCGTGAAATTGAAGGCGCTGATCGACTCTGGATTCTTCGGCCAAATCCTGAGCGTGCGCGGAGAGTTCGGCTACTGGGTCTTCGACGGCGAGCATGTGAAACCGCAGCGACCCTCTTGGAATTATCGCAAGGAAGACGACGGCGGGATCATCGTGGATATGCTCTGCCACTGGCGCTACGTCCTCGACGGCCTGTTTGGAAAAGTGCGCGCGGTCTCCTGCCTCGGTGCCACGCACCTGAAGACGCGGCTCGATGAAAAAGGCGCGAAGTATCCCTGTACTGCGGACGATTCGGCGTATGCGACCTTCGAGCTGGAGGGCGGGGTGATCGCGAATTTCAACAGCTCGTGGTGCGTGCGCGTGCGGCGCGATGATGTGCTCACACTCCAGGTCGATGGCACCCACGGCAGCGCCGTCGCCGGCCTCCGCGATTGCGTGGCGCAGCACGCCGGCGCGACTCCGCGCTGCACCTGGAATCCCGATCTCGAATCGCCTGTGAACTTCGCCGACGGCTGGAACCGCGTCCCCGCCTATCAGACTTACGACAACGCTTTCAAAGTGCAGTGGGAGCTTTTCCTCCGCCACATCGCCCTCGGCGAGCCCTTCCCGTGGACGCTCCTGGAAGGCGCGAAAGGCGTGCAACTCGCCGAACTCGGCCTCGAATCCTGGGCCAGGCGCGCGTGGGTGGACGTGCCGGAGCTGAAGGCATAGCGCACCCTCGTTGATCCTCGATCCTCCCCCTTAGGCGGGAGCTTGACGCGGGCTGTGCCGTGCGGCTGTATCGCGGGACGCTTTTCCCATGTCTTCCGAGGTCGAAAACCCAACCATCATCCGTAATCCCAACCGCAGCCTGTGGGAGGCGGCGCTATCCGGGCATCGGGCAGAACTGGGCCAACTCTCGGCGCGATGCTGGCCGGCGATTTACGTTTGGTTGCGGGTCCGCGGCTCGGAGCCGGAGGAGGCGGCGCAGCGCACGGAGGATTTTTTTGCCCGGCTGCAGACGATCGATATGCCGCGCCCGGAGGAGGAGGACGTCGCGCATTTCCAGGAGTTTCTTTTGCACCGCATCACGACCTATTCCGAGGCAGGATACCCGCCTGCGGACGTGGCGACCCAGGCGGCGGCATCGCTCGTGATCGATCGCGCAAAAGCCGAAAAGCGTTTCACACAGGAGCCGGCCGGACGAGGTGCCGAGGAGCTTTTCACCCGGCGCTGGGCGCTGACCACGCTGGAGGCCACGCTGGAAACGCTCCGCACCGAATACGCCAGAGAGGGAAAGGAAAGGCTGTTCCCGTTCCTGCCGCAGTTTCTGAGCTTCAGCGGAGGTGAGGAACGCTACGTGGAGGTCGCTCCGCAGGCCGGTGTTTCCGTGAGCGCGCTGCACGTCACCGTCTTCCGTTTTCGCCAGCGCTACCGCGAAATCCTGCGCCGTTTCGTGGGCGATACGGTGCGCGAGGAAGCCGACGTGGATAGCGAATTGACCAAGCTGCTAGTCGGAGCTAGCTAACGCCTCGCGATGCCCACCGACCCGGATTCCGCCCCTGCCGACGAGCTCTCGAACGGCGCTGGCGCGCTGCCCTCGATCCTCGGCGGGATGAGCCCGGATGAGCTTTTCGCCCGCGGCATGCAGAGCGTCCGCATGACCGGCGGAGGCAGCTTGCAAAGCTGGGAGCCGCCCACGATCGCGGAAGCCGCCCGCCTTTTCCCAAACTACGAAGTCACCGAGATGCTCGGCCGTGGCGGCATGGGCGTGGTTTACAAGGGCCGGCAGATGTCGCTCGACCGCGTCGTCGCCATCAAGCTCCTGCCGCTGGAGGTGAGCATCGACCGCGACTTCGGCGAACGCTTTGTCCGCGAGGCGCGGACCATGGCGAAGATGAACCACCCGAACATCGTGTCGGTTTTCGATTTTGGAAATACCACGGAGGGGCACCTGTATTTCGTCATGGAGTTCGTCGAGGGGACCACGCTCCATCATTTGATCAAGACGCTCGGGTTGAAACCGATTCAGTCGCTCGAGCTCATTGTCGGCGTGTGCGAGGCGCTGCAATATGCGCACAGCGAGGGCGTCATTCACCGCGACATCAAGCCGGCGAACATCCTTGTCGATACCAAGGGCCGCGTGAAAGTGACCGATTTTGGCCTCGCGCGCATGGACACCGCGAAGACGCCCGAGCAGTGGGGCCAGACCATGACTGGCATGGTGCTCGGCACGCCTGACTATATGGCGCCCGAGCAGAAAAAGGGCATCCGTGTGGATCATCGGGCGGACATCTACAGCCTCGGCGTGATGCTCTACGAAATGCTCTGCGGCGAAATCCCGGCCGGCATTTTCGATCCGCCATCGCAGCGCGTCGCCGTGGACGAGCGGATCGACCAAGTGGTCATCCGCGCCATGCAGCAGGAGCCCGACCGGCGCTACACCAACACCGGCGAGATGAAAACGGCGGTCGAAAACATCCGCAACACGCCTCTCCCGTTCAAACCTGCTGGCGCCGTGGCCGGATCGGCGGCGGCAACGCAGCCGCCGGCACCTCCGGGCACGGTGCCGCCTCCCGCAGTTTCCGAATACGCTCCGCCGAAACCTCGCGCCCCCCTCGGCACATTGATCGCCGCGGGCTGCGCGGTCATCGCCGTGGGCATCGTCGTGTGGAAAGAATTCCGCTCCCCCGCTCCCGCGATAAAACCCGCGGAGAACACACCGGCAGCGATTGTGGCGGCTGCGACGCCCGAGCCAAAAATCGAGCAGCCGAAAGTGGAACCCGAGCCACCGAAGGTCGAGCCGGTTGTCCTCGCTACGACCCCCGCGCCACAGATCGCCGCGGCCACACCACCGCCGCCCATGGAAAAACCGCGTGAACCCGTGGCTCCGGTCGCACCTCCACCATCCGAACGGCCAGTGGCCGTCGCCGAAGTCGGGGCTCCCATGGGGCAGTTGCCACCGCGCGTTTCACAACTGACTCCCCCGCAAATCTCAAACTATCCGCGCGCCATCCCAGTCGCTCCGCCCGTGGTTGCGCCGCCGGAAGCCGGGACACCGCTTTTGACTAATGACTGGAGCGCTCTCGTCGCCTCCGCGGACAGCCTGATGCGGCGCCGCCAGACCGAAGACGCCATCGAGGCCTACGCGCAAGCCGTCGAGTATGCCCAGGGGAATCCGAAAGGCGTGGCGCCGGGAGAATTCGGGCGCGTCTGCATGAGCCTCAGCAGCCTTCAACTGCAAAACGGCTCCCAGCCTGAAGCGCGCCGCACCCTGATCGAAGGCCGCCGCTATCTCATCAACAACAAGGGTCCGGCAGGAACCATCCAGCAGATGGAGAATCTGCTGCGGAAACTCCAGCACGAGTAACCGACAGCGACGCGGGCGACCCGCCGCGAACCGTCCGGCGGGCTGCTCCGCCTCCGAACCTCTGGCCTTCCGCGCCGCGCCCGCTAACGTCCCCGCCCCTATGTCACTTTGGAATACCGCCCACCCTTGGCTGCGCGAACTCGTCTCCTACGAACCCGGCAAACCGATCGAAGACGTGGCCCGCGAACTCGGGCTAAAGCCGGAGGAAATCATCAAGCTCGCGTCGAACGAAAACCCGCTCGGCCCTTCGCCGAAGGCCCTCGCGGCGATGCGCGAGATGCTGGAGCGCTCGCACTTTTACCCGGACGGCGGCGGCTACTACCTGCGCGAGGCCATCGCCGCCAAGCTGGGGCTGAAACGTGAAAACGTGATCCTCGGCTGCGGGTCGAACGAAGTCATCGAGTTCATCGGCAAAGCCTTCCTCAATCCCGGCGACGAGATCGTCTGCGCCCGCCACGCCTTCGTTGTGTACAAGCTCATGGCCACGCTTTTCGGCGCGACGACCATCGAAGTGCCCGACCCGAATTTCGCCCACGACCTCGACGCCATGGCCGCCGCGATCACCCCGCGGACTCGCGAGGTTTTCATCGCCAATCCGAACAACCCCACCGGCACGCTCCTCTCGCAGGATGAAATCGACCGCTTTATGGAGAAGGTGCCCGAGGATGTCGTCGTCATTTTCGACGAGGCCTACTACGAGTTCCTCGAAAACCCGCCGGACACGCTGAAGTTCGTCCGCGAAGGCCGCAACGTCGTCGTCCTCCGCACCTTCTCAAAAATCCAAGGCCTCGCCAATCTGCGCATCGGCTACGGCCTCGCGAAGCCAGAGCTGATCGACGTTCTCCAAAAGACGCGCCAGCCTTTCAACGCCAACGGCATCGCCCAGGCCGGCGCGCTCGCCGGACTCGCCGATGACGAGCACCAGCGCAAGACCCGCGAACTCACCATCGAAGGTCGCAACTGGCTGCAGCACGCGTTTGCCGCAATGGGCCTAGAGTTCGTCCCGAGCTTCGCAAACTTCGTCCTCGTCCGCGTCGGCGACGGCAGAGCAGTGTTCCAGGCGCTCATGCGAAAGGGCATCATCGTCCGCGACATGACCTCCTACGCGCTGCCCGAGTGGATTCGCGTGAGCATCGGCACGATGGAACAAAACGCCCGCTTCCTGACCGCCCTTCGCCAACTCCCGAACCTCGCCACCGCCGCGACCGCGCTCGCGCCGTAGGCGTCAAAAAACCACTGTCATTCTGAACGGAGCCTTTGGAGGCTCCGCGACAAAGGCGGAGTGAAGATTCGCCGACTGCCATGATGACGGCGCGGTTTTTTCGATTCGCTACGAGCGACACTGCCCTTCGTGAACTGGCCCGCGGACGCCGCCGCCGTGCGTTACTTTCGCAAGAAAAATGGAGCCTAGGGGGTTCGAACCCCTGACCTCCGCAATGCCATTGCGGCGCTCTACCAACTGAGCTAAGACCCCGTTTGCGAGGGCGGAAAATGGGCGGGACATGGGGCCATTGCAAGCGGTTTTTCCGCGTGCACCGCGAGGGCGCGGAGCATTCAATGACGGCCATGAATGGCGTCGCACTCATCACTGGTTCTTCGCGCGGAATTGGCCGCGGCATCGCGCTCACGCTCTCCCGTGCGGGCCGGCACGATCTCATGATCAACTACGCCGGAAACGAAACCGCCGCGCGCGAATGCGCCGAACTTTGCCGCGCCTCCGCCGGGGAAAAAGTGCGGGTGGAAATTGTCCAGGCCGATGTCTCGCTCGCCGGGGATCGCGCGCGGATGTTGGAGTTCGTCCGCGAGAAATTCGGGCGGCTCGATCTGCTCGTGAACAATGCCGGAGTCGCCCCAAACGTGCGCGCCGACATCCTTGATGCGGGCGAGGAGTCGTTCGACCGGCTCATCGCCATCAATCTTAAGGGTCCGTATTTCCTCACCCAGTCGGCGGCGAAGCTCATGCGCGACTCCGCCCCGCTCGCCGGCCTGCCGCGCGCGGTCGTGAATGTCACCAGCATTTCCGCCTTCACCGCGTCCGTGAACCGCGGCGACTACTGCATCGCCAAGGCTGGCCTCTCGATGATGACAAAGCTTTATGCCGCGCGCCTCGCCGAGTTTGGTATCGGCGTTTTTGAAATCCAGCCCGGCGTCATCGAGACCGATATGACCGGGCCGGTGAAGGCGAAATACGACGCGCTCTTCGCCGCCGGGCTCGCGCCGCTGAACCGCTGGGGCACACCTGACGACATCGGCCGGTGCGTCGCCGCGGTTGCGATGGGCCATTTTCCCTACTCCACCGGCCAGATCTTCAATGTCGATGGGGGGTTTCATTTGCGAACGCTTTAAGAACGCCAAGGCGCTGATCCGCTGAGAGCCGCAAACCGATGATTCAGTTCCAGCCCATGCATTCCCCCTTCCCCTTTGCGTCTCCGCGCCTCCGGGATTAATCCTACCGCAATTTTTTCATGATCCAGATCAACACCAATCTCCGGCCCGAAGATTTGCAGACGAAGATCCAGCGGCTGTGGGAAGTTTCCGCGCCGAAAATCCTCGCCATCGACGCCAGCGAAGTCCCCGGCGCCTCCGCCCCCGTTTTCACCATCGACGGCAAATACACCGCGCGCGGTTGGACCGAATGGACGCAGGGCTTCGTCTATGGCTCCGCGATCCTGCAGTTCGATGCGTATTGGGACGAAACTTTTCTCACCCTCGGCCGCGAGCGCACCATCGGTCGCATGGCCCACCACATCACGCACACCGGCGTGCATGACCACGGCTTTAACAACGTTTCCACCTACGGCAATCTCCGCCGCCTCATGCTCGAAGGCCGTCTCCCCGCCGACGAGCGCGAACTCCATTTCTACGAACTCGCGCTCAAATGCTCCGGCGCCGTCCAGGCCTCGCGCTGGACCCATGCGTCCAATGGCGAAGGCTTCATCTATTCCTTTAACGGCCCGCACTCCCTTTTCGCCGACACCATCCGCTCATTGCGCGCGCTCGCCCTTTCGCACCAGCTCGGCCATGTCCTGATGGGTGAAAAGGACGAGCGCATTTCGCTGCTCACCCGACTGGTGCAGCATGCGCGCACCACAGCGAAATGGGCCGTCTATTACGATCAGGGTCGCGATGCCTTCGATGTCCGCGGACGCGTTGCGCACGAGAGCATTTTCAATATCAACGACGGCTCCTACCGCTGCCCGAATTCGCAGCAGGGGTGGTCGCCCTTCACCACCTGGACCCGCGGCCTCGCGTGGATTCTCTGCGGCTACGCGGAACTCCTCGAATGGCTCGCCGAGCGCCCGAATCAAGAACTGGAGCGCCTTGGCGGGCGGGAAGTCATCGAGTCCGTCATGCTCAACGCCGCCCGCGCCACCGCCGACTTCTACCTCGAGCAAACACCCACCGACGGCATCCCCTACTGGGACACCGGCGCCCCCGGCCTCCGCTGGCTCGGCGACTACCTCTCCCGTCCCGCGGACCCTTACAATCAGTTTGAGCCCGTCGATAGCTCCGCCGCCGCCATCGCCGCACAAGGCCTCCTCCGTCTCGGCCACTACCTCCACGCCAGTGCCCCCTCCGCCGACGCCGAGCGCTACTGGCAGGCCGGCCTCACCATCTGCGATACCCTCTTCGCCGAGCCCTACCTTTCCACCGATCCCGAGCATCAGGGGCTCATCCTCCACAGCATCTACCACCGCCCCAATGGCTGGGACCACATCGCCCCCGGCCAGCGCGTGCCGAATGGCGAGAGCAGCATGTGGGGCGACTACCACGCCCGCGAGCTCGCCCTCTACGTCCAGCGCATCATTGAGGAAAAGCCGTATCTCACTTTCTTCGGCGCGTAAGTCAGGTGGCGTTGGTTACAAGCGTCGCCCTTGTTACCGAAGCCGTTGATCGATCAACGAGGCCGGGCGGTGGCGGGGCGTTCTTCGATCACGTAGTCGGCGAAGAGGTATTCCCGGCCGTCGCGGAGGAGGATGAGTTTCACCGGCTGGCCGACTCCGTAGAGGTAGAGCCATTTTTGAAAGTCTGCGACGGACGCGACACGGTTGTAGGCGAGTTGCACGAGGATGTCGTTCACCCGAATGCCGAGTCGGGCGGCAGGACTGTCGGGCCACACATACTCGATGGCGACGCCGCCTTGATGGCGCTTGGCGGTGGGAAAAAATCCCTGCTCTTCGACCGTCAGCGGCCGCACCGAAAAGCCCGTCCAAGGCGAGCGCAGACTGCGCTTCTGTTTGAGGCTTTCGTAGATGTTGAAACAAAGACTAATGGGGAGGAGATGGCGTTCGTCGGGATCTTCGGTATGGCCTGGCTCCACCTGGGGTCGGTAGCCCGTGTAAAGCGCGACCACCGCACCGGTGTCCGCGAGATAGACCGGCCCCCCGATCGACTCCGGCCCAAGCGGCATGCGGGCGCGGAACATCGTCGAAGTCAGGCTTTCTTGATAACACTGCCGGGTATTCAGGCCGGTTACTTCCCCCTTCACCATCGAGAGTTCTTTCTCGGAAGCGCCACCCGCGGCGCCCAGGGGCATCCCGACCGCGATCGGCAGAGCCCGCGCGTCCGGTGAGGCGGAAAATTGCTCGGCGCTTTCGATCTTCAGGATGCCGACATTGATGGTTGGCTCGACTCCGATGATCTCCGCCGGATAAGTGCGCGCGGGATCGGAGACCAGCGTCACCCGGTAGTGGGCAAGCAGTCGGCCGGTCTTTGGATCGACGAGATTTTGATAGTTAGTCAGCAGAAAACCGTCGGCTTCCACGATATAACCGAGCGCACGATTGACCGGAGCACCCACTTCCTCGCCACTGCCCGCCGCCGCCGCCGCATGCCCGACGATCCGCACAATCACGGGCTGTTTCGGCTCCGCCAAGGCCGGCGTCATAAAGAGACAAGCCATCAGCCCATAGGGAATCAAACTGCGGAGACTTGGGAACATGGATGGGCGTTAAGGCTTAAAGGATTGGTTGAACGGATTCACCTCGGTGCCGCGCGTAATCTGGATGAAGCCGTGCTGGGTGGCCGCGTGGCAACTGTTACAAGATTGGACGACGCGGTCGAGCCCGGCGAGGAGGATCTCCCGCGACGCCGCAAGCTTGCCGGACGGCGGCAAAGTCGTCGCCGTTTCTAGTTCGGCGTAGGCAGGCAGGGCAAGACGGTCGATCAACACCGCAATGGGCAGATTCTCGTACTCCGGCGCCTCGCGTTGAATGGTCTTCAATTGCTCCAACGATTCGTGAAGGTAGAAGGCCGCCAGCGGCGCATTGCCCGCGTCCGAGGAAAGGGCAAGTTTGTGGGTCAGCGTTTGTAACCCACCCATAAGCAGGGCGAGTTCCGGCCCCGCCGGAGCTTCAACCAGCGGTTGCAGCCGGGAACCAGCCGATGACTCGAGCTTTGCGGCACTCCCAGGCGGCGTCGGGGATTGCCCGTTGGCGACGAGCCAGACGCCGACGCCGGTCACTAAGAGGCCGACAGTCGCGGCGATTCTAAACATCAATGGAGGCACCGCTCAGTCGCCGACCGGGACTTACTGAAAGAGGACACGCCAAAAGAGGACAGGGTTGGCGATTTGGTCAATCGTCGCAATGTACGTGACACGCTCGTAGTCCCCAAGATCCGCGAAGGTGGCGGATGCTTGCCAGCCGGGAACGGTCGTCCAGCTTCCCGCAGCCAGAGTGGTGGAAGTCTGGAGCGAAGCCGTTTCCGTCCCGGCAATGCCTTTCGGGCGATCAAACACGATGGTCACTTGGTTGCCGTCCAAGGTGAAGCTAATCGATGTGTCATTGCCCGCGAGCGGATTGCCGTTCAGCAGGAACTCGGCGTAGTTCGTCTTCCCGTCGCCATCCGCATCGCCGCTCGCGCCGGAGATCGCGGCGTTGAGCAATTGCGCCAGCGTGAACTTTTGCAACTGCCATTTCGCAAAGGAAGTCGTCCCATTGCTTAGGAAAATGCCGTCAACGAACTGCGGAAAGTCGATGAAGGGATTGCGGTTGCCCTGCGCGTAGGTGGTCGCGCCGAGGGTGATGCCGGCGTAGATCGCGTTGTTGCGGGCGCGCTCGTAGTCGGTCGGCGGGAAGGCTCGGTGCCAGGCGAGGAGCGTCTCGCGGACGCCGTGGGTGCCGACGGCGCCGGTCGCGTCGGCGAGCAGGAGATCGGTCGTGAGCGCGTCGGAGCCGTCGTAGCGGGTCATCATGTAAAGCAGCGCGCGGGCGACCACGCCTTTGTCGCGTTCGAGCGGCTCCCAGGAGTTGCCGTCGAGCGTGGACTCGGGCGCAAACGGATCGGAGCTCGTCGAGCCGCTGCTTTCGTCGAAGGGGAAGTTCGAGCGCAGCGAGTTCACGCTGTCCTTGCACGGGAAGAGGTGATGCAGGTCGGAGTAGTCTGCGCCTTCATCGCCGACGCCGTCGCTGCGCGGCCAGACATGTTCGCGGTTCCAACCGCCGGAGATGTTATTCGAGGACTTGGGTAAGGTCGCATTCGAGTAGAGAAGACGCACCTGCGTGTTATTGAGCGGCGACTCGTCGATGACTTTCATCAAGTCATCGATGATGCCGTAGTCGATGATCACATGGTTATCGATGATGTCCTGAAGCGCCGTTTGCAGCGCCGTGCCTGACAAACCCTGGGCCGGCGAGTAGTAAGTCAGCAGGTCGGTGCTCGGCGGCAACTCGACGCCGGTGAGCGCGAGATTGACGAAGACGAGATGGTGATCTGTCGCGCTCAGTGAACTGATGATCGGATCGCCCGCGCCCGGCCAGAAGACGCCGCTGCCCGACACCGCGAGGCCGAAGGAGGAGGGGATCGCATAATCCACACGCACGCCGCCGCTGAAGGCCGCGGTGTCATCGGGCTGCGGACCGGTGCCGCCGCCGGGGACGAAGGTGGTGTTATAGAGCGGGTTGGCCGGGTAGATGCCGCCGCCGGTGATTTGCTTGATCGCCGGGTCGGTGCTGTCGCCCTCGTCCTGATCCGCATTTTGGTCGCCGACCAAAACGAAGCGCCGATTCGCCGGCAGACCGCCGGAAGCCGTCGCGGGCGTCTCGGTGTCGTCGTAGATGTAGGTCGAGTTCGCGGGGTTCACGTAGTCGGACCAAAAGCGGATTTCGTCGCTGTTGCGGCGGCCGTTGTGATCCACGCCATTGATCCACGGCGGGCCGGAGTCAAAGACGGGCGGCGTCGGGTGGCTGGCGAGGACGTGCAGCGGCGTGCCATTCACGAGCACGGGCACGTCCAGGTGGGTCTTCGAGGAAAGGCGGAAAACGTTTAGCTCCGCGGCGGAATACCAATCGGCTGCGCCGGCGATGTTCGGATTATCCGGCAGCAGCGCGCCGGGCATGTCCTTCCACAGGAACTTCTGGAAGGTGCGCGCGTTCGCGGTGTCGATCGGTTTTTTCGACAGCACAACCATTCCGTATTCGCCAGGATGCGTGCCGAAGCCAAAGGCATCCTCGCCGTACCCGGCGGCACCGGGCGTCGAGACGATGGATCCGTTGTTGTCGAGATCGAAACCGGAATGGACGCCCGTATTCACCGGCGCGAAGAACGCGTAGGGATAATAGACCGGGCTCTCCCCGGTCTGCGCGACTTCGAGATAATTGTCCTGGAAGCGGCGGAGCGCGTGCCCGTTTTTGTCGTAATCAAACTCGTTGATGAGGATCACGTCCGCGTTGTTGCGCTGGATGATGCGGGCGATGTGCTGCGCCTGCGTGCTGCTCACGGGCGTGGCAAGGTCATTGATGAGCGTGTTGTCGTTGTCGCGGTAGAGCGAGGTGTTGAAGGTCGCGACCTTGAGGTTATTCGAGAGCGTCACGCCGGTGTTGGTGACGTTAATCGTAATGGTGTCGAGCGTGTGATTCGTGCCGTCAAAGGCTTGCAGCCGCAGCTCGTGTGCCGGGTGCGCGAGGTCGAGCGCGGCGGGGTTTGCGAGCGTGATCACGCCACTGTTCGGGTTGATCTTAAACGCGCCCTTGTCGAGGCCGCGCTCGAGGAAGCAAAGCTGGCCGCCTTCGTAGAGTGTCTTCGAGGAAATGAGTCCGTTCCTGATCGAGTGCGCCTGGATGTCGAACAGGAAAAGTGTCCCGGCGGCTTCGCCGAAAAGCGTGGAAACATCGACGATGCCGGAAGATTCCCAATTGCCAAAGTCACCGATGCTACCGTCGGTGGAGCCCAGCGGCAGCACGGTCGAACGATCCGTCTGCGCCACGCGCACGGCCTGGCCGTTAGTGGGATCAAGCCGCCAGATGGAGGTTTCCTCGCCAGCGGCGCCGAAGCTTCCGGTCTGGTTGGATTGATCCTCCTGCACATAGATAAAGCCGTCGTCGGCCCAGTCGAGATTGTCCGGGCAGCGCAGGCCCTCTTCGATCGTCATGAACTGACCGCCGCCGATGTCGTCGCCATCGTAGAGGATGCGCAAAGCACCGGCGGTCGGCACGCCCGCCGCGAAGTCAATGTCGATGATATAAGTGTCGCCCCAGTTATCGAGCGGGTAGAGCGAGCCGCGGCCCGTGGAGGTAAAGGCGACGATGCTGCCATCGGTAGGACTGGTGGAAAGATCCTCGGGACGTGAGAACGAGAACGCGCCGAGCGCATCCGCGTCGCTGTGCAGCTTGGTATCGTTTTTGTAACCCGCGGCGTCGTGATCCACGGTGCCGGCAGCGCCAGCATTTCTCGCATTGAGGGCCTCCCAGATACCCGCGCGGGTCGCACCGGTGCCGTTGAACTGCTGCGGCGTGGTGTCGCCGTTGGTCGCCTTCCAGACATAGAGCTGGCCACCGCTGAGACCGTTGCGCTGGATGAAACTGGCGCCGGACGTTGGATCTTTGACGCCAACATACAAATAGAGCGGTGTGCCTTGCGCATCGTCGCCGAGGAGGAAGGCCACATGCGTGGTCGTGCCCGTATCGACGAGCGCCGCGTTTTCCCACGAGCCACGACCCATGTCCGGCAGCGCCCAGAAATCACCGTTGGAAGTATCGAGCGCCCAATAAGTGCCGCCATGCGGATGGCCAAAGGCCGTCGAGGTTTCTTCGCCGGTGATGTACATCCGATCTACCAGCCCGCGGCCTGCGCCGAAAAGATTCGGCTCATACAGTGAGGCGGAGCACATGCGGTCGAGGCCGCCGAGTTCGAGCTGACTCGGGCTGGTGACGACATTGCCGCTGCGATCATACATGCGGGCGATGGCGAGCCCGGCATCGACTACGCGACGGCTGGTTTTGTCGATGTCGAAGTAGCTGACACGCGCGCCGCCCTTGCTGAGCACGGTGCCGTTGCTGAGCGTAAAGGGATAGCCTGCCGTGCCGGTGGTCGGCAGCTCGATCTCATGATTCATAAACACCCGTACGGTATTCGCGTTCAGCGAGAACGCGCCAAGGCCATCCGGCGTTCCGACAGGCGAGAAGTTCCCTGCGCTCGATGAATTCAATGCGCCGGTGGTGCCTTCCACGGTGTCACCCATAGTGAAGACGGGATTCACGACGTAGCCGGTGCTAGGTTCGGCCTTCATCATCGTGCTGCCGCCGCTACCGCCGAGGATGCTGTATTTGATACCTTCCTTGCCTAACACATTCGGATTGAGAACAGCGACGACGGTTCCCGCGGGAGCGTTCTGCGAGACACTAAACGGCCCGGTCACGGTGATCGGCGGCTGCGCGGTGCTGAAGTTCCACGTCGTCGGATCGGCGATGCCGGCGAAGTTGTTACCCGAAACGTCCTGAATCGCTCCCGGTGTGATCTGCACGTAGTAGTTTCCGGCGGACTCGAGCGGATTGGTCGGATCAATCGTCACCGTGCCGAGAGCCACCGTGACTTGGGAGTTGGTGACATTGATGGCTTCAAAGATCGAGTTGTCGCTCACACGGAAAATCGTGATCGTGCCCGCGCCTTTCTGGATTAGCTCGTTGAAGGAAACCTTGATGTTCGACGAGATCGGCAGCCCGCCCGCGCCGTCCGCCGGGGTGAAGAAGGCAATGGTCGGCGGCGTGGTATCGACGCCCGTGGTCTCCGTGATCGTGAACTTCAGCGCAGGATCGCCTGGATCGAAGGTGTTGTTCTTACCGGAAAAAGTGATTGCGTCCGGGCCGTTGACCGCCGCGAGGATGATGCTGAAATCTTCGCCCGTATTCAGACGCGCGATGAGTGCTGACTTGGCGGCGGGGCTGAGGTTGAGGTTGAAGACATTAAAGGTCGGGTCGGTGCTCGTCGGCGTGTAAGTGAATTGCCCGAGGGACAGTGGCGCGAAAGCGTATTGGGCGCTGTCGATGCCATTGGCGATGGCGGAATTGAAGGTCTTGCCGGCGGACGAGTCCGTGGTGAGGAAGAACTCCAACTGCGTGCCCGTGGTGAAACTGCGGTTGTTCTGCCGGACGGTGAACTCCACGGAGCTAACATCGGTGATCGTCGAAGCGCCGGAGAGGCCGAAGTCGAGCTTGGTGAAGGTGAAGGTGCCGAAGCCATAGACCGCGAAGGTTCCCTGACCGCTGCCTTCGCCGTAGTAATCCGTGGTGCCGCTGGAGCCGGTCGGGGTGACGCGCGTTTGGGTCGTGAAAGTCTCGGTGGCCATCGGCGAGACGCCGCTGGCCTGGGTGGTGAAGTTCCACGCCGTGGCGCCACTGAGGCCGGCGTAGTTATTCCCGGCAATGTCCTTGATCGCTCCGGCCGGAATCTCGAGGTAGTAACCCGTCGAGTTTAAGAAGGAAGCCGACGGCGTGATCGTGACCGTGGCCGCGGACACTGTGACTTGCGACGAGGTCACGGCGATGGTTTCAAAGATGGAGTCGTTGGCGCTGCGTTTGATCAGGATGTCGCCGGTGCCTTTCTGCACGTTCTCGTTGAAGGTAATCGTCGGCGTCGAGGTGGGAGGAACGCTCGCGGCGTTATCGAGCGGCGCAAAGGCGGTGGCGAGCGGCGGTGTGCTGTCCACAGTGACAGTTCCCTGCACGAGGATATTGTCGAAGCGGTTGTTCCCGCCGCCGCCTGTGGCCCCGGTGAGCGTGATCCGAAAATAGACCGTGGGCGCTTCTTCGATCGCCGCAATGGCGCTCAAGTCGTAGCTTTCCAGCACCCAGGTGGCGGTGAGAGCGCCCGTGTCCGTGGCAAAGGTTGTGTAGTTCGTGCCATCGGTTGAGTAAGCGAAAGCGCGAGAACTAAATCCGCTCGAAGTACCGCGCTGCGCCCAACTCACGAAGAGATCCTTGAACCCGACCGTGCTGACCTGAAGG
>Ga0105048_10010272_pt1 | contig 14849 bp, 9 predicted proteins | sample MAT05_FD_78382 | JGI IMG/M metagenome (GOLD analysis project Ga0105048, IMG submission 78382) | Freshwater microbial communities from Lake Fryxell liftoff mats and glacier meltwater in Antarctica - MAT-05 | ecosystem: Environmental > Aquatic > Freshwater > Ice > Liftoff microbial mat | place... | reverse complement strand
TGTGCAAAGCGGCATCGCTCCCCTCACGTCACCAGTCTCCCGGCTCCGCTCCGTTCACCACGTCTCACTCAACACCCTCAACAAGGGCGCTCACTCCGTCTTCCGCGTACCACCTCCCAGCAGCCGCGAGCTTGGGTAATGTGCAAGTACTTGTTCGTCAGGCTCTTTACAAAAAGAAACCCGCTCGGTTTCCCGAGCGGAACACCTTGAGTCGACAGACCCTTTCGGATCTCTTCGACCGGGATCGTCTTCGACGATCTACAAGGCGTTGCCCTCCGTCCGTTCCTCAGCCGCTTCGCATTTCGCTCGGCGGTGTCGCGGGCTTGTCGTCCGCAACGAGGTGGATACTACTACGCCCTTTTAGGGTCCGTCAAGGGCAGTTTTCACAAGGACTCCTCCCTGAAGCGGGAGGAATTCACGAACTCCTATCACCCTATCCAATTATCGCGATCTTCGCGGCGAATGACGCCAATCATTCGCCGTATAATTGTCGAATCATGCAATACGAGCTGATTCGCATTGCTTCAACATTTCCTGAAAAGAGGGGAGCACATTCGCAAATGAAGCCGGTTATCGGGATCACACCATCTCCTATTGTGGAGACCACGGCCTCAGGTACTCATGAGCGATACGCGATCGCCGCCAGTTATGTGAATGCAATCATTGCTGCCGGTGGAATCCCGCTCATCCTCCCCCCACAGGATGAGAACGCGGACGCTCTCCTAGCGCTGGTCGACGGTCTTCTCTTCTCCGGAGGTGCCGACATCGATCCCGCTCTGTATGGAGATTCCGATGTTCACCCTACGACCTATGACGTGCATCCTCTCCGCGATCGGTTCGAACTCGAGCTGATCAATAAGGCAATCGAACAGGATTACCCGACCTTTTGCATTTGCCGGGGCATTCAGATTCTGAACGTCGCCCGTGGTGGCACGCTCTTGCAGCATGTTCCTGATCAATTCGAGACGGAACTGCCCCATCGGCAACAGGATGCCGGGTTCAAGTCACATGAATACAGTCATGTGGTCACGGCTAATCCTGACAGCACGTTGGCGCGGGCTTATAGGAGTACGGAGATTAAGGTGAACTCCTACCACCATCAGGCGGTGAAGGATCTCGCGCCGGGTCTGGCGGTCTCAGGGCACGCTGAGGATGGACTCGTGGAATCCGTGGAGTTACCGGACCGGACATTCGTGCTCGGCGTTCAGTGGCACCCGGAAATGATGTTTCGCGAGCATCCGGAGCATCTGGAGCCATTCAAGCAGCTGGTCGAGGCCGCCATCTCGCGCAAGCTTACGAACGCGACCGCCGATTGACAGTGAATGCGTCTATATCGTTCCGCACTTACCTCTCCTGGCGGATTCGTTCATATTCATTTCAACGGTGATTGACGAGATGACCCCGGTGGCCCAAAAAGCCCCGGGGTCATCTCTTGTGCTATGCGTTTTTCTGGAGTTCGGGGCTATGCGACCGCGCCGACACTCTCGCGGGTTTCCATCGTTTCGGCCGCTCGCTCGACTCGCGAGTGTCGACCGAGATGGAACTCTTCCGGCATCGCCGTCGCGAGCACATCATCGAGTCGATCCGCCAACACGAACGTCATCTCATCGAGCAACTCCTTCGGCAGGTCGTCCAGGTCGACCTCATTCCTCCGCGGCAGCACGAAGGTGGTAATCCCGGACCGCCGAGCGGCCAGCGCCTTCTCTTTGATCCCACCGACTGGCAACACTTGACCGCGAAGTGTGATCTCCCCGGTCATCGCCACATCTTCGCGAACCGGAACACCAGTCAGCAGCGAAACAAGCGCGGTGGTCATCGCGACGCCGGCAGATGGTCCATCTTTTGGCACTGCGCCCGCCGGAACGTGTATGTGGATATCTGACTTAGCGAATATCTCAGGATCAATTCCCAGATCGTCCGCCCGTGAACGAACGAACGACATGGCGGCTTGCGAGGATTCCCGCATGACATCGCCAAGTTGACCGGTCACGGTGACACCGCCCTTCCCTGGCATTCGGGTGGTTTCGATGAACATTATGTCGCCACCGACACTTGTAACACCGACGCCAATGGAAACACCTGCCTGTGATGTGCGGGCAGCCCGCTCTTCATAGAAGTATCTTGGTCGGCCAAGATACTCACGGATTTGCTCGGGACCAGTCTCCAGCGAAACTTCTCGCTCTTCAGCAACCCGAGTCGCGACCTTGCGGCAAACCGTTCCGATTTCACGCTCCAGGTTTCGCACACCCGCTTCCCGCGTGTAGTGGCGAATGATCTGCATCAGCGAATCGTCGGTGACGGTGTACGTCTCGGCCGACAGACCGTGCGCCTTCAGTTGTTTCGGCACCAGGTATTTGCGAGCGATGTTTAGCTTGTCCTCATCGGTGTAGCCGGCCAGGTCAAGAATTTCCATGCGGTCGCGCAACGGAGCTGGAATGGTGTCCAGCATATTCGCGGTGGCAATGAACATGACCTTCGAGAGATCGAACGAGACATCGAGGTAGTGATCCCGGAAGCTGTTGTTCTGTTCGGGATCGAGCACCTCCAGAAGCGCTGACGACGGATCTCCACGCCAGTCGTTGCCGAGCTTGTCGACTTCGTCGAGAACGAAGACCGGGTCGTTCGTTCCCGCTCGTCGGATTGCCTGGATGATGCGCCCCGGCATCGCGCCAACATAGGTGCGGCGGTGTCCACGGATCTCGGCCTCATCCCGAACGCCGCCAAGTGACATCCGTGTCACTTCGCGTCCCAACGCCCGGGCAATCGATTGCGCGAGGCTGGTCTTGCCGACACCTGGAGGGCCGACAAAACAGAGAATCGGCTCACGGTTCGAAGGGGCTATGCCATTTTCGGTATCGAGCGCAAGTTTGAGTTTCCGAACTGCCAGATACTCGAGGATTCGATCCTTGATCTTTTCCAGATCATAGTGATCCTCATTAAGAATCTCCCGGGCTTTCGGAATATTGATCTCACCTTCAGTGCTCTTGTTCCACGGGAGTGATGTCAACCAATCGAGGTATGTTTTGATCACCCCGTACTCGGCCGCAGCCGGGGGCAACTTGGAGAGACGATCGAGCTCCCGTTTCGCCTCCTTGGCAGCCTCCTCCGGCATGCCGGAAGATTCAATCTTGCCCCGCAACTCGCTGACCTCGGCTTCGGTTTCGCTTGATTCGCCAAGTTCGCGCTGGATTGCTTTCATCTGCTCGCGGAGGTAATACTCCCGCTGCGATTTGCCGAGTTCTTCCTGTACTTCAGACTGCAGCTTCTTGCCAAGTTCGAGCACTTCCAGCTCTTTGGCAATGAAGGCATTCAGCGTTACCAGCTTCTCCTGCACGGAATCTAGTTCGAGCAACTTCTGTCGTTCTTCCGGATCCATGCGGAGATTCGTCGCCACCAGATACACCAGATGCTTCGGATCATCGACATTGAGCGCGGCCGTCACCAGCTCATCCGGGAGGTGAGAAACGAGCGAGACCAGGCGCTGGAAAAGATCGAGCGTATTTCGAGTCAGTGCCTGCACTTCGACGGAGGAATCGCGAATCTCCGGCACCGTCTCAATTTCGGCGACCAGGAATGGCTCCTCTGAAATGAACTTATTGATGCGCATCCGCTCGGTTCCCTGAACCGCAAGGCGAACGCTGCCATCGGGTACACGCATCATTTGCAGAATGGTTGCGATCGTCCCGATTTCGTAACAGTCCTCAGGTCCAGCGCCTTCTTGATCTGCATCCTTCTGCATGACCAAAGCAACCGTGCGATCACCCGACATGACCTCATCGATCAATCGCAATGACCGCGCCTGGGCCGCCGCCAGTGGAACAACGGTCAACGGAAAGACCACGGTGCCGCGCAATGGCAGGATCGGAAGGGTGAGTTTGCGTACGGCGTCGGGTTCAGGTGCATCTTCAACGATGATTTCGGGGGACTCCTCCGAAACCGCTTCGGTATCGTTCAAAATTTCCTGTGGCGCTTCGTCCGTTGGATTCTCTTCCTGGTCCTGGATGACTTCTTCATTATCTGACATAGTTCTGGTGCTCCCTATCCGCGTTCTTCCACTATCGCCGGAATCCGCGGAACGATGGTTCTAACACTGAGGCGAGGCAAACGGATTCGCAAAAACCCATTCGCATATTCCGCGTCGGCCTGGTCTGCGTCGACGGAAAAGGGGAGATAGACATCCAGGCCGAATGGCCCAAAGGCTATTCCGGCTTCCCGGTAGGACCTCCGCTCGTTTCCGCGATCATCGAGCCGCTCTCCGCGAATGGAGAGCACGTCATTTTCAATGACCACACTGAGATCCCGCTCATTGATCCCGGCAATCTCGGAGGTGACGATGAGCGCGTCTTCCGTTTCGTAGACTTCGACTGGCGGACGCCAGCGATCATTTTGCCGCGGAGCGACATGCGGACGTTGGGGCATCATGGAGCGAAACAGTTGCTCCATTTCCTGTTGAACGCGGTCCGGATCTCGTTGCACGGTCCGTCGAATGATGAGCATTCCCACTCCTCGTCGTGCTTACGTGGGCATTGACTCTCATCGCAACCCGCGCTTGTGGGCGACGGTTCTCCAAAGATGTCAACGGTTGGGGTCTAACGTCTGTGCCCCTCGACACCGTCAACAACATGCGCCGATTATACATGACGTGCGGGTAACTTGCTACAACCCGTGTGAGAGTTGCTTTGCCACCGGAGGACGCTAACAAAAAGGAAGCTATAGACCAGGTAATGGCTGCTTTGACTGCAACTATCTTCGGCGTAGGTTGATTCAATCTCAGGCGCTGTTCCCGCACGTCAGATGTTGCCAACCGAAATGATGGTCATTCGGCAGTCAAAACAGATTTTGCGCCCCGCAGACGACCCAAAACTGTGATCGGCTTCCGTGCACTGCCCTGCAAAGTTTGAGATACCGGGAATGTTTCAGGTTCCTCGCGTGCGATGCGAACCGGGAAAGGCCACGGAATTGCCGTGACCTTTCCGCCAGGTGATTGTTGACGTGATGTGCGAGTGCCTCGGTGCCAGGACAGTTCGACATCCGCGAAACTTCCATGGGAATCCGGCTATTCCGGCTTCAGGGCATCTTCGGTGACATTGCTGGCTGCGTTCCACAGGAGCCACCCGCTGCCCGCCTGCGCTTCGGTTGCGTCGATCTGGGCGCGAACTTCTTCAGGTCCGTACTTGGGTTCGCCGTAGCTGAAGTCCTGCAGCCAGGGTCGTAATTTGAGTTCCATTCCCGGCATCTTCTGGAGTGCAAGCGCCACACTCAACTCGATGGTTTCATACGGTAGTGCGTTCGGTTCACCGCCAACATCGATCGACGAGGCCTCGAAGTGGGAGGGATAAATCATCGGACAGACGTAATCAACCACCGGTGCGATATCCACGACCCGTTGTCCGATTCCCTGATCGTCAGGGTAGACCGCGACGATGCCAAAGACATCGACGGCAAGCATTGCTCCGGTTGGAGCCAGTGCCTTTCGAGACTCCTTCAGAAAATCAACGATTACGCCGACTCGCCCCTCCTCAGAGTAATCCGGGCCGAAATCGGCCGTGGTGAGATCTCCGTCCGAGGGAAATCGAATGTAGTCGTACTGGATTTCATCGAACCCGTAATTGGCCGCTTCGACGGCAAGATCAATATTGGGTTGCCAGAGTTCGGTTTCGAAAGGATTGACCCAGGCACCGCCATCCGCTCCGCGCCAGACACCACCATTGTCATCCTGGACTGCGAGTTCGTGATGTGCCTCCGCGATCACCGGGTCATTGAAAACCACCAGTCGGGCGATCGTGTAGATCCCCGCATCTTCAAATTGCTTGACCAGAGTCTCGACGTCGTAACTGACTCTCACGGCTTCGGCATCGATGTAAAACTGCACCTTCGTGTCGTATAAGACGTACCCTTCTTTGATATCGATCACAACGGCGTTGGCTTCCGTTCGCTGTATCAACGCGATCATGTCCGCGACGACCTCCGCGTCACCGGCGAGGGTACCGTTCAAGTAGACCGCTTTGATGTTCTGGCGCTCCAGTTGGACCGAAAGATCGGAACCACCTTCGATTTGTTGCTTCGCGTAACCCGGCGCGGTGACGAAGACTCCACCGGAAACTTCTGCGCCCTTGAGCGCAAATGTGCCATCCCGCTTGGTGCGAGTCGTCTTTTCGCCTGCCCGCACGAGGGCGGAATACACAGGCTCACCATTTTCGCCGAGCACGACTCCAGACGCGACAACGTCTGGATCGGCCGCAGAGTCCGCGCTTTTGGTCGCTTGCTTCGTGGGCTCCACGGTTGCGGCGGGGGCGACATCGGGTGCCTCCGTGGCTTCATTTGTTGCATCGGACTTTGCCGAGGTCTCACCTTCATTGGTCGCAGGTGCGTTCGCGGCGTCCAGCAACAGCGGTTTCAATTCTATCGACTGGTTGGAGCCAAAGGAAGTACCGGCCTCGCCAAAGACCGATTGATAACCCTTCGCCGCGATCTGGACAACTGTGGTCTCGGGTGGTTTCTCGAATTCAACCTCACCGTTTTCATCGGTTCGCAAATTTACTTCACCAACCGTTACGGCAGCACCAGGGATTGTCGCGCCGCTGACCGAATCGGAAACGCGGATCGTCATCTGATCCGACGAACTGCGCGCTGGTCCGATATCGAACGACTGATCGAGACCGATCAGCAACAGAGGGAGCAGCAAAATAAGGCTGTACCACCAGCTGACGCCATTCCAACGTCGGCGCGGAGGTGACATTCGCATCGACCCACGGATGCGTGTGTTCGATCTCGTCGAAAGGCTACTTCGTTCGCGGTACACCAATCGTCTTCTCCTGAGATGTCCATACGCGTAGTGACAGCATAACGGACGCAGAATTCGGATGCATGAAGGTGAACTACCTTCACTGGAACTCGTTCGTGAAACACCACGCTACAAATTGGTGGCAAGAATCACCCTTCAGGCCTGAGAATTGACAAGTATTGAACCGCGATTCCATAATCTTCGCGGTCAAAAATTCGTCCATTTCATAATCGAGCAAAGCGTTCATGACGGTTTCAACCAGGATTCAGCGCGTGGCCCTGCAGCGCCCTGACGTTTTCGGGATCATGCGTGAGGATCTGGAACGGGTAGACGCCCGCGTCCTTCAGGTCGCGCAGGTCGAATTCCCGGAGGCGTCGTCGCTGGTCAAGGACATTGTCCAGGCTGGCGGAAAACGCCTGCGGCCATTGGTATTGCTTCTCTCTGGACGCTCCTTCGAATACGAAGCCGAGTTCGACCGGCTGGTGACGGCGGCAGCAGGCGTCGAGTTGTTGCATACGGCCTCGCTGATTCATGATGACACCGTCGATCGTTCTGCACTCCGACGGGGAAAGCCGACACTGAATTCCGTGTTGAGTGCGGGTGCAACGATCCTGATCGGTGATTATCTTTTCGCGCAATCCGCCATGTTGGCCGCCGCCACCGAGAGTGTCCGCGTGGTCGCTATCTTCGCTTCGACGCTGGGCGATATTTGTGACGGGCAATTGCGCGAAATGTTCTACGGGCACATCCTGAACCAACCGCAGAGCGATTACGAAGCCCGGATCTATGGCAAAACGGCCTCGTTGTTTGCAGGGGCTGCCGAAATGGGCGCCGTTCTTGGCAAGGCGCCGGATGATCAGATTGTTGCACTTCGGCAATTTGGTTCCGATGTTGGTATGGCCTTTCAAGTGGTCGACGATCTGCTCGATCTCACCGGCGGCACCAAGGATCTTGGTAAGCCAGCCGGAAACGATCTCCGGCAGGGTACGATCACGATTCCAACGCTCTACTATGCTGCTTCACTTACTGAAGGCAGCACTGAGTGGACCCGGCTGAAGCGGGTTGCTTCGGGCGACACCAGCGACGGGACCGAATTCGACGTTGTTGTCTCGGCGATACGCGCTTCCGGGGCAATCGAACAGACCTTTGCGCTTGCCGAATCCTTCGTAACGAGCGCTAAGATGCGGATTGCCAGCCTGCCTGACTCTGAAACCCGGGAACTCTTGTCAGAGCTGGCAGATTTCTCACTCAGTCGCCTCTCCTAGCTCCTGGTTCTAAAACGAATCTCGAGCCGGTTGGGTTTCAATAACAGCTATTGCGAAGAATTTCAAACTTTCGGCAGATTGGGTATGCCCCGCCGTTCTCTCCGACGCTTGCAACTGAGTACCTCAAAGCTCACCCCAATCCGGCCGGAAGCGAGAAGTGCACCGGAGGCAAAAAGCATGGCGTCCGTTGCTGACCGCCATGCTTTCCAGCGCTATTGCTCTCGAAGTACTTTTGAGATCAAACCGCTATCCAAGCTTCAGACGATCCGCGAAGAATGCCTTGAATCGCTCGACATCGACTGTTTTCGCAACCTTCGCACAACCAGCGCCTTCATTGAGCGTGGTCTGACCTCGCCGATCGGAATCGAGCTCCACGGAGGCCTGGCCCGTGGCATATCCGGCGAGGGTCGGATCGACCGCAATAGCAAGCGCCAGCGGATCATGCAGATAGCAGTCTGATTTCCCTCGAGTCGTGAATGACTGCGCGTAAACACGAGAGAGCAGTGACGCGGGTTCGTTTTCTTGTCGGCTGGCCGAGTCCCATTCGTCCCGGGTGAGCGTGGTCTGGTGACTGGCGTCTAGACCGACAAGAGTGATCTCAGCGAAGCCGGCGCAGAATACCTGAGCGGCCGCTTCAGGGTCGACAAAGATATTGAACTCGGCGAATGGCGTGATGTTCCCGGGATTGAAAAATGAGCCGCCCATGATCACCACCCGTTTGAGGAGCGAGACCAGCGTTGGTTCGACATTCAGTGCGATCGCGAGATTCGTGAGAGGTCCGACGCAGACGAGCGTGATTTCTCCCGGACGCGCCATCGCCAGACGCACGATCGCCGCGGGTCCGCGGTCCTTGCCGATGCCGGCGTCTGACTCCGGAAAGGTGGCGTTCCCGAGACCGTTGGTGCCGTGAACGAAGGCAGCATCCTGGTGAGGTTTGATCAAAGGCCGGCTTGCGCCCCGGTGAACCGGAACTTCAGCAGCGCCCAGCCATGCCAGAACTCGCAATGTGTTATCCGTCGTCTGGGTTATGTCGACATTTCCGGCGACAGTTGCAACGGCCAGCAATTCGATTTCCGGTGAATTCACCGCCAGTGCCAGCGCTGCGGCATCATCGATCCCGGTATCGACATCGAGAATGAGGGGTTGCCGTTCGGTCATCAGTGGCGACCTCCGTCAACGCCCGCTGCGCGGCGGTTCTCTGCATCGACCCAGGATGCAACCGGCGGGGTCTCGGTGATCTGTGATTCGGTCACCATATCGAGGAAATAGGGTCGGCCATCAGCCAGCGCTTCCTGAATTGCGGGTTTGACCTCGGCCGGATTGATCACCTGACGCGATGCCAGTCCGAAGCCGCGAGCAATCGCCGCGTAATCGACCGGATTGAAGTCGACCGAGAAGTAGCGATCCTGGTGATATAGGTGTTGGAGTTCCTTGATCCACCCGAATGATCCATTGCTGGTCTGGATGATGACGACAGGCAGGCCAAGCCGCGAAATCGTTTCAAGTTCGCCGACGGACATACCAAAACTGCCATCGCCGGTCATGCCGATCACTCGTTTGCCATTTGCGGCATAGTGCGCACCAACGACACCCGGAATCGCGTACCCAAGACCTCCGTGTGCACGCGGGATGATCGTCGTTCTGCCTGCTTTGCGAAGTTCATATTGGGCACCGAGGTACGGAGTCGGCGTCCCCGGATCAGCCACGATGAGAACGTCGTCATCAAGCAACTCGCGCATCGCGCGCACTACGAGCTGCGGTTTGATCGGCTGGCTCATGATTTGGGCCTGGCGTTCGACATCCGCCCAGTAGCGGTCGCGCTCCGCGACCAATGCGTCGATTCGCACAGAATTTCGCTGCCGAATCGCATCCTTGTGATCGATAGCTGCGAAGAGATCCTCCAACGCCAGCTTGGCATCGCCTGCAACCGGCACGGTCAAACGATAGTTGTTGCCGATTTCGAAGGGCTCGACATCGATCTGGATCGCGGCGGGGCTATTCTGGATCGATGGCAGTGTCCAATGATGCGTCGTGGTCGAGTCTGTTCGCGAACCGACAAAAATGACCAAATCGGCGTTCCCGACCGTCGCGTTCGTGTACGCACGGGCGCCGTTTCCGCCGACGATACCGATTGAAACGCGGCTCGTTTCGGCGATGCTCCCCTTGCCGTTAATCGAGGTAGCGACCGGGATATCGAGTGCCTCGGCAAGTTTCGTCAATTCGTCCCAAGCCTGAGAGGTGACCACTCCACCACCGGCCACAATCACCGGGCGCTTTGCTTGCGCAATGGCATCGGCCGCTCGCTGGACGAGGGTCGCATCAGGTCTGGTTCGGAGCGCGGGCGACATTGCGAAGTCGGACGCACCGTAAACCGATGCGTCCGGCGTCTCGCCATCCAGTGTGTCCGTTGGGAGTGACAGATGAACCGCACCGGGTCGGCCAGACATCGCCATTCGGATCGCACGACGGGTCATTTCGGCGACTGTCAGCGATGAATTGATTCGTGTATTCCACTTGGTAACAGGACGAAAGAGCGTCTCCTGATCGAGTTCGGTGAGCACGCCGCGCCCATGCTGACTCACGGGAGTGTCCGATGTCAGGCAGAGCAACGGAATCGCCGATCCCTGAGCTTCCGCCACACCGGGTACGATATAGGTGGCGCCGCCGCCACTCGGACCCTCGCAGACGCCGAGTCGACCACTTGCGCGCGCATAGACGTCCGCCATGAAGGACGCTGAACGCTCGTCGCGGGTCATGATGTGCGTCACGCGATCGCGCTGGTCGAAAAGCGCATCGTAAAAGGACATTCCGGTGTCACCTGGCAATCCGAAAATATGCTCGACGCCGCTCTCCATGAGCACATCGACGAGCGCTCTCGCCCCCTGCATATACATTCCTCCGTCCGGGATGAAGCAACGACTGTTCAATGAGCCGACTATAGCAAAGGAGATTCCAACGCGGGAACTCCCTCAACGCAATCTCTTTTTTTCGAGCACGACTGCTTCAGGTGGCGAGTCGAAGTGCTACATAAATGTCATTCACGTTCGTGCCGGTCGGTCCAGGTTCTACGCAGGCGTTCGCCGCCCGAAAAACGGCAAGGCTGTCATTTTGTTCCAGCGCGGCAACTGGATCAACTCCGGCCCGACGAGCAGTATTGAGCGTCTCGACGGTCGCAATCGCGCCGGCAACGCCAGTCAGGGCGTCCTGTCCATCGGTCGCGAGACTGGCAATCATCCAGTCGATACGGCCTATGCGTTCAAGTTCCAGCGCGGCCGCGAGTACGAACTCAGTGTTTCTTCCACCGGTTCCATTGCCACGCACCTTGACCGTTGCCTCGCCCCCCCCGAGAAAGAGGTCGACTGCTGGATCAGCGGCCACGATGCTGGTGACCCACTCCACCGCCAGTTCACTCGCTTCGCCTTCCGCATTTTCGAAGAGAACCTCCATCCGGACCTCGTCGTGTCGAGCGGCACTGGCAAAGGCGTTGACCGCAATCGCGTTGTCGCCGACGAACTGAACAATGTCGTTTTCAAAAACCGCGGCGGATTGGGTGTTGGCGGATTGGGAGAGCGCTTCACGGACGGAAACCGGTGTGGAATCGAGCACACCGTAGTGCGTCAATAGTTCGAGCGCGCCTTCGCCCGTGAAATCTGTCGTCACGGTGGGCCCGCTGGCGATTACCCGGGTGTCGTTGCCAAGCACATCGGAGAGCACCAGCGTGACAAATCGCGAGTCGTAAGCCGCGCGGCGCAATCCGCCGCCTTTTACCTTACTGAGGGGCACGCGAACCGCGTTCAAATGTTGAATCGGAGCACCGGCCCGGAGCAACAAACCAGTGGTCGTTGCCATATCCGCCATCGGTACGCCGTCGACGGGTGCTTCCAACAGCGCCGAACCGCCTCCGGAGAGGAGGACCATCACAACATCATCCGGGCCGAGATTCTCAAGGCGATCGAGAAGATACTCGGTAGCAGCTCGTCCCCGCTCATCTGGAATCGGATGAGACGCCTCGAAGATCTCGAATGTTGGAAGTTCCGCTGATCCAATGTGACCATCTTTTGTGATAATCACGCCACCGGAAATGAGATCGTCAAGAGCGATTTGCGCGCCAGCAGCCATAGTGGCCCCGGCTTTGCCGATCGCCACAACAAAGAGCCGTCCGGCTACGTTAACTTGCTGGTCTGCAATGAAAACCGTGTTGCCGCTCCGGCGTAGCGAAGCGGCAACCGCTTGAACAGGGTCCACTGCATTGATCGCCGAGTCATACCAACGGCGGATTGCCGCCGGGGCGTCGCCCGCCGTGAACCGGGTCACTTTGCTGCTGCCTCGTCGCGAATATGCCGCAGTTTTTCAAGACCTTCGGCAAGGTCCGGCGCAAGTGGAGCTTCGAATTCAACAAACTGCCCATCCGGAAGGATAAATCCGAGTCCGGCGGCATGCAGGAATTGGCGCTTGAAGATCGTCGAAGAGCCACCGGTCGTACCGGAATATCGGTTGTAGACTGCGTCACCGGCGACCGGGTGACCGATGAAGGCAAGGTGAACGCGAATCTGGTGAGTTCGCCCGGTTTCGATCTGGAGATCAAGCAGAGTGGCATCGGGAAATCGTTCACGAACTGAAAAGTGGGTGATCGCGTCCCGTCCGCCAGAGAGTGCAGCCATTTTGTTGCGCGCAACCGGATCGCGGCCGATTGGCACATTGATGGTCGCTTCGTTTTCGGCCACGACGCCATGCACCAGGGCAATGTAGCGTTTGACGACAGATCGGCTGTTCCACTGTTTGATGAGTGTCACGCGGGCGCGATCACTCTTTGCAACGACGATGAGTCCGGTTGTGTCTTTATCGAGGCGGTGCACGATGCCGGGGCGGTTGCTGCCGGCAACCGAAATTTCCGGCGCGTGCGCAAGAACGGCATTCGCAAGTGTTCCGGTGAGGTGACCCGGCGCCGGATGAACAACCATGCCAGCTGCCTTATTGACCACGAGAATATCGGCATCTTCGTAGATGACATCGATCGGAATCGCTTCGGGAAGGATTTGGTCGATCGTCGGCGGCGGGACCTCAACCGTCACGACTTCGCCTGGTGTCATTTTGAATGTTTGGCGACGGACTTTGCCGTCGACCATTACCCGACCATCTTCAATGAGCTGCTGGATGTACGAGCGGCTTAGATCTTGAAGATTTGCGGCCACATATTTGTCGAGTCGTTCATTGAGATCGGCTCGCGTCGGGTGCAACTCGAACACACCGGTTGCATTTTGCTCATCCTCTTCATCAGTATCGTCATCAATTGATGCATCGAAACCAGTTTCGAGATCAATAAGTTCTACCGAGATGTCCGTATCGAATTCCTTGTTCATTCATTTGTTTCCAATAATGCTCGGCGATTGTTCGGAGTCACTTCGAGTGAGTCCGCGTGATCCCCGGCACTTGAGCTTTCTTCTTTCAGAGAACCAACGAGTGCAATCAGCACTCCCACTGTGATCGCCGAATCCGCAACGTTGAAAGATGGCCAGGGGCCAACCGCGAAAAAATCACGCACATACCCGAAACGGACCCGATCGAGCAGATTGCCGACAGCTCCGCCTCCAATCATGCCCCCGGCCACGAGCACCCACGGTGAGCCCCGCCGCGAACGCATGAAGGCGCCAATCGCGATGAGAACAAGCAGGGCACCCGCAATCAGCAGTCCGTTCGATCTGCCCTGAAACAATCCGAAGGCAATTCCACTGTTCTGGGCATAGCTCAGTCCAAGCCAATCCCCAATCAACCAGGCCGTATGGCGTTCACTCCCCGGTCCTATCTCACGCGCCACCTGCCTTTTGATCAATTGATCGATGGCGACGGTCAGAAGCGCAATCGATAGTGGCAGGAACACCCAACGGAAACGATTAGTCATTTGTCTCACACTTCGGGAAGCGTCTTCAGAAGCGATTGCGTGTAAATCGCGTATCGATGGTAGCACAGCCCCGGTTGTCGGCTTTCCATGAAGCACGTCCTATACTCTGTCGGTTGCTCTCGATCGAATCAAACGCGAAACGGAATCAATCACGACGGGTGAACCAATGGCACGCCTCAAACCGATCAAACTTGTCATTGCTGCTGGTGGTACCGGCGGTCATGTCCTCCCGGCCGTGTCGGTGCTGGAAGAGCTCAATCGACGAGCAGTCGAAATCGATGTGCTCTGGATTGGAAGCAGACGCGGTATCGAGCGGTCGGCAGCAAAGAACGCCGGGGTTCGGTTCGAAGCCATCGCAACCGGCAAGCTACGCCGGTATCTCGATGTTCACACGATCCCGGATGCCTTACGAGCGCCTGTCGGCGCCATTCAATCGTGGCGAATTCTTAGATCGTTTCGCCCGGATGTGATTTTCAGCACCGGCGGATTTGTCAGCGTTCCCACGGTCGCGGCCGGAGCTCGCATCGCCCCGATTCTGACTCACGAGCAAACGACCATTATCGGGCTCGCCACCAAACTCAATTCCCACTTCGCTGACGTGGTCGCTCTCTCCTACGAAGCAACACGCGCTCGTACCGCCGGAATGCATTCGAAAATTGTGGTCACCGGCAATCCTGTTCGTCGTTCATTGTTAGAAGGAGTGGCAAGTCGTGGGTTGGAGCGGTTCGGATTCTCCGCTGACCTACCCTTGCTCTATGTCACCGGCGGTGCTCGCGGCGCGACTCCTGTCAACACCCGGATCGAAGCGTTGCTTCCGGAACTGCTTAAAACCTGCCAGGTTCTGCATCAGGCGGGTCCTGTCTCAGCCAACCAGGATGCCGCGAATCTGGAGAAGTTTCGA
>Ga0105048_10010269_pt1 | contig 14853 bp, 13 predicted proteins | sample MAT05_FD_78382 | JGI IMG/M metagenome (GOLD analysis project Ga0105048, IMG submission 78382) | Freshwater microbial communities from Lake Fryxell liftoff mats and glacier meltwater in Antarctica - MAT-05 | ecosystem: Environmental > Aquatic > Freshwater > Ice > Liftoff microbial mat | place... | reverse complement strand
GAGCATGGGTCGCAGAACCTGCACTCCCACCTCCCCCTCCATGGGGGAGGTGGAAGAAGGGGTTGTCACACGGGTGGGGGGGCCACCTTGCAACTGCCCGTTCAGATACTTGTGGCAGCAGGGCACGCTCAGGATCAGCTTGGCTTCGGACTTCACCGCTTGGGCCAGGGCGTCGTCGGTGGCGGTGTCGCAGGCATGCAGGGCCAGTACGATATCGGGTTGAACGTCCACCTTACCGATGCGGCCGATTTGGAACGCGATTTGTTCACCGGCACCGAGTTGGTGCGCCTTCGCCAAACTCTTGCGGATCACTTCTTCATTCACATCGATTCCGAGGAGCCGGGCGGGAATGTTCAGTACGTCGTTCAAATAATGGTGCGCGGCCAGCGTGAGGTAGCTCGAACCGCAACCGCAATCGAGGATCACCAGTTCCCGGCCAAGGTTCATCAGCTCCGCCTCGGCCATCGCGTGCTTCAACTGCTTTAGGAACTCGTTGATCTGCGTGAACTTCGCCTTCATCCCGGCCTTCACTTTGCCGTCGGCCGCGAGGATGCCCATCGTTTCCAACAAAGGATCGGCACGGCCTTCCGGCAACGGCACGTCCTTCACGCGATTGTGCGGTTCCGCAGCCACGGCCACGGCCTCCAACTTCTTCCGTCCGAGGCTCACCTGCCCTTTCTTGGTCGTGCGGACGTCGATGCTTTCTTCGGTCGTTTCGAGGTGGATCCCTGCGAATTGATACACGAGGAGTTGGTTGATCTTCGCATCGAGTTCCGCGGCCGCGAAGTTCTTGGCGATGTGCTTCTTGGTGTCGTAGTAGCTGAATTGCCAGTGTGGCTCACCGCGGAGCATCAGCGGACGCACGAGTACGCGTACCCACGAGCAGGGGATTTTCGAGCGCGGCGTTCCGCCGAAGGTGGCCCGGCGGAAGCCGGGATGGAGCAGGGTCGTGCGGACAATTTCGGGGAGGTTCATCGGGTTGTTGTACGCAACCTCACCCCACCCGACGCCGCGGGTGGGCTTCTTGGTTTACACATCTTTCTTGCGATAACCGATCAAACCGATGGTCGCACCGAGTACGGCGATGCCGAGGAGCATACCGGAGACTTTCGCCACCTGCCAAGTGTCGTAGTTGCCCCGGAGCATCGAACGCATGCGGGCGAACACGAAGTTCGGCGTGGGGAACGGATCGGGGAGGAAGCTCGAAAGCAAGATGATGCCGTAGAGAAGCAACCAGAACAGCGTGATCGCCAGCACGGTGCCGTTGGCGAGTGCCCCGACCGTGACGCCCCAAGCGATGACTGCCGCGAGTGCGGCCACGGCAATCACCGTGACGGCGGCACCCCCGGCCAAAGTGAGATCGGGATCGAGCAAGTAGTGGTAACTCGCCAAGATGATGGCGCAGAGTCCGGCGAAGGCCAGGGAGATCGCTACGGTGCGGGCGTGCCACTTCGCCAAGAAATACTGGTAGCGGCTGATGCCCCGGCAGTGGATCGCATCGGCGACGGTGTTGCGTTCGGAACTCACTGCGCTCACGGAAAGCAATGCCACGAGGGCGAGTGTGGCCACGGCCACGCCGCGGAATAGGTCGCCGGTTTGCATCGAGGCCGATTGCACGAGCCCGGCTTCGCGGTGGATGCCGACCTTGTACAAGCCGTAACCGGTGGCTGCGGCCAGCGTGAGGATGACCCAGAGCCGGAAGACCCAACTGGTGGTGGTTTGGCGCAGGTCGGTTTGCAGCACCGCCCAGTACGGCAGCAGCCGGTTGAAGCGAATCTTGCGGGTGGCGGTGGCATCCATGGTTCAATCTTTCAGAGCCGGAAGCGTCAGCGACGGTCGGGCAAGAAGCACCCGTCGCTGACGCTTCAGCCTCGGATTGTTACGCCGCCTCGGCGGGTTGGTACAACCGCGTGAAGCCCTTCTGGTCTTCCTTCTCCATCAAATCGAGGTACGCCTGCTCCGTCTGCATCCCGATACTGCGCACGCTGATGAGCGACACCTTGTTATCGCAGAGCGTTTGGAACACCATCGCCATCACGCCGGTGTTGGAAACATCGTCCGAGAGTTTCATTTCCAAACGCCGTTGTCGGAGCGTCGCGGAAAGCACTTCCTTCATTGTGCGCACTTGCTGGATACTCTTGGCGATGCTCTTTTGATCGCCATCGAGATCGAGTTCGTAGTGGTTCTTGCGGATGCGCCCCTTCAACTCTTGAAGGCTATCGTGGAAGATCAGGTGCCCCTTGTTCAGCACGGCGGCGTGGTTGCACACTTCATCCACGTCGGTCAGGTTGTGACTGCAGAGGATCAGCGATTTATCCGCGGCCAACTGTTTGATCAATTCCAGCACACTGCGGCGAGCTTCGATATCCAAGCCGTGGGTCGGTTCGTCCCAGATCAAGAGATCCGGTTCGTTGATGAGGCTCGCGGCCACGGCGAGGCGGGCGTTCTGGCCGGGGGTGAAGTTGGCGATCGGATCGCCGGAATGGTGCAGCAGTTCCACGGCCCGGATCAGGCTGGCCAGCTTGGGCTTCCGCTCGTTCGCCGGCATGCCGAAAAGCCGGCCGATGTAATCGAGGTACGAGATCGGCGTCATCCCTTTGGGGAACTGCGGGTTCGTGGGGATATATCCGATGCGACGGCGAAGGTCGGCGGCGTTGGGGTGCATCACCTTGCCGAAGACTTTCGCCCAACCGGCGGTGGGGGAATGCAAGCCCAGCACCAGCCGCAGGAACGTGGTTTTGCCCGCACCGTTGGGGCCGAGCAAGCCGAGGACTTGCCCGCGCTCCACACTCACGGAGACATCGTTCAGAGCGATTTGTCGGTTCTGGTAGATCTTCGTCAGGTGCGAAGTTTCCACCACCAGTTCCGAGGCTTCAGCGGCCACGGCCACCCCATGAATTCTCGAACCGGGAAGATGGGCAAACGGCGCAAGCGGCGCCGCCCGATTCACCCACCGGTGCTTTCCTAGTATCGAACCGCCGGGGCGGGTGCCTTCGATGATTCTCCCGAATCGCGCGGAATCGAGTAACATGATGGCATGCCTAACACGCCCCGCGTCCTCGTACTGTTCAACGAACCGGTTCTCCCGCTCGATCACCCCGATTCCGGGGCCGAAACGGACGTTCTGTACTCCGTGAAGATCGTCCGCGAAAGCCTCACGGCCGAGGAGATACCCAACGAAGAATACGGCTTCGTCCACGATGTGGCGAAGCTGCTCGCCCGCTTGGAACGCAGGGATTTCGATGTCGTTTTCAACCTGTACGAAGGCTCCGCCGATCGTTCGATCACCGAGGTGTATTGCACCGGGTTACTCGAATGGTTGCGGATTCCGTACACGGGATGCTCCTCCGGCACGCTGGCCTTAGCCCGCAACAAAGTGATGGCGAAGCGATTGTTCGCCGGGTCGGGCATTCGCACCCCGGAGTTCGTGGTCGTCGAAGATGCGAACGTGGAAACGAACCCGCTCGGCACTTGGCCGATCATCATCAAACCGGCGAGCGAAGATGCCAGTATCGGCATCGATCAAGGCTCGGTGGTTACGAACGACGAAGCCTTGCGGGAACGGGTGCGGTTCGTGATCGAAAAATACGGTGGCTCGGCGCTCGTGGAACGGTTCATCGCGGGCCGAGAAATTCAAGTATCGATGGTCGATGCCGGGAGCACCGGAAAGCCCGTCGCCTTGCCACTCGCCGAGATCGCCTTCAAGGCGCCGCCGGGGGGCAAAACGTTTTGGCCCGTGTACACCTACACCGCCAAGTGGGATGAAAAGAGCGAAGAGTACGAGGCGGCGCCGGTGAACGTGGGGGTCGAACTTCCCCCGGCCATCGCCGCCGAGGTCGAACGCACGTGCCAGCGTGTGTACAAAATCCTCGATGCCCGCGATTTCGCCCGCATCGATCTGCGCGTGGCCGAGTCCGGCGAAGTGTACGTGCTCGAGTTGAACCCCAACCCGTCGATCACGAGCGTGATGCTCGATTCTGGCTTGCCCGCCATCGGCGTGAGCTACAACCGGTTCGTGGCCGCACTCGTGGAGAACGCCGCGAAGCGGGGTGGGTAACCCCAGCGATGCCGACGTTTACGAGCCTTTGCCGACGAAACAGAACAGGTGTTCCATCCCGCGGATGTACAGCTTGCCGTCGCTGGCGGCGGGGCTGGCGTACACGCCTTCGCCGAGTTGCGAGGCGCTCGCTTCTTCCAAGCCGCTCGGGCTGGCTTTGAACGCCTTGGCGGTTCCATCTTCCGCGATGGCAAAGATCGTATCCCCCACGAGCATCGGCGAAGCGCTCACGCCCTTGGAAAAGAGGCGTTCGTACCACACGATCTTGCCGGTCTTCGCGTCTTGGCACCCGGCGAAGCCGGTATCGTTCACCCAGTAGATGTGGCTATCCTTCGCGAGCATGCTGGGAACGTAGGGGGTCTTATCCTTTTCCCGGAGTTCCCACGCGGTGTTCTTCGCGCTCATGTCCCCTTTGCCTTCGGCTTTCACCGCTACCATGTAGCGGCCGCTGCCCCCTTCGCCGAAGTAGGTCACGATGTTGCCGCCCGCGAGGATCGGCTGACCGATGGCCCGCAGCGGCTTGCCCGCCGTCCACTTCACGGCGTAGCTCCAAATCACCTTCCCGGTTTTGGGGTCGTAACTATCGACGGTCGTGGTGGTGCCGAGGATCAAGCTGGCGCCTTCTCCGGGTGCGCCGAGAACGAACGGGGTGGTGTAGCTGGCGCGTTCGATCTTGCGGGGTTGGCTCCATTTTTGTTCGCCGGTCTTGGCGTCGAAGGCGACGAGTTTTGCACTCACGTCGTCGTCGAAGTTCAGGTACACCATGCCGTCGAACACCATCGGCGAGTGCCCGGCTCCGTGCTGGCCGCTGAATTTGTTGATCGGCTTCGACCAGAGTTCCTTGCCGGTGAAATCGAAGGCCATTAGGGAAATCGCGGTGCCGTCCCACACGGAAACGAACACGCGTTCGCCGTCGCTGGCCGGGGTGCTGGAAGCGCCGCTATTCTTCTTGTGCATCTTCTGCTTCTGCCCGGCCACTTGCTTCGACCAGAGTTCTTTGCCGGTCTTGGCGTCGATACACAGGAGCAACCGACCGGTTTCATCGGGCGTGGACGTTTGCAGGAAGATCTTATCTTTCACTACGATGGGCGAGCCGTGGCCGACGCCGGGGATCTTCAGTTTCCAGGCGAGGTTCTCTTTGAGGGTGAACTGGAGCGGAGTTCCGGATTCCGCGACGCCGCTGCCGTTGCTGCCGCGGAACCTGGCCCAATCGGCTGCCGTGGCACTGGCGAATAAAAGCGAGGTTGCGAAGAAACCGGCGGTGAGTCGGCGGAGAATCATGGCGAAGTGCTCTCGACGGTGGTGAGGGGGGCTACGGGAGATTATGGCAGAAATCGGACGCAGGCGGGAGCGAATTCCCAATAGACTCAGCGGAACAAATCCGCTACGGCGCACTGAAACCCGGGCAGTTCCGGTTCCCCGGAAATCCCGTGCGAACGATTGAACATGACCGGATCGGCACCCGGCTTGTAAACGGTAACTGTGTGCTCTTCCGGATCGATGCTCCAGACCACTGGCACGCCGTATTTCAAGTAGCTCTTCAATTTCGCCCGGCGCGCTTCGTTCGAGGTGTACGGAGACAAGATTTCGACCGCGAGCGTGGGAGCGCCGATATACATCCGGCTTTCCGTTTCGGCGTCCGCCACGTCCGGCGGCACCACGGCCACGTCGATGCCGACAACGCACCGCGGCTTCTCCGAGAGGATGAATCCCGCTTCGCCCGAGGAGACTTCCCCGCGCGGCTCGGGCCGCGTGTCGAGCCAATTCGTGAGGATCGTGGCCACGCGCGCTTCTGTGCTCGCGTGGTATTTGCTCCGCCTTGTCATTTCGTCTCCTTCTTCCCAAAGGACATCGTCGAGCAACATCCGCTCGACTCCATCGTCGGGCAGGGCGAGGAATTCCTCGATCGTCATCGTCCGCTTCCGGGGCATCGTCGCTAGGCTCATTGGTCATCCTCCGTCGTTGATGGAATTCTACAGCGCCCGCTCCGTTGCATCTATGCGTACTCGTCCGTAGCCTTTCCCCATGAAACCTTGGATCGCACCGCCCGGCACCGTCGGGCTCATCTTCGATTGCGACGGCACCCTCGCGGACACCATGCCGATCCACTACCTCGCGTGGGTGAAAATCCTCGGCGAGCACGGCATCCCCTTCCCCGAGGATCGCTTCTACTCCCTCGGCGGTATGCCCACGTCGAAGATTATCCAACTCCTCAGCGACGAACTCGGCATTGTCGTTCACGATCTCGAAGCGTTGGTGCAGGCGAAAGAAGCTTCGTACGTGGAATTCATGCACGAAGTGACGATTATCGAACCGGTCGCGGCCATCGCCCGCGAGAACCGCGGCAAGCTGCCGCAAGCCGTGGCCAGCGGCGGCTACCGCGCCGTGATCCAACAGACATTGCAGCAGGTCGGGATCGCCGACTGGTTCGATGCGCTCGTGTGCGCCGAGGATACCGAGAAGCACAAGCCGGAGCCGGACGTGTTCCTCGAAGCGGCCCGGCGGTTGAACATCGATCCGGCGAAGTGCGTTGTGTTCGAAGACACCGACCTCGGCATGGAAGCGGCCCGCCGTGCGGGCATGTTCGGCGTGGACGTTCGCAGGGAATTCGGCGTGGGGCCGAAGCTATGATCGCTCGTTGGATATGGAAACCGTACTGGCGAGCCGGGAGCATAAGCGACCGCAGTTTGAATTGCTCCGGTCGCTTACGCTCCCGGCCCGCAAGGTGGTTGAGCGTGTGTTTGTGCGTCTTTCTCTCGTCTGCTTCACTTCGCGCTCAAGCGCCCGCCGAACTCGTCGCGTTGCAAAGCCAACTCTTAAAGGAAAAGGTTCGCAGCGAAGTCGCGGAATTCGAGTTTCAACTTTACGCCCGGGCCAACACCCCAACTACTACCTCGAATCGTCCACCCGAAGAGTTGGCGAAAGCCATCGCGGCGGAGCTTGAACGGCAATACGCCGTGATTCGCACCAGTGCTCCCGGCGCGCCGGACACCACCACCGGCAAAGATTGGCAAGTCGCCCAAGCCCGGTACGAAGCGATGTGGAATCGTCGGATCGCCTTCGAGAAGGAAATCGAAATCCGCGAGGAAGCCGAAGGCTTCAACTGGGCCACGAAATCGGAAGCGCCGTTTCAATTCGGCATCGCCGGTGGGTTGGTTCTCGCCGCGTGCTTCATCGTCGGCGGGATTTGTTTGCGGATCGCCGCGAAGGAATCGCGGTTGGAACGCCGTCGGGCACGGCGGGCACGCGGGCTAATCGCTTCAATGCTTATCGGAATGACATTGATTCCGGCGAGCGGTTGCGGCGATCGCAGGATCGAATCGCACGCTCGGATGCAAAGGCAGGAATTGGACGCGGAGCTTCAAAAGGCGAAGGCGCACGCCGATGCTACGATGGCTTCCGCCGATGCCGCGAGAGAAAAGCTGATCGAACGATGGATCGCAACGATGCCAGTAGCGAACGCGGAGAGCCTGAAAACGCAGGAGCGCGATGCGCTGATGAAAGTACGCGAGACATTGATCCGTGCGAAAACCGCCGAGCGCATGGCCATCGCCGCCGAGGAAGAACGCACCGCCCTCGAAGCCGACGCGGCGGCTCTCGCAGCGCTGCGTTCCTCGAACCGCTGGCAGACTATCGCATTCACCGGTTTGCGGATCGCAGTGGGGCTGGCCCTCGGGGCGCTGGCGATTTCCCCCTGCGTTCGTTCGCACCGCCGCAAGTTCCGGCAGCAGGAGCTGGCCGCTTCCACGTGCCCGCGCTGCTTGGCCCTCGGCAAGCTCTCCGAACAACCCTCCCCATTGAAAGACGATCGTTATACCGAAGCTCGCATCGTCGAATGTAAGGCGTGCGAATACCGCTTCCGCGAAGCGTTTCCCGGGGAACCGCGGCTCTGCTTTCCCACCGTCGGCATTCGTTCCAGCGGGAAGACGCACATGCTGGCCACGGCCTACGCCGCCGCGAAAAAGGGCCAAACCCGCACGACCGCACGAATGCTCCCCGCCCCCTCACTCGGAGACGAGCGTTTCAACGTGTACATCGAACTGATCCTCAAGCAACGCGGTACCGCCGGGGCGACCGTCCACGGCCAACGCGCCGAGGATATGCCCTACCCCATCCTCTTCAACACCACCGATACCGACCGCCTCGGCAACAACAGCGTGATGCTGAACCTCTTCGATTACTCCGGCGAGATGATGAGTGAAAGCCTCGACGTCGGGTTGCTCCGCCGCCGGGCCGTGTTGATGGATGGATTCCTGTTCTTCTTCGACCCTACGCAGATGTACGGCGATACCCAAGACGGCGAAGCCACACTCTCCATCGAAGACCAGTTGAAGGCACTTTCCGATTTCGCCCACGACATGCAAGCCGGGCGGAAGTTGGAGCAAGGCGCGCGGATCGACGTTCCAGTGGCCGTTTGTCTGTCGAAGTTCGATAAAGTGGCCACGCACTCGCCGATGGGCGGGCAGGCGCTGCCGTTCTTGGAGCACATCCGCACGAATCTGAACCCGCCGGGGCCGGTGAGTTTGGAACTGCTGCGCGAGCGTTCTGCCGCGGTCGAACAGATGCTGCCGTTCATGCTGCCGGGGATCGATCTCGGCAAGATTCTGCGCGAACACTTCGGCAACCAATTCCTCTTCTTCCCCACCTCCGATCGCGGGTTCGCGGCTTCTGTTCCGGGGTGGAAAAGCGAAAGTGGTCACCGCCCAACGCCCGTCCCCTTCGGCGTGATGGAACCGATCCTGTGGCTTTTGCACATGCACGGCTACGAGACATTGGACAGCGCCGGTACGACGAAAACCGTAGTGGCAAAGGCGGTGAAGAAGCCAAAATACGGGGCGAAGTGATGGTGAATCTGATGGGTGGGAACCTCCGTGGGCTAGCGACGATAAGAAAATCAATTGGAAGTGATTCCACTGTCGATCAACGACTCTGTACTCAAGGCTAATCTTCGTCGAAGTGCTTTTGTAGATGAGTTAACAGTCTTCAGACGATAGCAGTTAGTCGAGTCAATCCTGGCTCGACTCCCACTTCAGACGATAGCAGTTAGTCGAGTCAATCCTGGCTCGACTCCCAATAGCCACCGACCGCACGATCACTGATCTTCTCAGCGGGCTGGCGCCCGCCGCTCGAAAAACTATCCGAGTATGAACAGAATCTCCTTCCGCAATTCTTCCCGATCCGCCGAGTTCATCGGTTCCCCCGCGTACTTGGCACGGTCGCAGCGATCCAACAATCCTAAGAATGGCTCGAGATCGGGATTCGACCCCCGCAATTCTGCGGTCGTCCGCGTTTCCGCGGGCACTCCCCACACTCGGCGGATATAGCCGCGCAACACTGCGGCCACGTCCTCGACGAAGGTCGCGCTCTCCGCATTCAACTTCGCCAAGGCTTCGCTCGCCCATCGGTTCGGATTCGATTCGGGCTGCGGTTTCGTTCGCCTTCGCAATAGAACGATCACCGCGAGGGCTACACCGAACAGCCCACCGAGAAACCACGGTGCGTAGTTGGTCGCCGGAATTACCGGTTTCGGCGGAAGCGTTTCGATCCCCGTGATCGGCCGCGCTTCTTCGATCTTCGCATTCGCAACGGTCGTGGTGACGGGGATGCTGAACGAAGGCAAGTTCACGTCCCGCCCGTTGACTACCACGGCGGAGAAGATCAACGGCACCGGCGTGCCGGGTGCGTACGGATCGAGCCGGAACGATTGGCTCCAGCATTGGCCCCCATCCGCGATGTCCGTGAGCGTTGGCTTGCCCAGCGATTCCATCTTCCACAGCCCGGCCGAGGCCTCGCCGAGCCATTCCTTGGGCAGATCGAGCCGCAGCGGAGCCGGCCCTCGAATGATAATGTCGAGGCGCATGGAATCCGAGAGCCGCAACTCGGTGCGCTCGGGGATCACTTCGATCTGGATCTCGGGTGGCATCGATAGCAAAATTCTAGCCGCGAAGCGGCGCCGGAATTTAGCCGGGTGAAGTGGAAAACGAAGTTCTCACGGAACCCCCGGAAAGACCGTAACGTATCCGGTCGAAACTCTCACACGTGCCCGTGGTGGCCGAGCCAACGCTCGGCGTCCAAGGCCGCCATGCAGCCGGTTCCCGCGGCGCTGATTGCCTGCCGGTAGTAATCGTCGGCCACGTCCCCGGCGGCGAACACGCCATCGATGCTCGTGTAGGTGCGGGCCACGGTCGTCCATTTGACGTAGCCCATTTCGTTGAGTTCCAATTGCCCGTCGAGGAAGTGCACGTTCGGCGTGTGGCCGATGGCGAGAAACATCCCGGCCACGTCGAGCGTTTCGTCCGCCGCGCCGTTGGTACTCTTCAGCTTCACGCCCGTCACCTGCTTCTCGTTGCCGAGAACTTCCTCCACCACCGTGTTCCATTTCATTTCGATCTTCGGGTGGTTCATCGCCCGCTCGGCCATGATCTTGCTGGCCCGCATCTGGTCTCGGCGCACCACCATGTACACCTTGCTGGCGAACTTCGTGAGGTACGTCGCTTCTTCGGCGGCGCTATCCCCCGCCCCGACGACGACGAGCGGCTTATTGCGGAATATCGGCAGGAAGCCGTCGCACACGGCGCAAGCGCTGACGCCCTTGTTCTTGTACTTGTCCTCGCTGGGCAGGCCGAGGTAGTTCGCGCGGGCGCCGGACGCCACGATCAGCGTGAGCGTTTCCACGGTCGTGCCGTCGTGCATGGTCAACGTGAACGGCTGCTTCGAGAGATCGACCTTGGTGACGTCCTTCGATTCGATGCGGGTGCCGAAGTTCACGGCTTGCTGCCGCATGAGGGCCATGAGTTCGGGGCCGTTGATGCCGTGGGTCGGCTGTTCTTTGTCGCCCGCCACCCAATAGGGGAAGTCCACATCGTCGGCCTTCAACGCCGTGCGGAGGTATTCGCGGGTGTTCCCGGCTGGCCAACTGGGGAAGTTCTCCACCTCCGTGGTGAGCGCGAGCTGACCGAGAGGCAGTGTACCATTGGCCTTGTTCGTGTTGTCGTAGGGGTTGCCTTGGAACACGAGCGGGTTGAGCTGCGCGCGGGCGGCGTAAATGGCCGCAGTCCAGGCGGCGGGGCCGGAACCGACGATGACGACTTTCTCGGGCATGATGAATTCGGGGTGCGGGGTATCGGGTATGGATGGGATATTCTAGCGGTTCGCCGAAGAGTAGTGGCACGTTTTGCCGCTTGGAGGTAACATCGGATTCCTCTAAATTGTTAGATAAGGGTTGCGCCTCGGTATAAAATATCAGACGATCAAATCATGGCAACAATGCACCCCGAGAGCCCAGGGGACTTTCCCCGACTGTCGAACCCGCCAATCGTGGAGGCGTCCATAGACTGGCGAGCTCGAGCCGGAAGCAGTTTTGATGAGTCCGTTTGGAAGGCCGCATTCGAAACCGAACTACCCGACTATTCTAAAGTAGTGTCCACTCAGAGAGTCATGGCACCTAGAGGCCCGGAAGGCCCCATGAAGATGATCGTGGGGCCAGAGGGTGTGCACCTGTCGATTCCAGGGCAGAAATCGTTCGCCCAAGCGACCGTCGATGGTATGCGGTTTACGATGCCGCAACCCTACACGCATTGGCAATCGTTTATTGAAGAAGCCGTCCGCGTCTGGGAGGCCTTTTGCAAGATCGCTCAACCGATTGAAGTTCAACGCATCACTTTGCGATACGTGAACCGATTTGCGGATGTGGATGCCGCCCGGGTTGCAACGATTTTGAAAGATCCACCAAGTTGCCCGGCGGACTTCGCGTTGCAGGATTTCACCTACCAAAGTACGCTGCGAATTCCCGGCGAACCCTACGCAGCGCGTGTGGTGAAACATTTGCCGTCGAAAGGGCCCTCGGGGTTGATCTTGGATATCAGTGCCTTCACCCTCGAGCCTTCGGAAATAAACGATTCGGACGACTTGGTTCGACTGAGAAAGCTGAAGAATCGAGTGTTCTTCAGCTTGCTGACGGAGTCGGAGATTTCCAAACGAGGATCTTTATGACCACCTCGATGATTGATGAGCCCATGGAAGCGACGGATTCGATTGCCGATCGCATCGACTTGCATTCCGCTCAACTGCGAGAAGAATTGCAGGATACCGTGCTCGGTCACCACGAAGCTTTGAATGACTTATACGACTTCTACTACGACTGCCGTGAACCGAACTGGGATGGATTCGGTGCCGAGCCGGTCGGTGAAGCGAGCCTTTTGAAGGCTTACAATTTGATTCGATCCCTACCATTGGGGTATCCGCGCCCGTCTATCGGCGCCGAACCCGACGGGCAGATCACACTGGAATGGTATCGCAATCCCAACCGGGTTTTGTCGGTCAGCGTCGATCCGCGTGGTGTTCTTCACTTCGCGGGTTTGTTCGGCGCGGACAAACAATCGGGCCGCATTACTATCTTCCCGGATGAGACGCCGGATGAATTGATCCATCTCGTTCGGAAAATTTGACGTGCTCGATCCGGCAAACGTACCAGTTGTTGACGACGACGAATTACTGAGCCGATTCGTTTTCTCTGCATCCCAGATTCGCCGATCCGATGGGACGGTCAAACCGGAGGCGTTCATGCCGCATCCGCATGTTGCACTTTCGTTGACCCGGCATCGAGAGGCAACGTTGGCGGAAGTATGGGCAGAAGGATTCCGGATCGCGACCCTCCGACAGAAAATGTTATGCGGGCATGCAATGCTCCCAGCTTCGTGCTTTCGGATGGCAGCCCTCGACGTCGTTCCGAAACCCATTGTTGAAAATCCGAATCATTGTGACGTCACGGGTTGGCCACCGGAGAAATCCGATCAGAAGATGGCCGCACTCGAAATTGCAAAGCAGGCGAAGTTGGAGTTGGCTCCCAGTTCCAATCACTGACGGCTATCCTACAATTCCCCCATGTTCTTCTCGTCGCTGCGCGTTCGCAATCGCCAACCCGAACTGATGGACGATCCCGATCTCGATGCGGCTTCGCACCGGTCGGCGTTGGCAGGCCTCGCCCGCATCAACCGTTTCAGCAACAGTGCCGGGGTGCTGTGGCCGAGTTTGCAGAAGGTCGCCGCGGAGCATCCGAATCGGCCGTTGCGCGTGCTGGATGTGGCCACCGGTTCCGGCGATGTGCCCTTGGCGTTGGTTCAGAAGGCCGCGAAGGCCGGGGTGAAACTCGAAATCCTCGGCGTCGATCTTTCGCAAGTGGCGATCGCGGAAGCCGAGGTGCGTTCGGAACTCGGCCGCCACGAGAACCTGCGATTCGAAGTGCGGGACGTGCTGAAGCCACCGTTGCCCGAAGGCTTCGACGCGGTGATCTGTTCGCTGTTTCTGCACCACCTCGAAGCCGACGACGCGGTGAAGTTGATGAAAGCGATGAAGCATGCCGCCGGGCGGATGGTGCTCATCAACGATCTTTCCCGTAGCCGAATGAATTACCTCCAAGTGTGGTTCGCGTCGCATGTGCTCAGCGGTTCGCCGGTGGTGCATGTGGATGGGCCGCGTTCGGTGCGGGCTGCGTTCGCACCCGAAGAGATGCGATCGTTCGCGGAGGCCGCCGGCATGGCGGGTGCGAAGGTGGAGAAGCGTTTCCCCTGCCGGATGCTTTTGAGTTGGGAGAAGTGATCCGAGTTCCGGAGTCGGGCACTTACTTGTTCCCGTCCGCCGGGGCGAACGAGGAAAAGAATTGTTCGACGCGCTCCGCGGGGGGGCCGGAATCTTTGCCCATCGCGGAAAGCATGTAGAGCTTATTGTTCAACACGAACACCCTTCGAGTGACCGTGCCCCTTTTGATCGTCGAATCGGAGAATGTGCCCGTGTACTCTTTGCCGGGCTTGTCGAAGATAGTGATGTCTTTGATGCCGGTTTCCTTGACCGTCACGCCGGGTTGATTCTTGAGTACGTTCAAGCATGATTGGATGTACATTTCCGCGAGCAACTTGCCCATCGGCCCATCAATCTTCACCTTGGGGAGATCGCACACGCCCACGGCGTAGCGCTCCTGCGCCAGCCTGCGTTCGCTGATCCTCAGCTCCATCTCCACAGGCTTATTTCCAGGAATTGGGATGCTGATCGATTTCTCTTTCGGGGAATCGCCGGGGAAATCGACGCTGAAGCTGCCGTCGTCGGAGGTATATTTCGTCCACGTGGGGTTCCCGACTTTGTAGGCGAGCCATGCGAATAGGCCGCAGCAACCCACGCATGAAAGGCCGCCGACGACCAGCAACATCCAAAGCCACCGGAGGCTTTTCTTGGGAGTAGGGAGGTCTTCGGAGTTACTCGCCGGTTCGCGGTATTCGTTGCGTTGGCTCGGTTCTACGCGGCGAACCGCCGGCGCCGAACCCGGTTCGACCACGGATTGGCACGTCCCGCAGCGCACCGGCGAATTGGCCAGTTCCGCGGGCACATCGAGAACTTCCCGACAATTCGGGCACTGGATTTCCGGCATGAAAACACTCCGACGTTTCGCACTGTAAGAGATTTTACTGGGAAACGAACGAGGAGGGAAAGTACCGATTGGTGATCGAAGACCAACCCCCCTCTCGCCGTTGTCGTTGCGCGACAATCAGCGACCCCCCATTGTGCCCTGGTGGGGGAGGTCGGTCGAACGAAGTTCGGACGGGAGGGGGTAATCCCAGAAAGAATTGTTGCATCCTTTTTGAACGGCCGATCCGGCTTGTTCGATAGTGGAGATTCCGGCTAGTATCCCGACCTATGCCCGTTGCGCTCATTCCCGGATTCCGCCGAACGCCACTGTGGCTACTCGCCGCGGCGTTGCTCGCGGTGGGCCAAGCCGGGTTGGCGTTGCCGCTGTTCGGCAGTTT
>Ga0105048_10010268_pt1 | contig 14853 bp, 16 predicted proteins | sample MAT05_FD_78382 | JGI IMG/M metagenome (GOLD analysis project Ga0105048, IMG submission 78382) | Freshwater microbial communities from Lake Fryxell liftoff mats and glacier meltwater in Antarctica - MAT-05 | ecosystem: Environmental > Aquatic > Freshwater > Ice > Liftoff microbial mat | place... | reverse complement strand
CAAGCGTTTGAATTTGTGCATCATACTAAAGTTGATGCGATCGCAGTTACGATTGGCAATGTCCATGGCGAATACAAAAGCCCACCGCGCTTAGATTTTGATCGTCTTGAAAAAATCCGTAGCTTGATCGATATCCCCTTAGTTTTGCATGGCGCATCGGGTTTGCCTGCGGAAATGATTGCGCGATCAATTCAATTGGGAGTTTGTAAATTTAATGTAAATACCGAAGTGCGCCAAGCCTATATGCAAGCGCTGAAATTAGAGATCTGTGGGGATAGTCCCAAGGATTTATTAGACATTGCTGGCGTTGCGATCTCAGCTATGCAAGAAGTAATCATCGAAAAGCTTGAGCTTTTTGGTTCAGTCGGTAAAGCTCATTTACATGAAACTCCCTACGCAGATATGTTAGCTAATCAAGCTCATCAATAAAAATTCAAAAAAGATGTATCGCCCACTGCGAGAGCAGTACATATTTTTGGGTTTTATACGGCGTATAGGATGAAACCCATAGTTATTTTAGAGGGTCGCAGGGCAAAGCCCCGCTTCGGGTTTTTTCTGCGTCCATATTGAAAACCGAAGTTTTCAATATGGACGCGGTATATCATCGTAATGCTAGGATTTATACTAGATTGGATGAGCATAGTGACTTAGCTATTAGGTAATCCACTATGCTCATCTCCAAATACTTTTTCGCCTAAACGCATACGTTATGACTGCAAACGCACCTACCAAGACCAAGACACAATACGAAGCCGTGATTGGCTTAGAAACACATAGTCAGTTGACTACAAACTCAAAAATATTTTGTAGTTGCTCAACTCAGTTTGGCGCACCGCCAAATACTAATGTTTGCCCTGTTTGTCTTGGTATGCCTGGGGTATTGCCTGTTCTTAATGAAAAAGTATTGGAATACGCCGTCAAGACTGGACTGGCTCTAAATTGTCAAATTGCGCCTCACAGCAAATTTGATCGCAAACAATATTTTTATCCTGACCTTCCCAAAAACTATCAAGTTTCCCAATTTGATCTACCGATCGCAGAGCATGGTTGGATTGAGATTCAACTAGAAGATGGCAGCACTAAGCGGATTGGGATTACGCGCTTACATATGGAAGAAGATGCAGGAAAATTAGTTCATGCAGGAAGCGATCGCCTATCAGGTTCCAGTCACTCATTAGTAGATTTTAATCGCACAGGCGTACCGCTATGCGAAATTGTATCTGAACCAGACATGCGGACAGGTGCAGAAGCCGCCGCCTATGCTCAAGAACTACGCCGAATTTTGCGCTATCTCGGTGTTTGTGATGGCAATATGCAAGAAGGATCGCTGCGTTGTGACGTAAATATCTCCGTGCGTCCAGTCGGTCGAGAGAAGTTCGGTACGAAGGTGGAAATCAAAAATATGAACTCCTTCAATGCCATTCAAAGAGCGATCGATTTTGAAATCCATCGTCAAGTCGAAGCGCTTGAGACGGGCTGTGAAGAAATCAAGCAAGAAACTCGCCTTTGGGAAGAGAACAGTCAACGCACGATTAGTATGCGTTCTAAAGAAGGAGCCAGTGATTATCGTTATTTCCCTGAGCCAGATTTGATGGCGATCGAAGTTCCATTAACAACCCTAGCGCGATATCGCTCAGAACTTCCTACTCTTCCATCAGCGCATCGCAAACGTTATCATGAAGAGTTTGGATTAACTGCCTACGATGCAGCTCTAATTGCTGATGATCGCAGTATTGCCGAGTTCTTTGATGCCACGATTCTTGCAGGTGCAGATCCTAAACAAGTCTTTAACTGGGTAATGGGTGACGTTACTGCCTATCTCAATGAGAACAAACTCAAGATTGCGGATATTGCTTTAACTCCTGCTACTTTAGCAGAAATGATTGCCTTGATCACCAATGGAACAATTAGTAGCAAGATTGCTAAAGATATCCTTCCCGAACTAATTGAGAAAAGTGGCTCAGTTCAAGATTTGGTTACAGCTAAGGGTCTAACTGTACTCGCAGGGTCTGACCTTGCGAAAATCATTGATGAAGTAATTGCCGCCAATCCTAAGGAAGTGGAACAGTACAAGGGCGGTAAAACTAAGTTAATAGGCTTCTTTGTAGGGCAAGTCATGAAAAAGACTCAAGGTCGGGCGGAACCTCAAACAACCAACAAGTTAGTTGCCGATAAGCTGGGGGCTTTCACAAAAATCTAGTGGTGGGTTTGTTCTCAATCTGCGGTAAACTAAAAAGTATAGAGATATCTAAATGCTCTCTATGCTTTTTATAGATTAAAGAAACTTAAAATGGAATCTCGATATCGTGATTCATCAGTTTTGGCAGTATTATTATGTCCAGCATTGGGAACTATAACTAGCTTCTTTTTAGTTTGGGTTGCCTCATACAAGCGTTGACTCATGTCAACAGGGACGATCGCATCCGCAGTTCCATGAATGTAAAGTACAGGTGTAGCTAGCGATCGCACCTTGCTGATAGAGTCAAATCGCTGATGAAGCAGCAAATCAATCGGAACAAATCTAAATTTAGAATCCAGTGTAGCCATATCACTCATTGAAGTAAATGAAGCATCGACAATTATTCCTAAGGCATCAGGATGCTTAGTAGCAAGATCAATTGTAACTGCCCCTCCTAACGAATGTCCATAAATTATTACCTGATTTGGCTTGAAGCCTCTTTGCATCAGATAATCCCAAGCCGTCTGAGCATCTGTATAAAGACCTTCCTCTGAAGGAATGCCTCCTTCACTCTTTCCATAACCCCGATAATCAATTAATAAAACAGAAAATCCCATTCGCATTAAGCGATTAGCATGTTCCGCATTCGCACTAATATTTTTGCCATTGCCATGAAGATACAAAATCACTTTACGATCCAATTGGCGATCGCCTAAAGCCGTTTTCTCATCTTGTTTAGCATTAGGCAACCACCAACCATAAATATTTTCTTTGGTTCCATCAGCTTTTTTGACAGGAATTAATACCTCCTCATACTTTGCATTAAACTTAGCGGGAGTGGTCGTAATTTCCTTTTCTGGTGCGAAAATCAGTCTTGTTTGCCCGAACCATAATCCTGCACAAACTGCACCATAGAGACTCGCGATCGCTATTCCTGCGATCGTGACAGGACGTACCCAACGTTTTTGGGATTTGTTTTCGTTTTTATGTTGCACTTCTTTGATAATGATGATTCTGAGTATTAAACTAATTTCGAGGTTTCTCAGCCTTTTATACGCTAAAACCTTGAAATTGGTTCTAATGAAAAATATTGCATATTTGCACTATTGCTGTAATATTGTAAAGCATTAAAAATGTTCGCGGTCATGGTGGAATGGTAGACACGCTACCTTGAGGTGGTAGTGGCGAAAGCTGTGAGAGTTCAAATCTCTCTGACCGCATATTTAAAATAAAAAAGTAGCGCTAAGCGCTGCTTTTTTATTTCTTTGCCTTCCATGTGCCGCTATACAGCCTATTGAGGGTTTGAGTGATACAGATAATTTTTTGAAAGTGCCGCTTCGCGGCACTTTCAAAAAATTATCTGGGTTTTACGGCAGCGCAAAGCGCTATATCGATGAATGCAGATTATGGGAACTCAACTTTTGCCAGCATAACGGACAAACCAACACCCAACTTTTACTCGTATCAAATTGGATGTGATCGCGGATCGAGTTTATTTGTAGACAATGTTTACAGGTTTTCATGAGAGGTGATCAAAAGCATTGAGCATTTTCTGAGATTGTAGTAGCTTTGAGTTTTATTGTACAAACTGCTCTTAAATTTATGTCTCGTCAAGTCAATTGCCAAGAAGAATGCACCAATGGATGTATCCTCGGTGATCAGTGTCCAAATTTGGAATACCTAGCTAAAGCCCGCAAGCTTTTAGCCGAAACATCAATTGATAAATTAATCGAAATTTCCAACTCTCGTTTTCTACCTCCAGAACCTCCTCCCACCAAATAAATAAAGCCTCGCAAAGCGAGGCTTTATTTATTTGAGTTTGTCTTTTGCTTGTTTCCATAGAGCATCTAGCTCTTCCATAGTTAATTTGTTAATTGGGCGATCGCTTAATGTCTCTATTACTTCAAGATGTTGAATAAATTTGTGATTGGTTGACTGCACAGCTACTGACGGATCGAGATCGTACCAACGCGCTAGTTGAATTAGCGTAAAAAACAAATCTCCTAACTCTGCCTGTTGATTTTCCTTAGACTCATGTTTGATCGCTTCATGCAATTCATCTAACTCTTCATGAAACTTTGCCCATATCCCTTCTACATTGTCCCAATCAAAGCCATGTGCGCCTGCCTTACTAGAAATTTTCATCGCTGCCATTAACGGCGGTAGCGATCGCGCATAGCGTTTGAGTTTATAGCTCAGTTTTTGAGTTGCCGCAAAATCTTCACCTTTCTCTTCAGCCTTAATTCTTTCCCAGTTTTGATGAATCTCCTCTATGTTTTCGACCGAGACATCACCAAATATATGAGGGTGTCGGCGGATTAACTTTTGAGTGATCCCTTCAGCAACTTCAGCGATCGTAAATTTATTAGTTTCGCTAGCAATTTGGGAATGTAAGATTACTTGTAGTAATAAATCGCCCAACTCCTCGGCGATCGCCTTAGCATCACCACCCTGAATGGCAGCAACAACCTCGTAGGCTTCCTCAATTACATAAGGGATTAAGCTTTCATGTGTTTGTGCTAAATCCCAAGGACAACCACTAGTAGGTGATCTCAACTTCGCCACCACATCGATCAAATTCTGAAGCGCCATTAAATTAGCTGAAGAATCAAGACTCATAGAATTGTTTATTGTTAAGAAAAGTAACAGAATGCTATGATATACCTAATAAAATAATTACCTTTAACAAAATATATAGCGCTGATCTAGCTGCTTAAAATTTACGCTTATGAGTAATACTGCTAATCCCGATCCTGAGATGCTCAAAAAACTTTTAGAGCCATTATTAGAAGATTTTACCTATTGGTTTGATCGCGCTCAAAAATTACTTTCTAGTCAACGTCTAGATTTTCTTGCCGAGTCCGACCAACAAAAATTGCTGGAACGAATTGAACATGCTTTGAAAGAAGTAAATGTAGCGATCTCCTTATTTCGTGTTACAGGACATCAAGTTGGTGTAGACATGGCAACAATGAGACCTTGGCACGAACTACTTATAGAGTGCCAAGCTGTAGGGATGCGCTACTATCGTAATCAAGCGATTTAAAGTTTTTGATTTTGATCTACTTAAGAGCTACACTCAAATCTTTTATATCAAGACTATTTTTTTAAATCTTTTTTCTTTCAAATTAAGGTTCGTTTAGCCCACTTAGTTTACATATATATTTTTTTAGGAAAGCAGACATGGTGCAAATTCTTTACATACTCGCTTTTACTATCCTTTCAATTTTTGCAATCAGCAATCTCATCCGTAGCATGATTGCTTTATCCCAAAATGACCCGCGTGGCTATCAAGACAAACGTAATCGCCGCGTATCACCTCAATTTGCCCATCCTGAATTATGGGACAAAGACGGTAAATATATTGATGAGCCACTAATGGTAATTAAATCCATCAATGTCGATGATGCTCGCTCAAGACTTGATGCGCTCTACAATTCATCACCTAACAGCGAAAAATAGATAGCTCCATGACCCATAGTTTATTAGTTTGTACTACCTGTGCCAGCACTTGGCAAAATGGCAAAAAGGTAGGAATTAGTGGTGGTGAAATATTATTAAAAGAGCTTTCTATATTGCATCAAGACTGGGACAAGCGATCGCAGTTTAAAATTTGCGCTGTCTCTTGCATGAGCGCTTGCAGCCATGCTTGCGTCGTAACTTTTGCATCAGCAGGGAAATATTCATATTTATTCGGTGATTTGCCTAGCGATGCCGAAAATATTTCTACCACTACAACAGCTATCTTGACTTGTGCTGAAATATATAGCGATCGCCCCGATGGAATGTTGGCATGGAAAGAGCGACCTGAACCGCTTAAAAGTGGTGTAATCGCTCGGATACCAGCTTTATCTAAATAGCGCCCTAATTACCTTAATCCAAAACTCGTATAAATAAAATCGGCATGAAGCGGCGCAAAGCAATGCCTTAATTTAGATGAGCTAGTGCTATTAATAAAGCCTTACTCCCTTCCCACCAAATAATTAGCGTTGCGGCGCTTAGCGCCGCAACGCTAATTATTTGGTTTTAATGTCTAATCTTTCACTGGGAAGGGAGTAAAATCAAGCAGTTAAACGAAATTCTGATAATGTGGACAAATCCCCGCAGATAAAAGCTAAAACTCAAATTTGTAACACCTCATGCAAGGCACGCTCAGAGAAATTGACGTACATACTATTATTCACCTGATCGAGTTTGGGCAACGAACTGGTGAATTGTTAATCGAGTCTAGTACGGGGAAATTCTGGTTTTTGTTTTTTGATAATGGGGAATTGATCTATGCTACTGATACCGATAGCAATCTGACCCGACTGCGAGATTATTTACATGGGCTGGGCTTAGACAATGCTCTTGATCGATTAGCACCCTCGAAGTTAGGGATTAATGTCTTGGAATATGGGCAGATTTGGTCGCTTTTGGAATCTAGTATTTTAAATACTGCTCAAGCTAAGTCAATTCTCGAAAGTACAATGCGAGAAGTACTTTTTGACATTCTCAGTCTTTATCAAGGCACATTTGTTTTTGAAATTAGCCCCGCACTTACACCAAAATTAACTAAATTAAAACTTTCGCCACTTAGTTCTGAATACGCTCGGCAATTACAAACATGGAAGAAGTTTTATCCAGTTTTACAGTCTATTAATCAATGTCCTATATTGCTTTCTACTGAGGCTTTACCCCATTTAAGTCCTTGGATTGATGGCAAAACTTCTATGCGTCAGTTATCACGATATTCAGGATTGGATATCTGTCAAATTGGACAAGCCATATATGAGGCGATCGCTTCAGCAGAGGTGGCGATAACACCTCTAGCAATGAGCGAGCCACCACAAGTTAAAGTCCAGTCATCGCGGATTTTGTGTATCGATGACAGTGTAACCATTTGTCGAGCCGTTGAATATATTCTCCACAATCATGGCTATGAGGTCACAGCAGTTTCTAGTCCCACCAAGGCTTTAAGCTTAATCTTTCAACACAAGCCTGATCTAGTTTTGTGTGATATTGCGATGCCAGAGCTAGATGGTTATGAGTTATGTGGAATGCTTCGCAAATCTAGTGCGTTTGCTAAAATTCCAATTATCATGCTTACGGGAAAGGATGGTTTTATAGATCGCGTTAAGGCGCGGATGGTTGGTGCTACTGAATATTTAACTAAACCGTTTGGAGAAAAGGAATTACTCACGACCGTAGAAAAATATAGTAAGCGATCGCTATAAAATACAATCACTGATGTTACGTGGAACCTGCCCTCATCCCCCAGCCCCTTCTCCCGCAGGAGAAGGGGAGAAAGAGTTTTCTCTTGTTCCCCTCTCCTGCGGGAGAGGGGCTAGGGGTGAGGGTTTTAGCAACTTCTACGTAACACCAGACAATCACTGAAAAGCCAAAATCCTAAGAACCTAATAAAAAACGATCTTAATTGATCGACGAAATTAGAATCGAGAAAACTGCGAATCTGTTATCTCGCGATTCTAATTTAGCTTCAGCCAACTTTAGGCGCAGCAAATAGCAAGATTCTTTCCATTAGGAATGGAAATAGACGATGACCCCAAACGGCTAGATGACTCTGCCATCCGACTAAGATTTCAGGGGTTTCTCGATCTAGTCCAGATATTAATGCTTTTGCGACTTGTTTGGGAGTCATTAGCGAAACCCATCGAAACCACTCTAAATCCTGCGCCATGTCGGTATCAGTTAGCGATGGCAGCAAAGCAGTTACTTTGATGTTGTAAGCCGCTAATTCACCACGCAGCGCTTGAGTGAATCCCACGATCGCGAACTTTGTCGCGGAATAGGTTGCCATCGTTGGCGCAGCAACCTTGCCCATGAGACTAGAAACATTGACGATTCTGCCATTGCGTTGCACTGCCATACGTCGTGCCACCATGCGTGTGATTGCATACATACCAAGCAAGTTGACTTCGATTTCTGATTGCACATCTTGTAAACGCGATCGCAAAAAGGATGATTGATGCGCCACTCCTGCACAATTAACCAAAATATCAATTGGGCCAAAATCGCGCCATACTTGAGCGATCGCAATATTTACATCGATTGTCTGAGATAGATCTAGAGGTAAACTTACCGCTTCTATTCCCAAAGCTTCCACTTCTAAAGCGACAGAATTTAAGCGGTCACGATCTCGTGCCACCAAAATTATGCACTTTACGCTCTGTTGAGCTAGCTCCAGAGCGATCGCTCGTCCAATACCCCGCGAGGCTCCAGTTATAAGAGCCGTTTTCCCACGAACATTCATAAAATCTCCAATATTGAGATCTCACAATTTCTATACTGATGCAAGTTCCCTAACCTATGCCGCTAGTTAGAACCAGCACAATTTAAATTTTGTGAGACAGAAAATGATCTTGTTGCAGATAACTTTTGGCTAAACTTCTAAATGCGTTGAGTTTTAAAAAAAGTTTGTTTAGCCAAAGCTTTCCTAATCTATGCTTGCCTAGCTATTACGCTGACAACGAATAAGCACTTGATAGAATAAGCACTTGATAAATCTTTCAAGTCCATCCCTAGTTCTGTCATGACGTTACCTCCATTAGGAATCATGGTCTATGCAGTAATAAAGAAAAATTTAAAGAGACTTTTAACATGACTAGAACCTTACATGGGTTTTTATATTATGTAAAGTATTATTAAATACACTCCTAATCTATTCAAATGTCTGTCTTTAAGTGAACATAAAGTCTAAGTAGTATGATTTTGTATAGGTTCTAGATTTTTATTGATGTTGACTTCAAGTGGGGATCAATATAAAAATAAAGTAAAAAGTAATTCTTTAGACTTACTTCTAAAGGTATAACAAATATATAGATAAGGAAAATGGAAAGAACGGACACTTTGGTTAAAAGTAAGTATGCGAGCAGCAACATAGCTGCGATTTTGTGGAAAGAGAAGTAAATATGAGAGGTGGAAAACAGAATAAAGTTATAGTCGCAGAAGCATCCCAATGATCAAACTGTGCAGAAATAGTTGTCTAGTGATTGTATTACAGCGGATTGAGAACAAACCAAACCCAGATTTTTTATAAAAGCCCCGCTTCGCGGGGCTTTTATAAAAAATCTAGTGGTGGGTTTGTTCGGGATTTGCTGTAATAAACTAAAAATTTAAACTAAAAATTGAAATTTTTTCAAATCGCAATTTGATTGATAATCACCTCCCAGAAAATAGATAGAGTAAAGCATTGACGCTTTTATAAAGGGTTTTACAAAGGATTTTACGGTAAGCTCCTTAAAATGCAAAGGTGATGCATTTGTTACAGAAAAATGTTAGTCTTAATGAAAAGTTAAGTTTTGTTACTGTCCCAAACCTATGCTTCGTCTTGAACACATTCAAAAAATTTATCCCACTGGCGAAGTCCTTAAAGACGTTAACTGGGAAGTCAAAACAGGCGATCGCATTGGTTTGGTCGGCGTAAATGGCGCTGGGAAATCCACACAGCTAAAGATTATTGCAGGGGAAACCGAACCAACATCAGGACAGATTGTGCGTCCAACTAGTCTCAAAATCGCCTATCTCAGTCAAGAATTTGATGTCGAAGAAACGCGCACAGTCAAACAAGAGATGTGGCAAGCATTTCAGGAAGTTCGCGAAACTCAAAAAGAATTAGCAAAAGTCCATCATCATCTAGAAAATTTAAAAGATGGCGAAGACTATGAGCCAATCCTCAAAGTAATGGATCGACTTCAACGTAAGTTTGAAGACTGCAATGGCTATGAACTTGAAAGCCGCATTGATAAACTTTTGCCTGACCTTGGCTTTAAAGCAGAGGATTGCGATCGCTTTGTGAGTGAATATAGTGGCGGATGGCAGATGCGGATGGGCTTAGGCAAGATATTGCTGCAATCGCCAGATTTATTACTGCTAGATGAACCGACAAACCATCTGGATTTAGAAACGATCGAATGGTTAGAAAAATATTTGCGATCGCTTAGTACACCGATGGTAATCGTCTCTCATGACCGCGAATTTCTAGATCGTCTCTGCACCTCGATTGTGGAAACCGAACGCGGCGTATCAAATACTTATCTTGGTAATTACTCCTCTTATCTCGCTCAAAAAGCTGAAACAAAAGCTGCACAGGGAGCCGCCTTTGAACGTCAACAAAAATATATTGATAAACAACAAGTATTTGTTGATCGCTTTAGGGCAAGTGCTACACGTAGTACTCAAGCTAAGAGCCGCGAAAAGCAACTTGATAAAATTGATCGCATTGAAGCCCCCGACAGCGATGTTCGCACCTTAAAGTTCCATTTTCCACCTGCCTCTCGTAGTGGGCGCGTCACCGTTGAGGTTAAAGATCTTACCCATGCTTATGGGGAGCAAATCTTATTCCTCGGTGCAAAGCTGGAGATTGAAAGAGGCGATCGCGTTGCTTTCTTAGGACCAAATGGGGCTGGCAAATCCACCCTATTACGCATGGTTGTTGGCAAAGAAGCCTACAACGAAGGTGAAATTAACCTTGGTCACAATGTACTGATCGGCTACTTTGAACAAAATCAAGCCGAAGCTCTTGACTTGCACAAAAATGTATTTGCAACTATTCATGATGACTTTCCCAAAATGACCCACGAAGAAGTCCGTGGTGTTCTTGGTAAATTCTTATTTAGCGGTGACACTGTACATAAAAACGTGCGCGATCTCAGTGGCGGCGAAAAGGCGCGTCTCGCTCTAGCTAAAATGCTACTGACCCCCGTAAATTTTTTGATTCTTGATGAGCCGACTAACCATCTCGATATCCCTGCTAAAGAGATGTTAGAAGCAGCTCTGCGAGAATACGAAGGTACTGTGGCGGTAATTTCTCATGATCGCTATTTCATCTCGCAAGTCGCCAATAAAATCGTGGAAATTTGTGACGGTGATCTGCATGTGTATGCTGGAGACTATGCCTACTATCAACAGAAAAAAGAGGAAGAAGGTCGTGAAGCCAAGCATAAAGCTGAAATAGCTGCAAAATCAGCAAAAGATGCCATAAAAAAAGAGAAGGAAAAAGAAAAAGAAAAAGAAAAACAAGCCGAAAAGCGTCAAGAAAAACAACAACAAAGAGCGAAAGCAAAGTAATATGCAATTATCTATAGCAGCCTTAAGTGAGTTTTGAGAATCTAGCCTTTGAGGTTTGCTTCTCAGAAAACATATAGATTTAACTGCTTTAGAAACTACAGCCTGTTAAGGCTTTGAGTAATACAGAAATTTTTTTGAAAGTGCCACGAAGCGGCACTTTAAAAAAAATTTCTGGGTTTTATAACAGCGCAAAGCGCTGTAGCCTAATAGAATCAATTTAAATTTTATCTTATGAAAGAAAGAGACTTACTCGTTCTTTTTGAGCCAAACATATTATTTCTATGTTGAATCACATTGCTAAAAAACGCAATTTGATAGAATGTTATTCCCAAGGAGAAAGAAACTTTGAGGGATTAGATTTGAAGGGATTAGATTTAAGTAAAGTTGATCTTAGTAATGCAATTTTACGCAACACAAATCTAGTTTTTGCCAATCTATGGGAAGCCAATCTCTGTAACGCCGATCTATCAGGTGCAAATTTATCTGATGCCGACCTATGCGGCGCATCTTTATTAGATGTAAATCTCAGCAATGCTAACATCACGCGCACCAACTTTAGCTATGCAGGGCTAAGTGGTGTGCAATTAACAAATGTGAATTTAAGTAGTGCAAACTTTCGGCTTGCGATTCTAAACTGTACGAATTTGCACGGTCTAGATTTTCAGGGTGCAAATCTTCAAAAGGCTTATCTTCTCGAAGCAAATCTTTCTAGTGCAGATCTGAGTCATGCTAATTTACATCATGCTTTTTTGTTCCGAGCCAATTTGAGTCGGGCTAATTTACAAAATGCTGACCTTAGCGAAGCTGATCTCAGCGAGTCCAGCTTGCATGGCGCAAATCTAAAAGGAGCAAATCTCAGTGAAGTAGATTTGCGTGAGGCTGATCTTGATCGCGTAGATTTTAGTGAAATCAATCTCCGTTTAGCAAATTTGAGTGGACTTAATTTGAGCAATGTTAACTTCATCGGTAGCAATTTAAGTAAAGCAATTATGCGGGGCACTATTTTGCGAGGGGCTTGCTTTAAAGGTGCAAATTTGTGGAATGTTGATTTAACAAGAGCAGATCTAACTGGAGCCGATTTGAGTGGAGTCGATTTGCGTGGCGTAAATTTTGATAGTGCTAATTTAAAACATGCGATTTTGGATGTGGGTTGGATGAAGGAGGTGAAGATGTGTCATACAGTTTTACCAGATGGCAATGTTTCAAATCGAACTTGTTGATTGTATGCAAAGACCGTAATGAAAGACTTGTTTATTTTTAGCAATGAAAATTTATTGCGAATGGCTTTGACTCATCGCTCTTATGTTCACGAAAACCCAACTATGGGAGAAGATAACGAACGTTTAGAGTTTTTGGGTGATGCGATTTTAAACTTTTTGAGTGGTTCTTATCTCTATCGTCAACATGCCGAGCTAGGCGAAGATGAGCTTACCCGTCGTCGCGCCGCACTAGTAGACGAACAACAACTGGCAAATTTTGCGATCGCACTAGGACTAGACAACCAAATTTTATTGGGTAAAGGAGCGTTACAGGATGGTGGCAACAAGAATAACAACCTCTTGAGCTGTGTATTTGAAGCGCTGATTGGTGCTTTTTATCTAGATCGTAAGTGTGATGTAGAGGCGGTACGCCCTGCTGTAGAGGCTTTGTTTAATTCAGTGCCGCTAGAACTTGTAAATACCCGCGCCGATCTTGATGCCAAAAACCGTTTGCAAGAATGGGTACAATCTCATATCGGTCATACTTTGCCACAATATGTCACTGAAAAAGTGGGCGGAAATGATCACACACCTGAGTTTGCGTCTAAAGTATATGTTGGCGATCGTTTATATGGTCAGAGTCTGCGAAATTTTTCTAGTAAAAAGGGATCAGAACGAGCCGCCGCACTTGACGCATTACAACAAATAGAAAGAATGTTATGAACTTTTTTAATCATTGGCAGCGCGAAGCGCTGTAAATCATTGAAGCAAAGTTAGGGTTAAAAATTTATGACAGAAGACTGGTTAATGATTGGCAAAATTGTTTCACCGCAAGGACTGAAAGGCGAAGTGAGAATATTGTCCTATTCGGATTTTCCTGAACGTTTTGAAAAAGCAGGTAAACGCTGGATCGCGGTTTCAGAGAAGGAAGAGCCGCAAGAGATAATGATGCTATCGGGGCGGGAAATCGCTGGCAAGAAAAATCTATTTGTGGTGCGTTTGGAAGGAATTGATAATTGCGATCGCGCTGAAGCTCTACGTAACTATGTAATGATGATCCCCAGTAGCGATCGCCCTCATCTCGATCATAACGAGTATATGATTGCCGATTTGGTGGGCTGCAATGTATTTCATCAGCCGACAGGAAAGCTTTTAGGTGAAGTAATTGGTATCCTCTCCGCAGGAAACGACCTTTTGGAAGTTCGCAATCTCGAAAATAATGAGATAGAATTAATTCCTTTTGTCGAAGCGATCGCACCTTTTGTCGATATTAACCAAAAAAGAATTGAAGTTATTCCTCCACGCGGTCTAATTGATAAATGGCTTTAAGCCGATACTGTCATGCGTGAGTTAATATCACCTGATATTATTAAATGAATTGTTTAGTTTAGGAGCATAAATCATGGGCGAGTCAAAGCGTCGTAAAGAAGTTATGGGCGAAAAATATGGGAGTACAGAACCTGTAGCTTCTTGGATACCTTTTTTGACCAAAGACAAAGCTGCCAAGTTTGTCGAAGTTTCTACCCAATTTGCTTGGTATGGCATTGGCGCAATGGTGGTTATTTGGATAACGATTCGGTTTATTGGTCCCGCCTTTGGTTGGTGGCAACTTGCTGATTAATTTATGACCTGTCATTTATTAATTCCTGCGGCGGGTAGCGGCAAACGCATGGGAGCCGATCGCAACAAGTTGCTGCTACCTTTGCTGAACAAACCGATTTTGCAATGGACTCTCGAATCGGCGATCGCCTCTAATGCGATCGCTTGGATTGGTGTGATGGGACAGCCTCATGACTATCCAGAATTTCAAAGAATTTTTAACGCGCTGAACACAACTAAACCAATTCACCTAATCCAAGGCGGTTTGACTCGTCAAGCTTCAGTATTTAATGGCTTAAAAGCTTTACCCACAGAATGCGATCGCGTCTTAATACATGATGGAGCAAGATGTTTAGTAACGCCTGAGTTATTTGATCGCTGTGATATCTCGTTGCAAACAATGCAAGGTTTTATCGCTGCCGTTCCAGTCAAAGACACAATTAAAATTGTGAATGGTCTGAAAATTGTCGATACTCCTAATCGCGATCATCTTTGGGCAGCACAGACCCCTCAAGGTTTTCAAGCAGATTTGCTCAAAAATGCTCACCTCAAAGCAGTTGAGTTAGGTTGGGAAGTTACCGACGATGCGGCTTTATTTGAGAAGGTTGGTTTACCTGTACAGATCGTGCTCGGTGAAGAAACTAATCTCAAAATCACCACTCAACAAGATTTAGCGATCGCTGAATTTATTTTGAAACAGCGATCAAAATGAATCACCCCGCCGCAAGCGGACGGGGTATCTAAATTCTTTTTTACCGAATATACTCACGCCGCAGAGCGGCGGGGTATTTACCCTCTTTGTTCAAT
>Ga0105048_10010267_pt1 | contig 14853 bp, 14 predicted proteins | sample MAT05_FD_78382 | JGI IMG/M metagenome (GOLD analysis project Ga0105048, IMG submission 78382) | Freshwater microbial communities from Lake Fryxell liftoff mats and glacier meltwater in Antarctica - MAT-05 | ecosystem: Environmental > Aquatic > Freshwater > Ice > Liftoff microbial mat | place... | reverse complement strand
TGAGCGATGAGCCCGACGAGGATCTGCCAGTCGAGAATCTTCTGCCGCGGCCCCTGATGGCACCCCTCTCCGGGCGGCACCACGCGGTGGAATTCCGGTCCAAGAACCTTGAGGATGCTGGTGATGAGCAGGCTGTTTTCGGGATGCTGAGCGATGGGCATCCACCCTTACTTTACTTAATCTGCATAAAGTACAGAACTATTTTTGCTTCACGGCATTGGGGCTAACCCGCATTTCTCACACTCCCTGTGTGCGGCGCGACAGGGTGCAGTGGCGCGGCGGGAGCGCAAAGTAGTCCGGGGCTTTAGCCCGTACGGGGCCGCCTTGCGGGCTAAAGCCCCGGACTACTTTGCGCCGTAGCCGCGCCTCCCGTGGCAACTTGTGAGAAATGCGGGCTAGCGCTTCGCGCTCCCTTCCGGCTGCGAGCCGGGGATCATGTTGGGCCGGAGCGGGGCGAATTCCTGTTCCAGTGCGTCGAGGTAATCAGCGACTCGCGGATCCACGGGGATGGCAGGTCGCGGCTTGGGTTCGAGGCTCTCGACCGCGCGGAGGTATTTGTCGAACTGCCCGGTCGGGCCCGGTGTCTGCGTCGCCTCGTACCAGTTCAGGTAGTCGGTGATTTGACCGACTCGTTGCAGCACGGATCGCCGCTGCCGTTCGACGTCGGCGATTCGCTCGGCGATTCCCTTGGTCTTGTCGTCGCTGAGCTGGCCGCAGATCTCTTCGTATTCCGACAGGATGGGGCGGAGAATGATGTGCGTCTTCGTGCTCAATGTGACGATCTTGACCTGGGCCAGCCGGAGCGCCGGACGGGCGCCGGGGAGCTTGATGAATTTGTCGAATTCGCCGAGCGCGAATCGCTGGTTGCGCGGTGGTTTTCCGATGGCGATGTCGAAACTGAGCAGCGCTGTCAGTTCGGCGTCCGATTCCTCGGGCCTGAGTCCGAGCCACTCCTCGGACTTCCCGAGCGCGGCGATCTGGAGGGTCCACCATTTGGCGAGGCTCTGCTCGGAGTTGCCGAGCACGGGGAATTGTTTGGTCAGCAGCGTGAGGGCGTCGCCATTCGCATCCGGCCACGCGCGGAGGAAGCGGCAGAGATTTGCCGGGCCACCGGGAAGGCGCAGGAGCGCCTCGACCAGCGCCAGCGAACAGGCGCGGTCCACTGCACCCGCGGCGGTGTCGAGCTGCATCGGCGGCTGCTTCAGCAATCTATCGAGGGAAGGCAGCTTGTCGGTGTTTACGATGCTCTTGAAGACATCCGGGTCGCGCATCCCGGTCCGGTTGCGGATTCTCTGGAGAATTCCCTCGACCACCCACCATGGCGGTTCCGCGTAACGCTCGCCTCCCTTGAGCGGCGCTCGCTCGCGAAACGTCATCTCGAGCACGATGGCGTGGATGACGTGGCGCTGGAGGTAAACCCGCTTGGGATCTTCGCCGACGCGGACCGCCACGTCGATCTTCGGTCCGGCGACGGTACTCACGAGTGTGGTGACGACCGGCGGTGCTGGTGGCTGCGCGCCCGACTCCGGCTCGAAGGCGAGGACGATGGGGAACTTCCAATCGTCGCTCTCCCGCAGTGCCTGGAGCGTTTCCCGCTTCATTTCTTCCACGAAGCTGACGACCCGGCTGCGCAGCTCCCGGTCGTCGCAGTAAATCACGAACTGCCCCGTGCTGCTGACGCTCCGATGCCGCAGATCCACGCCGAAGCAGGCCGGGGTGAGCAGCAGCAGAGCGAGGAAAAGGTGGAAGCGGCCCGACATTGGGCGCGGCGTTATTGCCCGGGCTTTGTCACGAGGGTGACCTGACCCTCGCCGGGTGTGATCGAGGCGAGGCGGCCCGATTGCTTGATCTCTTTTTCAAAAACCTTCGCGAGTGCGTCGAGCGTCAAAGGGGCGAGCTTCCCGAGACTGGGATGAACTCCCAATTTGCCAAAGTACACTCCCGCGACTTGCGAGTTCCATTTGCCGTTTTCGAGGACGGGTTTGAACTTGATGCTGCTGTAGAGCGGCAGGCCCCAGGCATCGCGCTGTGCCGTCACGGTGACCGTCCCCGGATGGAAATTCACGAATGCCCGCTCAAACTTGATTCCGAGCAGTCCTTCCGTCGCTTTCACCGCCCGCCCCAGGTAATAATTGATGTCGTATTCCTTGAACGACACCGTCACGGCGGGTTTCGTCTCCATCATTTTGAACCACACGTCCCGGGCTTCGTTCTCCGGCATCCGATCCATCTTGGCAGGTGGCGGGTTCTCGGGAGTCTGAAGCGCCAGGAAGCCTGCCGCGACCACCGCTCCCAGCAAGACCACGGATGCGAAAGTCCGGACGCTCCGCAGCCACGACCCCCGGTTTGGAGTCATCATCTTTTTGATCTGCTTTTGATTCTTCGCCTGGTCGTCGCCAGCCTTGAGTTCATCGACCTTTGGCAGAAGCGACCGATCCAGCTTCTCGCCACAGTTGTGGCAATAGACGCGCTCAATTTCGTTTTCGTATTTGCAGGCGGCGCAAACGAGCTTTCGAGTGTCGGATTTTTGCATGGAAATTGGAGGCATTGGATTCGAAGGTTTTACTCCTTCTTGGTGGAAGGTTTTGCGGCAGGCGTGGCGGGAGCGGCTGGAGCGGCTGGCTTGGCCTCGGGCGTCTTCGCCGGCGTGGAATCCCCGGAATCCTTCTTCGCGGCCGCCTTGTATCCCTCGGACCGGTAGTCAGTGATGTAGAAGCCGGAGCCTTTGAAGATCAACGGACCTCCAGTCCCGAGCAATCGTTTCACTTTCCCTTTGCCCCATTTCTTCATGCGGCAAAATTCCTTCGGACACGTCTTGAAGGCATCGTCCTTCATCGACTGGATGCACTCGAAGGATTTCTGGCACTTCTCGCATTCGTATTCGTAGGTGGGCATTCGATGGGCTGGTTCAGAGGCTAGGAAAGACCCTCCCTATAGCAAGTGCCTTGCCGTGGGGCAATGGCGCTGCCCGGATATCATGCCGGAACCTCGCCGATCAGCACATCCTTCAGGATGGCCGCCGCGGCCGAGTTATCGCTGGCGACGAGGCTCACGATGCTGAAGGCGCCGGAATGCCGGACGATGTGCATCGAGCGGAGGTCCAGGCCCGCGTCCTTCAGTCGGGCCGCCACCTTGGCGAGGGCGCCGGGTTTGTCCTCGAGGCGGATCAAAAGCGTATCGTTCGTGATGGCCCGGTAACCGGCATCGCGCAGCGCCTTCAATGCTTCGTCATACTTGTCCACCGTGAGCACGATCAGCCCATCCTCGCCGTGGCTCTCCACGTCAAAGGAATCGATGTTCACCGAGTGCTCCGCGAGTTTCTCGGTGAGGATCGCCAGTTGCCCTGGCTTGTTCGGAACGAGGACGGTGAGCTGTTTCATCGGCGGTTTAGAGTTGAGCGTTGAAAGCTGAAAGAGTTGGTGAAAAGGCGGCAGCTTGATCCTGTTCCTGTTTGCAGTTCGCAACCGGAACGCGCACCGGCACGGCGCCGGCAGTGTGGAGCCGACGAGTCGTCGGCACCGTGCGCCCGTACAAGGGCTGCGCGTGGAAGTCCGCGACGCACACTCGCCCCGATGCGCGACGGGCGTCTCCGGATGACGCAGGACTGCGCGGCATTGCGCACACACGTCGCGCGACCTTGCACATCCCGTCTGCTGCCGTGCCTCTTGGCCGACGCATCGTCGGCCCCACATCGCGCGCGTCCCGTTCCGCCAGCCACCGGAGCGAGACCCGGTAAGAGGTGCGCCGTACAGCATCGTCGCCTTTCAACTCTCAACTTTCCGCTCTCAACCGCGTTCATGGCTGGTGCCCGCTTTTCTCCGCCGCGAGCGCCGCGGCGAAATCGGCGACAAACTCATCCACGATCTCCTCCGTCACGTGCGGCATGGTGATGATGTGACCGATCCCCCGGCGCGGTGCGATAATCCATTTCTTCATCACCGCCTCCGGCGGGCGGGGAAAAACCACCGTCACCGAGTTCTCATTCCGCCAAGCCTCGATGCCGTGCTTCCGCAACTCCGCGACCGCGTACTCCGCGCGCCCGATGCTCCCGCGCACCATCGCCGTGATGCCCTCGCGTCCCAACGTGCGCAGCCGGTACCACAGAAACAACGGGCCAAACGCGCTGCGCGATCCCGCGATCGTCGTATCCAGCGCACCGATGTATTCGATGCTCCGCGCGATGCGATCCACGTGCGACTTTCGCGCCAGCACCACGCCGGAGGGCAGGGGGGAACCGAGCATCTTGTGCCCGGAGACCGCGATGCTGTCCGCCCCGGCCGCGAAATCCCACGGCTGCGGCTTTTCGACAAAGGGCAGGATCATCCCGCTCAGCGCCGCGTCGGCGTGGATGTAGGCGTTCGTGATGGCGAGGTCGTCCAGCACGCCGCGGATGGTCGCAAGATTGTCCACCGCGCCCTTCATCGTCGTCCCGATGTTCGCGAAAATGATCGGCGGCACATCCCGGTGAATGCGCAGCGTCTCCCGCAGATCGGCGTAATCCAATTCCCCGTTCGGCTGGCTCTTCAGCATGATGTTCCGCGTGTGCTGGAGCCGCAGCACCTTTGCCACCGAGTAATGCGTGTCCTCGGAAAAATAGCAGATGCCCTCGGGGAAAAGCTCCCGCGCCACGTACAGCCCGTACATGTTCCCCTCGGTGCCGCCGCTCGTCACATAGCCCCACCAGCCGTCCTTCGGCGCATGGGCAAACTCCGCAAACTCAGCCAGCACCTCGCGCTCGAAATCGTGTGTGTTCAGCGGGATGTTCGAGCCGCCGAACGGGTCGCCGACATTGTTCACCGCAAACTCAAAAAAGCGCAGCAGCTCCGAGAAATCGAAGTCCTCATTGCACGGATACCCCACATAGTAACGGCGCAGTCCTTGAAGCCGCGCGTGGAGTTCATCCAGCCGGCGTTGGTCGTCCGCGGACAGCTTCGGTCGGGGAGTTTTCACAGGTTCCGGAGGACGTTATGCCCGCAGGCCCCGTCGCGCAACTCCCGCTCAATATGCACACGTCCGGGGTTTAGGAGCAGACTGGGATTGCGGATTCCAGCCTGCCTCTACCGCAGCGGAGAAAAGTCCGTCGCCTTCATCAGTTCGGACTTCACGCCGTCCTTCACCGTCAGCGAGCCGCCGCCTTCCTTTTCGCTCGCATCGCGCGCGGCGATCCAGTCGGGATCCTTGCGGAATGCATCGAACGAGGCCTTGTGCGCATCCGCGTCCTTGTGCGCCATGATGTACGCGAGCGTGCTGTCGGCGCTCTTCTGATCGGCCATCGGCGTCCAGTAGGCGATGTTCGTCATGCCATGCTTGGCGAAGAGCTTCACCGTGTGGTTGCGGAAGCGGGCGAGCAGCCGGTCGAGATTCCCCGGCGTCGTCGTGTAGGTGCGCAGTTCAAAGACGCGCGGCCCGGCGACGGATGGTTTGATCTCGGGCGAGAAATCGGTCGCGGTGAGAAAGGTGGATTCCACTTTGGTCAGCAGCTTGCCGTTTTCCTCGGACGCCTTGCGCGCCGTCTGCCAGTCGGGGTCCGCGCCGAATTCCTTCCACGATTTTTCCCGCGCTTCGCGGCTCGGAAATGCGATCACGTAAACGAGTTTGTTGTCGGTGTTTTCGATCGGCGTCCAATAGCCGATGTTCGTGATGCTGTGCTTTTCGAACAGCTTCACGGTGTGATCGCGGAAGCGCGCGAGCAGTGCATCGAGCTTCCCCGGCGCGGCGTAGTAGGTGCGCATCTCGAAGCAGCGTGAATCCTTTTCTGCGGCGATGGCGGGGACGGTGGTGGCGAGGACAATCATGAGGAGGAATGTTCGGCGGTGCATGTTGCTCTTAGACCGCGTCCGGCGTCGGCTGTCGAACATTCCCGCATGCTGGCACTGAGATCGTGCGTGATTGAAAGGAGGTCCAAAGAACGCAGGGTGGTAAATTCTGTCTGGGCTGCAGCACACCATGAATCCGCTGCGTCCATCGTGCCTCGGTGGTTTGAAAGCGGTCATCCACCACGGCTACGGGCATTGACGCCAAAGGAATGTCTCGAAGCATTGCCTTCACGGATTTGCCCTGTGCGCGGCAATTTCGGGAAACCGCAGCGGCACGATGGACACAGAGGGAGGCTTGTGGGACGGGAATCCAACCACTCCCATTACGCTCCGAGCCGCAGCACATGCGCACCGGCGGAATCCGGCATCCAGTCCAGATGCGTCGTCGTGATGATCCGCTGTCCTTCCGCCGGCAGCGCGGCGAGCAGCGCATTGCGCCGGCCGGGGTCGAGTTCGCCGAAGATGTCATCCAGCAGCAGCAGGGGCGGCGTTCCGAAATGCCGCTCCAGCAATCGCGCGGCGCCGAGCTTCAGCGAAAGCACGAGGGTCCTCTGCTGTCCCTCGCTGCTGTCGTCCGCGCCGGTTTCATTCAGGAAAAAATGCACGTCATCCCGATGCGGCCCCACGGTCGTCTGTCGCAGGCGTGCGTCTTCCGTTTGCGCCGCGGCGAGCGCTGCGGCGAAGTCCCCTTGGTCCCCCGGCGCGTATTCCAGGCGCAGCGACTCCTGCCTGCCGCTGATCGCGCTCTGCGCCGCGTCGGCATCCGCCTGCAATTCATTGATGAGATTCCTCCGCGCGGTGCCCACATAGGTCCCGTGGTCGGTGAGCGGTTTGTCGAATGCCGCGATCTCTTTCCAGCGTTGCGAGGGCTGCTTCAGCAGATGATTCCGCGACCGCAGCGCATGCTCGAAGGAACGCAGTGACTGCCGGTAGCCCGCATCCCGCTGCGCGCCGACGAAGTCCAGAAAACGTCTCCGTTTGTCGGCCGCGCCGCGCACCAGTTCGATGTCATCGTTGCCGAACCACACCACGCGCGCGAGCTGGAGCCACTCCTTCGCGTTCGTCTGCTCCACGCTGTCGAGCGCGAGCTTCTTCCGCTCCGTGCCGTAGTAAAACTGCATGTGCCGCGCGCCGTGGTAGCCGTCGGTGACAAAGCCGCGCTTCCCGTGCTGGATGACGCGCGCGAGCTGCGTGACGCGCGGGGACTGGAGGCGCAGCAGGATGCACGCGGCTTCCATGAGCGAGGTCTTCCCGCGCGCATTCGGCCCGACGACGAAATTTGTCCCCGGCGCAAACTCCGTCTCAAACTGCGTGAAGCAGCGGAAGTGGCGGATCTTGAGCGAGCCCAATGTGGTGCCGACGACCCGTCGGTCCAATGTATCGCCGACGAGTCGTCGGCTCCCGGCGTGAGCGGCAGAGGCAGCGTCCAAAGTGGCGCCATGCACAGGATCGGAAGCAAGCTCGCGTACGGCAGCGCTGCGTGCCGACGACTCGTCGGCGCTACATTCTTCCGCGCTGAATGTTCCGCGTCCGGCGCGGAATGTGCCGTCCTTCAGCCGCGCCTTCGTCGGATTCTCACGAATGTACTGCTCGTAAAACGCCAGATGGGCCCCGCTGCGCACGATATGGTCAAACGATTCGTGCTGCCAGATCGAGCCGGTCGCTCCGCGCAAAGCGTTGATCCGTTTTGCCGAGATGCCCTTCCACGCCTGTTCCAGTGCCGAGAGCTCCCAGTCCGGCGCGGGAGTCACGAGCAGATGCACGTGGTTCGGCATCACGACGAACTCGCCGAGTGCGTAGCGGTCGCCGTCAAAATGACGCAGCACACTTTCCAGCGCCTCCGCAGCAGGCGGAACCGCGAGGAGGCAACTGCCGTGTCCCGCGTCGAGCCAGTCGTTGATTTTCGTGCCGAAGTGATTTGCAAACTCGTGTCTGTCTTGCCTTGCGAGCTTTCCGATTTCTTCGGGCGAGGAAAGTCCGTGTACTGCCAGCCAGCGCTGACGCTCAGCGAGCCAGTCGCGCAGAATTTCCGGCGGTAGCGAATCGGCGAGCCTCCATGTGAAGAAATATGTCGAGCCGCCCTGCCGCCAGTGCGGGAGCCTGCGCCGGAATTCGCCCCGGCCTGCATTTGGATCGAATGGTTCGAAGTTCACGGAACAGCTTTTGCCGAGACGCACGTTGCGCGGAAAGCCGCAATGTGAATCCAGCCAGCGGCTGCCACCCATGCCGACGACTCGTCGGCGCTACTTTCGAGCCGACGAATCGTCGGCTCCACATTGCTTCCGTCTTGCGCGGGCGTGCGCGCCGCCTAGCCTCCGCCGCCCACGAATATGGACAAACTCGCAGGCTTCCGTGACTTTTACCCCGCCGATTGTGCGCGCAGGAACTATGTGCTCGACACTTGGCGCCAGGTCGCGCGCCGGTATGGATTCGTCGAGTTCGACGGGCCGGTGGTCGAGTCGATGGAGCTGTATGAGAAGAAGAGCGGCGGGGAACTGGTGGGACAGCTTTTCACCGTCGGCGCGAGCGCGGAGCCGGGCGTGGTGAAGGGTGCGCTCCGTCCCGAGATGACGCCGACGCTCGCCCGCATGATCGCGGCGCGGGAGCGGGATTTCAAAAAGCCGATCAAGTGGTTTTGCGTGCCGAACTTTTTCCGGCACGAACGCCAGCAACGCGGTCGGCTGCGTGAATTCTATCAGCTCAATTGCGACATCATCGGCGAAGCCTCGCCGGCTGCGGATGCGGAACTGCTCGCCGTGCAGATCGACATGCTCCGCGCCTTCGGACTCACGGAGAAGGATTTCGTCGTTCGGCTGAGCAGCCGTTCTGCGTGGCAGGGATTCTTTTCCGCGAATGCCCGCCGGGCGGACGGCGCACCGCTCACCGCGGACGATGAATACGAGTTCTTCCAGATCGTGGACAAGGCCGAGCGCGCGGGACCGGAGAAGACGCACGCAGCCCTCGCGAAGTTTGGCATGACCGGCGATGCGCTGTTCGCCTTCATGCGCAGCAAGGAGCCGACGAGCGACATCGCGCCGATTCTCGCGGACTTGCAGGCGCGGGGACTTGGCGCGTTCGTCGAGGTGGATTACGCGATCGTGCGCGGCCTCGCCTACTATACGGGCGTGGTCTTCGAGGTGTTCGACCGCGGCAAGGTCGAGCGCGCGCTGTCCGGCGGCGGGCGCTACGATCGACTGCTTTCGCTGATGAGCGACGGAAAGGTGGACCTGCCCGCGCTCGGCTTCGGCATGGGCGACGTGGTGCTGCTAAATCTCGTCGATGAAACTCCCTCCGCGAAGGCGAAGATGGACGCATGGTGCGCGACGCAGCACGCGTGCGATCTCTACGTCGTCGTCGCAAAGGAGGAGCTGCGCCCTCAAGCGCTCGCGCTGGTGCAGGAACTCCGCGACGCGGGCAAGCGCGTGGATTTCGCGCTGACTGCCGCAAAGGTCGGCAAGCAATTCCAGGCGGCGGAAAATCTCGGCGCGCGGCTTGCGGTCGTGGTCGGCGAAGAATGGCCGCGGGTGAAGGTGAAGACGCTCGCGACGCGCGAGGAGCGCGAGCTTTCGCGGGAGGAACTGAGCGGACTGTGAAGATAGTGGCGCAGGCGACTCCGCCTGCGGGAGTCTGTTCCGGCGACTCGCCGGAACAGCGGGCGAGTCGCCCGCTGAGACGAGGCAGGCGAGTCGCCTGCCCCACTACGCTTCGCTTCGCCGCTCGAAGTCGCCGGCGAGCCTCGGGCCGATGCTGCGCGGGCCGAGCGGCCGGCCTTCGAGCGTCGCGATCGGCATCACTCCGAGCCACGAATTCGTCAGGAAGATTTCGTCCGCATTTGCCGCATCTTCGCGGCGGAGGCGGCGCTCCTCGACTTTGCGGCGCTTGATGACCCATTCCCGCACGACACCCGCCCGGCACCCCGAGGCGCGGGATGGTGTGAGAAGCCGGTCTCCCTGCACGATGAATACATTCGCGCAGCACGCGGAGACCAGTTCGGCGAAATCATTGCAGAGCAGCGCCTCGTCGAAGCCCCGCCTGCGCGCCTGCGTGAGTGCGTCCACGTTGAACCAGTAGTTCGCGGTCTTCAGCCCGCCGAAGAGCGGACGGTGGCAGTCGTCGTGGAAGGAGAGCGACCAGCAGTCCTCGCGCTCCGGCTCGCGTGGTTCGATGAAGAGAAAGATTCTCGGGCTGGTCACGGGTGTCGCCGGACCGCCGTCGCCGGCGGTCACGTAGATGCGGGCGAATCCATTGATGCCCGCGCTTTCGAGAACCGGGCCCGCCGCGGCAAGCGCGGTTTCCGGCAGCGGGAAATCCCGCCCGGCGCAGGCGGTGAGGAGGCGCTGCTGATGCTGCGGCCAGAAACCGATCGCGCCGTTCCACACGCGCATGCTTTCGAACAGCGACATGCCGTAGCGGAATCCGCGGTCGGTGAGCGGGACCGAGGTCGCCGGCTCAAAGGCGTCGCCGTTCCACAGCCAGCTCTTCACTGGACGATCAGTTCGCGGGTAATGCCGAAACGTTCCAGTCGCTTGCGCAGTGTCGCGCGGGTGATGCCGAGGAGCTTCGCCGACTGCACCTGGTTGCCGCGGGTCTGGCGCATGGCATGCACGGTGAACTCGCGCTCGAGCCACGGCAGTAGTTCGACGTTCGGGTCGCTCTGCGCGTGCCGCAGCAGGGCTTCGATCGCCTCTTCCTTTGGAATTCCGCCCTTCGGCGCGGTCTCGGCCCCCGCGACTCCGAGCGGGATGTCCTTTGGCAACAGGATGTCGCCGGTGGCGAGCACGCACGCGCGCTGGATGGTATTCTCGAGTTCGCGCACGTTGCCCGGCCAGGAATGTCCTTCGAGGACGCGCACGGCTTCCTCGCTGAGCTTCAGCCGCGGCAGATGTTTCTCCTCGGCGACGCGCTGCACGAAATATTCGGCGAGGAGGCGGATGTCCTCGACGCGCTGGCGCAGCGGCGGGAGCTGGATGCGCACGACATTCAGCCGGTAAAAGAGATCCTCGCGAAAGCGCTTCGCGGAGACCTCGGCCTCCAGGTTCTTGTTCGTCGCGGTGATGATGCGGACGTTCGTCTTGATGACCTCGTTGCCGCCGACGCGGGACAGTTCGCCATCCTGCAATACGCGGAGGATTTTCCCCTGGAGGGTGAGCGGCATGTCGCCGATTTCATCGAGGAAAAGTGTTGCGCCGTTGCTTTGCTCGAAGCGCCCGATGCGCTGGCCGGTCGCGCCGGTGAAGGAGCCTTTCTCGTGGCCGAAGAGTTCGCTTTCGAGCAGTTGCTCCGGGATCGCGGCGCAATTGATCGCGATGAAGCCCTTGCCGCTGCGCCCCGAGTAACGATGGACGGCCTGCGCGACGAGTTCCTTCCCGGTGCCGCTCTCGCCGGTGATCATGATCGGCGCGTCGGAATGCGCCACGCGGCCGACGAGCTTGAAGACCTGCTGCATCGCCTCGCTCTGGCCGACGATGCTGTCCTGATGCTGCTCGACGGTGAGCTGCGGACGCGAGGCGCGCGCCGCCTTGGATTCGCGCTGCTCCTTGAGCGCCGTCTCGACGACGGCGCGGAAGTTGAAGGGCAGGCTTTCCTTTCGCAGAAAATCGAAAGCGCCGAGTTTCATCGCCTCGATCACTGCCTGATTGGTGCCGTACTGGCTGATGAGAAGCACGAAAGCATTCGCATCGCGCTCGCGGATGCGTTTGACCAGATCCTGTCCCGTGAAGGGTTCGAGGTGCGTGTCCGCGATGACGAGGTCTGGAGTCTCGCGGTTGAAGATGGCGAGGGCGTCGTCCGCCCGCTCCGCGGTGAGGACGCGAAGCTCCGAGGCGGTGAGCTGCCGGGAAGCCCATTCGAGGAAGTCGGTTTCCGGATCGACCACGAGTACGGTTTGTCCTTTTGGCATGATCAGATTCCGCCGAAGCGGCGCTCTCTTTTGTGAAACTCGGCGATGGCCTGCCGCAAGTCCTGTTTGCTGAAGTCCGGCCAAAGTTTCTGCGTGATGTAAAATTCGGCGTAGCTGAGCTGCCAGAGGAGGAAGTTCGACAGCCGCATCTCGCCCGAGGTGCGGATGAGCAGGTCCGGGTCGGGGTACTCGGCGGTGTAAAGGCGGGGCTGGATCGTCTCGGGCGTGATGCTCGCGGGGTCGAGCCGTCCAGCGACCGCATCCTCGCACAGCGAGCGAAGTGCGTCGGCGATTTCGATCCGCGAGGAATAATTCAGCGCGAGGATGAGCGTGGTGGCTGGATTGCCCGCGGTCGCGGCGATCGTTTCGGCGAGTTTCGTCTGCGTGCTCCCGGGCAATTCGTGGGTGCGGCCGATGGTCCGCAGGCGGACTCCGTTCTTCATCATCGTCGGCAGTTCCTTGGCGAGGAAGAGCTCCAGCAGCACCCACAGACCTTCGACTTCCTCTTCCGGCCGCCGCCAGTTCTCCGCGGAAAACGCATACAGCGTGAGGAACTCGACGCCCTGCGCGACGCATTCCTCGGTGACGCTGCGCACCGTTGCCGCGCCCTGCTCGTGACCTTTCAGCCGCGGCAGTCCGCGTTCCTTCGCCCAGCGACCGTTGCCATCCATGATGATGGCGATGTGTCTTGGCGATTTCATCAGGCGCGCGTCAGCGCATCGGCGCTCACGAAAATGTTCCTCGCGCGGAAAGCGGATGGGCTGTCCATGAGCAGGAGCATCCGTCCCGCGTGCGAATTCATGGCAAACCACGGCAGCTCGAGAAAGCGCTCCGGCGCGAATGTCCACGCTGGCGCGGGCCAGCCGTTCATCCGGCAGAGATGTTCCGCGATGGCGGCGAGATAGGCATCGAGCCGCGCGCCGTCCACGATCCGTCCGGCGAGCAGCGGCGGCTCATCGGCGAACGAGTCGCGAGTGGAGCGCTCGTAAAAGCCGTCGAGGAAATCCCGGATTGCGAACGAGACCTCGTCGCCCGCGGCGGCAATTTCGCCGACGGCCCTCAGGCTCTGGATGCGTTGTGCGACTGGCATGGCCTACTTGTGCATCTCCCCGAGCACTTCCTCCACAAAGAATCGCGTCTTTGCGCTGATGCGCTCCGGCGGGTAGTAGCGCGTGACGATCTCCAGCGCCTGTTCGGCGTTCGCGAGCCCGAGGTGGCGCGCGAGGAAAACCACGTCGTCCCTGTCGCCGCCTGTGTCGTAGCCGGCGACGCGCGCGGCCATGCACTTCATCGCAAACAGATATGCCGCGCTCGGGCGCAGCACGCGGAGGTTCGGGAAGTCCTTCGGCATTCCTGCTTCCACAAAATCCTGATTCGCGGAGACGAATCCTTTCACGCCATCGTTGAGCCAGTGTTCCGGGAGCGCCATTTCGCGTGCGACAGCTTCAGCCGCCCTGCGCACACTTTCGACCGGGCGGAAAACCGCATCCACATCCCGGGTGGATTCCCGTGCGTCGAACGCGAGCACCATCGCTGCGCCGCCGAAGATGCACACTTCACCTGTCACGCCTTCGGTCTTTAATTTCTCCGACAAGTTTGCGAGGGCGGACTCGATGGTGGCCCGGTCGAGTTTCACAGGACAATCGTCTGCTCGCGTCCCGGCCCGACGCTTACGATGCCAAGTTTGGCACCGGTGAGTTTGGCGATGGCTTGCAAATACGAGCGGCACTTCGCCGGCAGGTCGCCCCACTTTTTCGCGGCGGTGGTGTCCTTCCGCCAGCCGGGGAATTCCACATAGACCGGCTGGCACTTCGCGAGCGCGTCGAGATCGGTTGGCGGGTAGTCGATCGTTTTGCTGCCGAGTTTGTAGGCGGTGCACACCTTGATCGATTCCATCGTGTCGAGGCCGTCCACATTCGTCACTGCGAGTTCATCGATGCCGTTCACGATCGCCGCGTAGCGCGTGAAGACGGCGTCGAACCAACCGCAGCGCCGCGCACGTCCGGTCGTCGCGCCGAATTCGCGCCCGAGGCCGTGGAGGAATTCGCCAAGTCCATCGTTCTCGGTGGGGAAGGGGCCTTCGCCGACGCGCGTCGTGTAGGCCTTCATCGTGCCGACGACCTTGTCGATGCGGTTCGGCGGAACGCCCGAGCCGGTGCATGCGCCGCCGGAGGTCGTGTTCGACGACGTGACGTACGGATACGTGCCGTGATCGATGTCGAGGAAAGTGCCCTGCGCGCCTTCGAAGAGCATGCGCTTCTCCGCGCAGACCGCGTTGTGCAGATAGACGACCGTGTTGCCGAGGAAGGGAGTGATGATCTTCGCCGCCGCGAGGTATTCGTCCTTGCACATGCGGAAATCGAGCGGCTTCGCGCCGAGGAGCTTGAGCTGTGCATTCGCCTCGGTGAGCCGCGCCTTCAGGCGTTCGGAAAATCGCACCGGCTGGAGCAGGTCGCCAGTGCGGAGGCCGGTGCGCGCGGCCTTGTCGCTGTAAGTCGGACCGATGCCCCGGCCGGTCGTGCCGATCTTGCCCTTGCCCTTCGCAGTTTCCTTCGCGCGGTCTAGCGCGCGATGGTGCGGGAGCGTGAGGTGCGCGCAGTCGGAGATCATCAGGTTCTCCCTCGTCACGCGGATGCCCTGCTTGCGCAAGCCCTCGATTTCCTCCGCGAGCGACACGGCATCAATGACGACGCCATTGCCGATCACACACATCGTGCCGCGCCGGAGAATCCCGCTCGGGATGAGGTGGAGGACGTATTTTGTCCCGTCCACGATGACGGTGTGCCCCGCGTTGTTGCCGCCTTGCGAGCGGACTACGAGGTCCACTTTCGCAGTCAGAAAATCGATGATCTTTCCTTTGCCTTCGTCGCCCCATTGAGCGCCGACGAGGATCGTATTTGCCATGTGTGATGTGTGCTTGCGTTACGGTTTCGAACCCAAGGTCTGCCCTTGGAGCCGCGGAGAGTAGCGCCCGCGTCTTGCGAGGCAAGTGCGCAGTGCTCAGTGCTCAGTGCGCAGTGCTCAGATGTGAGCGCAAAAAGTCCCCGAACAGTCTGTTTTGCGTCGTAACCGCCCGATGTCTTCACGTAAGTCGTTGATATTCGAGCTGAACGTTTCCGGTTCCAGACTTTTTGCGCT
>Ga0105048_10010265_pt1 | contig 14854 bp, 10 predicted proteins | sample MAT05_FD_78382 | JGI IMG/M metagenome (GOLD analysis project Ga0105048, IMG submission 78382) | Freshwater microbial communities from Lake Fryxell liftoff mats and glacier meltwater in Antarctica - MAT-05 | ecosystem: Environmental > Aquatic > Freshwater > Ice > Liftoff microbial mat | place... | reverse complement strand
TTTTCCCAAAGCTACCTTCCCCAAGAGCTTTTATAGGACGATAGCAATCTTGAATTAATAACTTCGTGCCACACTTCATACAAAACTTGGCATTAGGAACATTGGGGGCGTTGCAAGCAGGATTGAGGCAAGGAGTCATAAGGGCTAGACTGTTGAGCATTTTGACTGATTATAGCGAAATAGTTGTGGGTGAATTTTGCGATCTTGGCAGAGAGCTACTCCAGAGAGATCGCCCCACCCCAGCGATCTTGGGGCAAGAAAACACGATCGCCCGCAATAGGTGCTACTGGTTCCGTGAGAGTAAATTCCCCCTTGATAATCCATTGCTTGAGTTCTTCCGCCACTTGGTGCGATCGGGCCATACTTGCCAACGGAGCCACCCGGATAGATTTGCCATTAATCGTCATCTTGCCCGACTTCAACTGAGCATAGGTCACTAACCCAAAAGTAGGACGCACCCGGCGCGGAATAGAAAAATCTACCACTGGAGCTACCACTTCTGAATCTTGCACTGCACAGTGTTTAATTACCTCTGGGTTCAGCACCGGCAACGGCACGCCCACCCCCAACATCAAAGACGGCCCGTAGTTTTTGAAATAGCAACCCCGTACCCATTGCGGACTCATAGCTTTAGCATCCCCGATCAACGCTAAAGTGGCGGCGGGACCGATGGGAGTTTGGTTATCAAGGCGTTTTTGCAGCGGAAAATGCTGAGTTCCTTCCCAAGTTACATAGCCGATCGCACCCCCCAGAAATATCCGTGTCCCGATCCCAATCAAATTCAATAAAGGATCATTCAACAGCGGCGAAATAGCTCCCGGATTAGAGTAGACCGCATTCCCTAACTGGGGTTGGAGGGGGCCAAGGTAGGTATAGAGGGGGCGATCGCCCCCATTGACCCCCACAATGAAGTTTTGATACAAATTCCGGGGATTGTAGAGATAAAACTGATTGATGCGATCTTTAGTAATAGTGGTTTCCAAGCTCGATCGCGGATAACAATCTGTCACTTGCCCCAAAGCCCGCAATGGCACCGATCGCCCCGCAATTAAATCTTCAATCACATGCCCACCGCCCCGCTCTCGAAACTCATCCCCCTCTGGAGCTTCACTCATTTGGGTTGCTCCCAAGTACAAATCCACCGCCCCAAAACCTGCGTAGGCCGACACTCCATCCAGCCAACAAGAGCGAATATTAATCGGTGGATCCGTATGCCCTAGGTTAATAATCGCCCCCGAAGATTCCATCGGTTCAAAAGTTCCTGTCGTCACCACATCTACTTGTTGAGCGATCGCCTCCCAGCCCAACTCTGCCACCCTTGCCTTCACCTCCGTCACAGTCCACACCACTGCTTGATGTTGGCGGATTTTCTCATTAATTTCTGCAATAGTCCGCAACACTAAGTCTTTCTCCTTTATTTATGATTAGGAACTCCGCAAGAACCGGGCAGATTCCCTAGGGAATAAACTATACTACTTCTAAGGTGGTTGCCCATTGCTAAATTAGTAGGCTGTATGATGAAGCTTTGATCCCAACTCTACCGAATTCAGGATATTTGCATCTTCAATAGGGTTTTCTCTCGCCATTCTCAACAGTTTGAGAGGGCTGTCCCCCAAGTGTTCCTCAATTACTTAGGACTAATATATTTATATTCTTTAGATTATCCTTGTGTTTCTATTCCAGATAATCTTTCCTGAGTGATCCATAGCTGCCAAGAAAGTTATTAATAGTAACCTCTTTAGCTATCCAGGGTTTTCTATCAGAGGATTAAGGCTATTGGGTTTCATCGCCTACCCACCTCAAATCATGAGGTTTAATTTAGTGAGGTTTAATTCCTATGGGAAAACTTAGCCTGCGTGTCCACATAGAAGGGTTTGCAGAAAAAATTATCAAAGTAGATAAAAATCCCTTTATGATCGGGCGCTTACCAGAGTGTGATCTGCCTCTTATCTATATTGAGGTATCCCGTTACCACGCGAGGATTGTGGGTTCCCATTCTGGAACTTGGCTAATCGAAGATCTGGGTAGCACCAATGGTACTAAGCTCAACGATACAATTATTTCTGCTCCCCAGAAGATCCGGGATGGAGACTTTCTGCAAATAGGCAACGTAGGGCTGCATGTAATTCTTGCTAAGCCGCCCCGCGATCCGTCTCGTGACCTCTCTACTGAAGGTTTGACTATTATTCGGGATGTAAAATATCTCCAAGAACAGTGGCTGCAAGCAGAGGATCCCGATGACCAATCCGCCACTCCAGAACGGGCGATCAGTCGCCTCAAGGAATTAGTTAATATTGCTAAAGCCCTCAACTCCGCCGAATCTATTGAAGCCATTTTCTCTCAAGTTAAGGAGGTAGTATTTCGAGAACTGAAGGATATCGATCGCCTCGCCTTATTAGTAGATGTCACCGCCACAGGCAAACTAGAACTCCTCAACGCTGCCAGCCGCAATCCTCATCATAAGACAGACTTAAGCTCCCAAGATCCCTGGATTAGTCACACGATTTGTCAGGCTGTATTTAACGATCAAATTGCCATTAAAACTGCTAATGCTCAGTCGGACGATCGCTTCCAAGGAGAAAACAGCATCCTCGCCAAGGGTATCTGTAGCGCTTTAGCAGTTCCTCTGTGGGATGAAAATAAAATTTTTGGGGTCTTGTATGCTGATGCTCCCTCTGCGATCAATGACTGGAAACTGGGAGGGGAAGAAGACCTGAGCTTTTTTTCTACCCTCGCTAATCTGGTAGCTTCTGCTGTACAGCGCTGGGTTTTGACTCGTCAGTTGCGCCAAGAAGAAACCATCCGCCGGAGTTTGGAACGCTACCATTCTCCTGCCGTAGTTCAACAGATGATGGTAACTTCCGCTTTGGTAGATAGCCGCATCGTCCCGGCTGAATTTGATATCAGTATTCTGTTTGCTGATATTGTAGGTTTTACAGCCCTCTCTGAACGATTGAGTCCAAAGCAAATATCTTCTCTGTTAAACGCTTTTTTTGAGGAGATGCTCCAAGAGGTATTTACCATGGGAGGAACCCTAGATAAGTTCATCGGGGATTGTATTATGGCTTTTTTTGGTGCGCCAGAACCCCAAGTGGATCATGCCCTCAGAGCTACTCAAGCTGCCCAAGGAATGCTCCGCCGTTTGGCAAAACTAAATGCCAGCAAAATCCTTTCCGAACCGCTAGAACTACGGATCGCGGTCAATAGTGGCAAGGCGGTGGTAGGGGATGTGGGGAGTTCCCAAAGAGTTGATTACACAGCTCTGGGAGGAACTATTAACCTAGCAGCCCGCATGGAATCTATTTGTCCTCAAGGTAAGTGTGTAGTTAGTGAGGCTACCTACGAACAATTGCAGGATTTTCAGTCGGGATTTCAACCTTTGGGAGAGCATCGTTTCAAGGGGATCGATCGCCCGATCTTGGTTTATGAAAGTATCATCACTTCGGCAGTTCCCCATCGGCAAGCTTTGACTAATAAGCCTTTAACTCCTGAGGCTAGAAAAATTGTTTAGCCCTGATTAATCTACGCCATTGGCTGACTAAATAATCGAATTAGAAGGGAGAAGACTCCAAAACCTAATAATAAAAATCCACTCAAAGGATTAATCCAAGCTCCCCACTGACGCAACTGGAGGAGATTTTTAATTGTAGTTGTGAAGGTTCCGGCAATTACTAAGGGTGTAGCGTAGCCGATCGCGTAGGTCAGCAGGAGGGCAGCTCCTAAACTTAAATTACCTGTCTTTGCGACCCAAGCCAAAAGTGTTGCCAAGACTGGGGTACTACAGGGAGAGGCGACAACACCAAAACTTAGTCCCAAAAGGTACGATCGCACTCCTTGAGGTAAATTGGGCGAAATCCATTCCGTACCACCCCAATTGGGCAACTGGAGGGGCATAATTTCCAAGAGATTTAACCCCATAAGAATTGCCACCCCACTCACAATAATTGGCAATCCCCAACCCACTTGTCCATAAATTTTCCCTAAGCTCGCAGCGATTATTCCTAAACCAGCCAAAGTAGTAGCCAATCCGAGGGTAAACCACACCGATTGTCGAGCCGCCAGCCACTTATTTTCTGAGCCGTAACCGCCCATGTAGCCAATAGTGATCGGCAGCATGGAGAGCATACAGGGAGAAAAACTAGTTAGTAATCCTGCCAAAAATATTATACCGACACTAACTAAACTAATTTGCTCTAGCTGATGAGCAACGAGAGCATTAGCAAATTCTTCGAGGCGGTAGAGTTGGAGTTGGAAGTCCATTTTTGAGGGGGAGGTAAGGGAAGGTAAGGGGAGGTAAAGAAGGCAAAGGAGGTAAAGAAGTTTTAGTAGAAAATATCTTTATTTCTCAGTATTTCTCAATATCTGCTTCTCAGTCTGCATTTCTCAGTCCGCGCAGGCGGACTTTGCTCCTGTAGTCGCGGTTTTAACCGCCCTGTGTAATCTTTAGGGCTTTACAGTACCCAAAATCGTTGATACCTCAGAGTTAGGAATTTTTGGACTCAGTAATCCCTTAGCATAAATTTGGGGATTCTTCGCTGCAATTTGAATGTAGGACTGCCGGACTTCTGCGTTTATAGCTACGGTTTTTACGTCATACACTTGGGTTGCTAGTTTTGGATACAAACCAATACCAATAATAGGCAACAAAAAGCAAAAAGCGATCAACACTTCCCTTCGACTAGCATCCCGAAAGTTGGCATCTTTGGGGAGAACACAACTATTCCAAAACACACCGCCTCTTGATCGCCAATCTCTAGGAGGCTTACCCCGTCAATATCACAAGTAGGGGCTGCTCCAGAATTATAAAACATCTGCCGCAACATAGAGAGGAGATAAATTGGGGTAAGAATCAAGCCAAAAGCGGCCAGGAATATGGTTACAGCCCGAAAAGTAGAACTATACATGTCACTAGTTGCAAGACCCATAAACACCGATAGCTCACTAGCAAAGCCACTCATCCCCGGTAGCGCGAGAGATGCCATGGCTCCAGAGGTAAATAGGGTAAAGACCTTGGGCATAACTTTCCCAATTTCTCCCATCTCATCTAGCATCATGGTGTGGGTGCGATCGTAGGTCACTCCAGCAAGGAAGAATAGTACCGCTGCGATCAAACCATGAGAGAGCATCTGCAACAAAGCTCCGTTCACGCCAATATCCGTAAAAGAAGCAATTCCTAACAACACAAATCCCATGTGAGAAACTGAAGAAAAGGCAAGACGGCGTTTCATATTAGTCTGCCCAAAGGAGTTGAACCCTCCATAAATGATATTCACTACTCCCAAGATCGCCAGAACCGGCGCAAAGTAGACATGAGCATTGGGAAATAGCTCTAGGTTAAAGCGAATTAAACCGTAGCCTCCCATCTTCAGCAATACCCCAGCTAAAATCATGGAGACGGGAGACGATGCTTCTCCATGGGCATCTGGGAGCCAAGTGTGGAGAGGGAATATAGCTAACTTCACCCCAAAGGCAACGAGTAATCCGGCGTAGAGTAATAGCTCTAGGGTTAAGGGAAATTCCTTGAGGGCCAACTCTGCCATGTCAAAAGTGATGCGATCGCCATAGAAAGCCATGCCTAGGGCGGCAATCAGAATAAATATTGAAGCTGCTGCGGTGTAGAGCAAAAATTTAGTAGCTGCATACTGTCTTTTTTGCCCACCCCAGATGGAGATTAATAGATAGACGGGAATTAGTTCTACTTCCCAGAAAATAAAAAATAACAGAGTATCTTGGGCAACAAATACTCCTACTTGGGCTGAGTACAAAACTAGCATCAGGAAATAAAATAGACGGGGTTTGCGATCGACATCCCACGCCGCAAAAATTGAGAGAGTTGTCACCAAGCCAGCCAAAAGCACCAAGGGAACTGATAACCCATCTACAGAAACAGCCCAGTTCAGCCCTAACTGAGGTACCCAGGCATACTTTTCCATTAATTGAAAATTTGCACTGCTCGCATCATAATGCCGCCAAAAAACGTAGCACATCAGAAAAAAGTCTGCTAAACCTACGCCTAGGGCATACCACCGGATGGTTTTGCCGTTTTGATCAGGCAATAGGGGGATAAGAAAGGCAGCAAGGAGAGGTAGCAGGACGATCGTAGTTAGCCAAGGAAATTGATCCGCTATCATAGCAATAAGAATAAATACTTAACTTGTGAATATTGCACATTATACTAAATTTTGTAAAGATTTCTTGGAGTTCTATCGCTGATAAATAGACTCATCAGGCATAGTTGCTCCTTGAAAATTTGCTCCCACCACATTAGCCGTACTTATCTCTGCCCTAGCTAAGTTGGCATTAGTAAAATTAGCATTCATCATATTGGTTCTGGCAAGGTAAGCATCAATCAATCGGGCTTCGGTAAGATCGGCTTCTCGCAGACTAGCCCGACTTAAATCGGCTCTATTTAACACAACTCCTACCAAGATAGACCCAGTTAAGTTTGCCTTGTTGAGCTTGGCATCTGGCATAATTGCCCCTGATAAATCTGCCCCCCGCAAGTTTGCTTCTAAGAGTTTCGATCGCTCCAATTTACTATTAATCAACTTTGCGCCCTGAAGATTTGCCCCATTGAGGTTAGTATCCGTCAGAAAAGCATTAGTTAAATCTGCCCCACTCAAATCTGCTCCACTCAAATCCGCATCTCGTAACATCACATCCCGGAGATTAGAACCACTAAGATTTACCTTGGAAAGATCAGCTCCTGTCAAGTTAGCTCCTTGCATATCCACCATCTGGAGGTTTGCGCCCCGGAGATTGGCACAATAAATCCGCTTTTCTTCTCGCAGGTTGGCCCCCCGCAGACAAGCTCCCATAAGATTTGCTCCACTCAAATCTGCCCCCCGGAGGTCTGCATCTATAAGGTTGGCATCAAATAAATCTGCCAAGGTCATATCCGCCCCTCGGAGGTCAGCACCTTGTAGCATTACTCCGTGGAGATCAGCATCATGGAGGTTTGCTCCCCCTAATTTTGCTTGATTGAGGTTTGCCCCACAGAGTTTGCTAGCGGTTAAATTAGCCTGTCCCAAATCTGCTCGACTGAGGTAAGCAAAAATCAAATTAGTATTATGTAAATCTGCTTTTTGGAGAACAATGCCAATCAAATCTGCACCGAAAAAATTCATCCCGCTCAGGTTTACCCCATGAAATTTAGTCTGCCCAGCTTCGTAGCGTTTAATCAGTTCCTTTGCATCCATTTAGTTACTCCATGCCCCTAGGTATTTAGATTCAAGCCTAGAAATTAATTCCTATTGTTTACTGAAAATTGATTAGTACTTTCTTCTTTGGTATTAGAAAAGATTCGATCTTGTTCAGAATAAGTAGCTGAGCTAGAGGTGCTTTGATCTCTAATTTTATCTTTGTTTTTATCTTTATAAAAGGGCTTCATCGCTTTAACGATCGCCTCCGCTGCTTGAGCATGTTCATCCGGCTCTTGGAGGTTACGAGCTGTGGCGTGTAACTGGTACTCTAGTTGTTCCAAATTAGCAAACTTTTGAAAAACCTCAACTAATAGTTCATCTAAAGGCCTAGAACGCAACTTTAGCCAACCACTCTGGTTAAAGCTAGATTGCTCGTCTACTAAACAAAACAGTAAAATTTTTGCCCGGAGAGGATTGCTATACTTCATCACCGCTAATCGCACAGCAAAAGCATCATAATCTTTGTCTATCTCTAAATTTGCTCCTGAATTTGCCCCTAAAGTGTTTGAATTTACTGGCGTAGAAACAGGATTATCATTTGGCATAGCTTCAGAAATCGTTTCTTTAGCAGCATCTTCACTAAAAATAGCAACTGCTTGGTATACCATTTGGGTCATAGGTTCTTCTGATTGGTTGCCATACAAATTCCTTAGTTTACCCAGAATAATTTCCGCAATCACCCTATATTCTTCTTTTTTGTTGAGAGTATCAGCAATATTTATGATGGCAATTCTTAATTGCTCTGGGGTGGGATAGGAATTCACTAATTCCTGAAGAATATTGGTAAGAGGAAACTTGTTAATTGTGCTGAGATCATTTTCCCAACATTTTCTCCAAGTAGCAAAGATTAATTTTTTCATCCGGGCAGCATTTCCATGCTGCTCTAGCTCCTGAGCAATCTCAGATATTAGGAGGAGGTTTTCCATGACTTATTCTCAAAATTAACTTAGTAGATTGCACCGAAGATTGCATTAATTGCATTAATTGCATTAATTGCGCTGATTGCACCCAAGATCGCCCTGATTAATTGCTTATTGATTGATTATAGAGCTACCCCATGATAAAACTCTTGGATATATATTAGTATGCTGGTAGCTAATTAATATGCTGGTAAGCAAAAGTTTATCAAGTATTCTCGATCGCCGGAAGCTCCTGCTCTTCAATCTTTTTATTCGACCTTGGTAACTTTAGCTCCTTCTATTGATCCCTGTTAACCGCCGGAGCCACTCACTCCTACCAAATAAAGCAAAGCCATACGGATAGCTATCCCACTAGTCACCTGAGCTGCAATCAGGCTAACCCGGGGATCATCCATTAGTTCTGAGCTAATTTCTACTCCTCTATTTACTGGGCCGGGATGGAGAACTTTGACGTGGGGTTGACATATCTGGAGGCGATCGTGGGTGAGACCGAAGTTATGATGGTACTCTCGTAGACTGGGTAGCAGGTACGATCGCATCCTCTCGGTTTGTAAGCGTAGGGTCATGACAAAATCTGCCCCGACTAAAGCAGAAGGCAAATCCCAGTGGAGGAAGAGTTTGCCGGGATGGGTTTCTCTGCCCCAAGCAGCAAATAATTGGGGTAACAAGGTAGGAGGAGCTGCTAGATGGACTTCTGCACCACAGGAAAGGAGGCTCCAGAGGTTCGATCGCACCACCCGAGAATGCAATAGATCCCCCACGATCGCCACCTTCTTTCCCTGTAATAGCTCCCCACGAGGATTTTTCCCATCTAAATGAGTGCAGATTGTAAATAAATCTAGCAGAGCTTGAGAAGGGTGTTCATGCTGTCCATCCCCAGCATTTAAGATGCTTACCTTTGCCCCCAAGTCATCTAGAGCTTGGGCGATCGCCCCCGGAACCCCTGCATCCCGATGGCGGATCACCATGATATCTGTCCCCATCGCCCAGTAAGTTTTGGCAGTATCTAAAATTGTTTCCCCTTTAGATAAGGAAGAACTTCCCGGAGCAAAATTTAAAATATCCGCAGATAAGCGTTTTGCTGCCAACTCAAAGCTATTGCGAGTTCGAGTTGAAGCTTCAAAAAATAAATTAGCTACTACTAGTCCTTGTAAAGTTGGGACTTTCTTAGTTTTTCGGGATAGCACCTCCCGGAAGCTCGCCGCAGTTTTGAGGACAGTGTTATATTCATCAGGGGTGAAGTCTGCGAGAGAAAGAATATGCCGCCGCCGCCAAGTAGTCATGATTTATCCAGCCAAATCCGTTAATCCTTTAGGATTCTATAGCAGTCTTCCTCTATTTGGTAGTCGTAGCTGGGCAGGAACTATCTCTAAAAAAACTTGACAATTATATATTTTTAGCTAACGTGGAAATCAGGGCAGAATATCAGGGATAGAATAGCAAATAGCAGGGGCGTTGGCGTTAGCCTCCCGGAGTGATATCGCTCCTAGCCATCCTTACATTAATTCTAAGTAATTTCCCATAGCCCAAGTAATCTCAGCCCTAACCTAAAATCCTTCCCAAGCTATGTTGCTTAACTTATCAAACTTATATTTACTCCAAAAAGCTGCCCCGCCCAATCTACTTAAGGAAGTTCTTTTCAATCCTTTTATTTTGCCTCTAGTAGGTACGATCTGTGTTATATACAGTATTGTTTTATTCAATTATTTAGACAAAGATAAAAAGTTGGGCTATTGGCTAGAAAGAACTCTGGCAACCGCTTATATATTCTTAATTAGTGGCGGTGGGGCGGGGATTAGCATGAACCCGTTTAATATTCTCTTTCCCAGAAACTTGGCTTCTAGGACACCCAACCCAAACCTCTTGGCAATGCTAGTTGCTATTTATATCCTCTGTCTATTGTTATTATCAGGAAGACTACGCTACAGCCTCCAAAAATATTTTTATAGCGTTGCAATGTTAGCCCAAAAAGACCCTAGCTTAACAATTATTCTTTTCCTTAATCTGTTTTCTGCCTCGTGGTCACAAACTCCTGCAGAAACAATCAAATATAGTCTTGTTTTGATTATGATTAGTCTGGTGGCAATTTATTTTGGTCAACAGTTTAGTTGGACAGAAATACATTTTATGATTAGGTGGGTTGCTGCCTTTATTATTATCTTAAGCCTCAGAAATCAGGGTGTAGGGGCCGATCGCAACTGGGCAGGTATCTTAATTCATAAAAACCCCTTTTCCTTTGAAATGGCTCAGGGAGTAATCTGGTGGCTACTTCAGGCTTTTTACCAACCGCAATATCGGCGCAGATCCCTATTATTTGTTGGGCTGTGTTTATTTGGACTCCAAAAAGGTGGCAGTGGGGCTAGCAAGATTATTATTATTATTCTTGTCGGTTTATGGGGCTACGTAGGGATATTAAAAAAACTACCCGTGAAGTGGGCTTTTGTATCAGTATTAGTCTTCTTAATTCTGGGGATAAATATTACTATTTGGGTAACAGATAACTTACATTTTATTATTGTTGATAAACTCAATAAAGATATTACCCTCACTGGCAGAACAGAATTTTGGCCGCAAATTTGGGAGCATATTCTTCAGAATCCTATGGGTTATGGTACTGATAGCTATTTCCAGTCTTGGCGGGGGGTGGATAATCCGGCATTTAGCTTGAGAACTGGCACCGGATTTAAACCCCCCAGTGCTCACAATGGTGTTCTGCAAATAGGAACAGAAATTGGCTTGCTGGGGATGGTTTGCTTCGCAGTTTCTTTCCTGAGTAATTTATTTAGATCTGTAATTCATCTTAGTCAAACGGAACAACCAGAAGCGGGCATTCCTTTGCAACTTATTACCTATCTAATTATGACTAATCTTACGGAGTCAAATTTCATGGGAATCAATAGTTTATGGTTCCTGTATGTTGTTATGGCAACTAAATTTAGTTTGGATATTAAGGGCGGGATGACGAGTACCGATAAACTAAGGAAGCAAAAGCTCAAGGAAAAGCAGGAGGCTTTGCGATCGGGATAGCAAGTTCTATAAAAAACTGGTAGTGCTAAACCTGTAAGGATGTTCTCCACAGCGCGGGGGACATCCTTACCAAAAAAAATATTACTTTTTTAGGACTACCACAAAAAATTAGCGTAAAAACCCTAGTGTAAATTCTCTCTAATATTCTCATCCATTTATAAAGGGTAATGCGTATATTAAAAGAGATTTAGTAACAAAGTCTAATGGTACATAAGTTTCCCAACTATTACCTTTAATATTCCTAAGTGGTAGTCGTGTATAGGATTTTTTTTGTGAAGGTGCGAAGACCCCCTCCAAAAAGTTTCCAGAACCATTACTTTATACCAATAACTCCTAAGTAAATTTAGATAGATCTAGATAAATAATGTTAGATAAAATTGCTTCCTTAAAAGAAAAGCTAACCCCAAATGTCCGCAAAGTTCTTGCCAATGCCGCTTGGCTATTTACAGAAAAGATTTGGCAGTTGGGGCTGGGGCTGTTAGTGGGGGTATGGGTTGCTCGTTACTTGGGACCAGAAAGATTTGGCATCTTGAACTATGCTATGGCTCTGATGGGCATTACTAGCCCGATCGCCAAACTGGGCTTGGATAGCATAGTTATTCGTGACCTTGCTAGGGATGCAAAACGTAAGGATGAAACTCTGGGCAGTGCTTTTGTTCTGAAATTATTTAGTAGTATTGGGACTTTTTGCTTAACTGTAGGGTTTGTCGCTCTCACCGATCGCTCAGGATATCTGGTTCCCCTCTTGGTGGGGATCCTCTCTTTTGGTTTAATTCTGCAATCTATAGAAGTAATTGATTTTTGGTTTCAATCCCAAACTCAAGCAAAGTTTTCGGTTTGGGCCAGAAATTTTGCCTATATTCTGATGAGTGGAGTCCGTATAGGCTTAATTGTGATCAAAGCTCCTCTAGAATATTTTGCCTTGGCTATGACCATAGAAATAGGGATCGCCTCAGTGGGGATGGTATTTTTTTATATCCAGCAAGGTGATTTACTAAAAAGCTGGCAACCAAAAATAGAGCGAGTTAAAACTCTATTGGCCGATAGCTGGCCCCTAATTTTATCGGGGATCGTAATTTTGATCTACATGCGAATTGACCAGATTATGCTCAAGGAGATGGTGGGCGATCGCTCCGTGGGTGTGTATTCCGCCGCCGTCAAAATCTCAGAGCTATGGTACTTTGTCCCAGGGGCGATCATCAACTCTGTTTATCCTTCTGTAGTGCGATCCAAAGAAGCTGGAGAAGACTTTTATTACGGTAGAATCCAGAAACTTTTTGATTTAGTAACGCTTCTTGCCTACGGGGTAGCCATCCCGCTTACTTTCCTCTCTCCTTTTGTGGTTTCTCTCCTCTACGGACAAAAGTATTTAGAAGCAGCGGATATTCTAACGGTTCATGTCTGGACAGGAGTTTTTGTTTCCTTGGGCTTGGCACGGGAGATCTGGCTCACCAATGAAGGTTTGATGAAATTTGCCGCCATCACTACCAGTATTGGGGCAGCAATCAATGTGGTGCTTAATTTATTCTTGATTCCTAAGTATGGCGGTATGGGTGCTGCTCTTGCCACAGTAGCTGCTCAAATGTTTTCTACTTACCTAGTAGGAATTTTTTATGCCCCTACAAGACGAATTTTCTTTTGTCAAACTAAGGCTTTATTTTTGATTCATCCTGTCCAAAGGCTGGGGCGACTCCTTAGAGGCAATTAGTTTTCTTAGGGAGTGATCCAGATTTAGCTAGACTAGAAATAAGTTAATAACAGGCAATAGTTAGGGGAATTTCTGTGGGTATAAGAGTTGGTTTGCTGGGTTTAGGGACAGTGGGAGCGGGAACAGCGGCAATTTTGCTAGCTCCCCAAGGTCGTCACCCATTACTACAAGAAGTTGAACTGCGGTGGGTAGGAGTCCGATCGCTAACCAAGCCCCGCCCCCTTCATCTCCCCTCAGGGATACTAACTACGGATCTAGAGCAAATTGTCCGCGATCCAGAAGTGGATGTAGTTGTAGAAGTTATGGGGGGTATTGAACCCGCGCTGAGTTTAATCCTAGAGGCGATCGCCCACGGCAAGCATATTGTCACCGCCAACAAAGCCCTCATGGCTCGTCATGGAGATGATATCTACACGGCTGCGAATCAAGCAGGGGTTTATGTGATGCTAGAAGCCGCAGTAGCTGGGGGTATCCCGATTATTCAAGCCCTAAAGCAGACTCTAGGTGTAAATAAGATTCAAGCCATCACCGGCATTATCAATGGCACTACTAACTATATTCTGACCCGGATGCAAGAGGAGGGGGGAGAGTTTGCGGATATTCTTGCCGATGCTCAAAGTTTAGGCTATGCAGAATCTGACCCTACTGCTGATGTGGATGGACTAGATGCGGCTGATAAAATTTCTATTCTGGCGGGGCTGGCTTTTAGGGGCAGAATCAAACTGGAAGATGTTTATTGTGAAGGGATTCGATCGATCACTAAAGTAGATATTGCCTACGCCGAGCAGTTAGGTTTTGTGATTAAGCTCTTAGCGATCGCCGCCAGAGATAAAGCCCATCCCGATCAATCTCCCCCCCGACTTTCGGTGCGTGTCCACCCGACCCTAATCCCCAAAGCTCACCCCCTAGCCAGTATTAACGGAGTGTACAATGCTGTTTCTGTAGTCGGGGAACCCCTAGGAGAAGTTGTGTTTGAAGGACCTGGGGCTGGGGCTGGAGCCACCGCTAGCTCTGTAGTGGCAGATATCCTGCAAATTGCAGCCATGATCAAAACTCAAGCAGCTTGGCAGGTGGGAATAGAAAACCAGAGCGATCGCTCCCAAGTTAGCCTTCTAAATCCTCTCCTGAGTTGTGCAACCATGGAGTATTGTGAAATTTCTCCGATAGAAGCGGTGAATACACGTTTTTATGCCCGGTTCATTACTAGCGACCAACCGGGAGTGATCGGCAAACTGGGGACAATTTTTGGTCATCATCAAGTGAGTATTGAGTCTATCTTCCAGAAGGATCTACGCAATAAAGACCTACCCAATACTGTCGCAGAAATTGTGGTGATTACCCATGATGTCTTAGAGGGCAACTTTCGGGGAGCGATCGCCGAAATTCAGCAACTAGATACAGTCCAAAGTATTCCTAGTATTTTGAGAGCTTTAGAACAATCGCTATAATTTCTGGAGGCTATAAGGAGATTTCCGACAATGAAAATACCCAGTAAAAGGTACTAGTTGGACTTACCCCCTGTAATTCCCCCTTGCAAAGGGGGAAGATCGGAAATCCTGTTCCCTCCCCTTGCCAAGGGGAGGGCTAGGGTGGGGTAAATTCTTTTCAAGAAATCTCCTAATTTCTGGATCCCATGATTTTCGGGCGTAAGCCCTGTGCCCCTACCTACAAGAGGATTGAAAGGATTGAAGAATTATTGGCTCTCTCCTGTGGGGAAAGTGCTGCGTTTTGTGAAATCCTCAGGACGAACTCCTGATAAAAATTCCCGAAAGGCGCGTCTTTCTTGTTCGTCAGCATCCCGATCGACAGGAATAGAGGCATCGGCAATTACTTCTTCCATCACCCAGATGGGGCAGCCAGTCCGCACAGCAATGGCGATCGCATCACTAGGGCGAGCATCAAACTCCTTCATCACCTCCCCCTGCTTCACACAGAGAACAGCATAAAAAGTATCACTTTGCAGGGAGTGAATAATAATTCTGTCTAGGGTCAAATCC
>Ga0105048_10010262_pt1 | contig 14857 bp, 11 predicted proteins | sample MAT05_FD_78382 | JGI IMG/M metagenome (GOLD analysis project Ga0105048, IMG submission 78382) | Freshwater microbial communities from Lake Fryxell liftoff mats and glacier meltwater in Antarctica - MAT-05 | ecosystem: Environmental > Aquatic > Freshwater > Ice > Liftoff microbial mat | place... | reverse complement strand
TCCCGATGAAAACCGGGATGTCACTGCGCTCCATTTGCAATTTTGCTTATTTACTTAAGCGGCTGTTTGAATTATTTTTATCAGGTCAAACAACTCAAATAACCTCAAACATTATTCGCCCATTCATTTACACAAAACACTGAACTTACAAAAACTCCCATGAATTATAAACTGCTGCCATCGGCTGCTTTGCTACTGATCGCCTTTGTCGCGATTTTTTGGACAGCCTGCAATAAACCCACTCCTTTTGGCGCAGACCTGCTGGATGACCAGGTGGCCGATTATGCTTTTACCAACAATATTGAGGTGCGTTGCACGGTGGAACGGGAAGACAGTGTAATTACTTCCAGCGCCGCAGACTATTACTTGTGCGGCGAACTCAATGATCCCATTTTTGGTAAATCCACGGCTGAATTGTTTACCCATTTGCGTCTCGATAATCTCGATCCAGGATTTGATAAGACGAAAATGGCCGTGGACTCGGTGGTCATGTATCTGCAATATAGCAACACTGGGGTATATGGCGATACGTTGCAACCCCAGACGCTGCGCGTATTGCAGGTGGATAATGGTAAAGAAATAAGGTACGACAGAAATTATTATTCCAATAACGAACTACCGGCCAGTACGGAAATCGGCCGCGTGGATAACTTCCTGCCCCGTCCACGTACCAGTGAAAGCCTCATTAGTACTACCACCAAAGCACCTTACCTGCGGGTACGTTTAAATGATAGTTTTGGTCGTGAACTCCTGGAAATGGATAGTGCAATCACAGCATCCGATACCCTTTTCTGGAAGACATTACGGGGCTTGAAGATCGTGACCGCCACGCAAGGAGCCAGCCCGGGCGCTATGCTGGCTTTCAACCTGAACAACCCGGCTTTTAGTCGCGTTCGGCTCTATTACTCGGTGGATCGGGATACTGGAATTGCCCATCAAGTGTTCGATTACTTTTTTGTGGGTGCCCGCAAATTTGTCCACTACACCCACGACTATGCAGGCACTCCGGCTGGTGCCAAAATAGACCAGGTCAGTGATGATCTGCTGTATGTGCAAGGGATACAAGGTTTACGCCTGAAACTGGAGTTCCCATCGGCGGATACTTTCAATAACCTGATTGTGAATCGGGCGGAACTGGAGTTTACAGTAGCCTCACTCCCTGGCGACCTGCCTTCACTTCTTCCGGCTGACCAGCTAATATTGACCAAACTGCAGGGAGATACTTTGCAGGTATTTACCAATGATATATTGTACTCAATAGGCACTACCCGTGATGAGGGCTTTTCCCGTTTTGGCGGTTATCTGGAGGAGATCTTTGTCAATGATCTTAAGATAAACCGCTATCGTTTATCCATATCGGATGTTTTTCAGCAAATGGTGGATGACGATGGCGCGCTGGATTTGAAGAATCGAACGCTGTACCTGAGCGTATATCCACAGAATCGCTCGGCCCGGCGGTCCGTCTTATACGGACCGGGCAGCACTACTTATCCAGCGAAACTCAATCTAAAATACACGCGATTACCGTAATTTTCCCCTTCGGAATACCCTTATGGCGACCAGCAAACCTTACAAACAATTGGTTTGCAACATCTTAAATAAGATAGCGTTCTTTGTGCTCAATATAATTCGCTTATAATTTTAAGGCAATCCATTGTTTTACGCCAGAAAACGGCACTTAAAAACCAAACAGCAGCAATTATGTGTGGAATAATCGCCTACATCGGTACTAAAAAAGCCTATCCAATCCTGATCAAGGGGCTCCAACGCCTCGAGTATCGTGGGTACGACAGCGCAGGCATCGCCCTGCAAAATGGCAGCTTGCACGTTTATAAGAAAAAAGGCAAAGTTGCCGAGCTGGTAGAATTCACCCGCGATAAAGATATTACCGGTTACGTTGGCATGGGCCATACGCGCTGGGCTACTCACGGTAAGCCCGACGATACCAACGCGCACCCCCACGTCAGTGGCAATGGACGGATTGTGCTTATTCACAATGGCATCATTGAGAATTATGCGGTACTGAAAAGTGCCTTGCAGAAGTTGGGCCACGTTTTCGAGAGCGAAACCGACACCGAAGTGTTGGTACACCTGATCGAAGAAGTGCAGTTGCGCGACAATTTGCTCATTGAAGAAGCCGTGCGGCAAGCCCTCACGCAGGTGCGCGGTGCTTACGCAATCGTGGTAATGGATGCCAACGATCCCGACAAACTGGTTGCCGCGCGCAAATCCAGCCCTTTGGTAATCGGCATTGGCAAGCAGGAGTTTTTGATCGCTTCCGATGCTACCCCCATTGTGGAACATACCAAAAAGGTCATTTATCTAAATGACGAAGAGGTCGCTACGGTTAACTTGAGTGGTGAATTGACGGTAAAAACTTTGAAAAATGAGGTGACTACTCCGGCTATTCATCAAATTGAACTGGAGATAGAACAGTTGGAAAAGGGAGGATACGATTATTTCATGCTCAAAGAGATTTTTGAGCAACCCACGACTATCGCGGAATGTATGCGTGGCCGAATGAACGCCGAAGAAGGCTGGTTACGCCTGGGTGGTATGGCGGAACACATGAAGCGCATTGTCAGTGCCCAAAGGATGATCATCATTGGCTGTGGCACCTCATGGCACGCGGGGATGATCGCCGAATATTTATTCGAAGATTTGGCACGTCTGCCAGTGGAAGTAGAATATGCCTCCGAATTCCGCTACCGCAATCCCGTGGTGAACTCCAGCGATATTGTGCTGGCCATCTCCCAATCGGGTGAAACGGCGGATACATTTGCCGCCCTGGAACTGGCCCGCGAACGGGGTGCGCTTACCTATGGGATTGTCAATGTGGTGGGTTCGTCCATTGCCCGACTGACCCATAGCGGATCGTACATCCACGCTGGACCCGAAATCGGGGTGGCTTCCACCAAGGCCTTTACCGGCCAAGTGACGATGCTGACCATGATGGCCATGATTACCGGTTATGAGCGCGGGGTGCTCTCCAAAACCGACTATCATCGCCTCGTACAAGAACTGGCCCTTATTCCAGAAAAAGCGGAACGCCTGTTGAAGGAGTGCCATGAGCAGGTAAAATACATTGCCGGGGAATTCAAAACCGCGACAAATGCGCTTTATCTGGGTCGCGGATACAATTTCCCGGTGGCTTTAGAAGGTGCTTTGAAGCTCAAGGAAATTTCCTACATCCATGCCGAAGGTTATCCCGCCGCAGAAATGAAACACGGGCCTATCGCGCTCATTGATGAGAATATGCCGGTATTCGTTATCGCTACCAACCGGAGTGCTTACGAGAAAATTGTTTCCAATATTCAGGAAGTAAAAGCGCGCAAAGGGGTAGTGGTCGCCGTAGTGACCGAAGGTGATGAAGCCATCAAAAAATTGGCGGACTATACTATTGAAATTCCTGAAACAGAAGAGCCCTTTACACCGTTATTATCCGTTATTCCACTTCAACTGCTGGCCTATCACATCGCGGTATTACGTGATTGCAACGTGGACCAACCCAGAAATCTGGCCAAATCGGTGACGGTAGAATAATATTTCTCATACAATTAGAAGAAAATGAATCGAATAGATATAGAATATAATACTGAAAAGTCCGACCTGCTCTATCCAGAGTACGGTCGTACTATTCATGAGTTGCTGCAATATGCCACCACTATCGAAGAGCCGAGAAAGCAACAAAAAACGGTGGAAGCGATTATTGGTCTGATGCAGCAATTGGGTCCGGGGGGCAACCGTAATATGGATGACTACCGCGAGCGGGTTTGGAATCATGCTTTTGCAATCGCTGATTACAAGCTCCATGCGACTCCTCCACCTGGCATCACGATCCGTCGGGAAGGTGGCCCGCCGCCAGTTATCACGATAGAATACCCCCCCACAGCGCTACGTTTTCGGCACTATGGAAACGGGATTCAGGCACTGATGCAAAAAGCCATCGCCATGCCGGAAGGAATCAAAAAGGAAGGATTTGTCGAAGTGATCGCTTCGTACATGAAACTGGCCTACAAAACCTGGAATAAGGAGCACTACGTGAGCGATGACATCGTAAAAGAAGATTTGGAAATTCTGTCCGATGGTAAACTGGCCTTACACGAAGGCCATGATTCGCTGGATAAATTGGCAGCCGGGGCTGGCCGTCATGACAAAGAACGGCCCCGTCAAAACAACCAGCGGAATCAAAAGCGGCAAGGCCAAGGCCAAAGCGGAAACAATCGTAAGCAGCGCAGCAATAATTACGGCAGCAACCCCGGCAATGTGGGTGGCAATTTTAAAAAGCGTAAAAAATAGTGGCTGATTCGTGAGCATCCTAAACGTCCCGAGTTTCTCCCAGTGGAGGAACTCGGGATTTTTTAACCCCTTTTTGCGAGCGTGTTCAAAAAATTGTGGCAACCCTGAATTTGCTCATGGAGGATCAACTATTTATCAAAGGTGGGCCACACTTAACTGTATTCAGGTTGCATTTTCCAACGCTTATGGCTCCACAGCCAACTTTCAGGCTGCGCCCGGATGTCTGCTTCCAGCATAGTGGCAAAAGCGCGGGTGATATCGGTGGGCTCTGCTAACTCCGGTTGCAGCCACACCTCGCGGTATTCCACTGCATAAAAACCACGCCGTAACCGCCTGACGTGAAAGTGCAGTGTAGGGTAACCGAATTTGCGGGCCAATACATCCGCCCCGGGCAGCGAGGCCGTGGGGCGACCCAGGAAATTTACCCAATGGGCACTTTTACGGCTACTTGGCGATTGGTCGGCTACCAAAATGTACGCCGAAGGGACATCTCGCTGACGGCGCATGGCTCCAAATAATTCCTCCATGCTCACCATTTGCATACCGCCACGGGCCCGATTACGATTGACAAAACTATCCATTAGTTTGTTGGTCAATGGTTTATAGGCCGTAGTCGTAATGCCCTCGGTTTTCATCGGAATTGTAAATCCTGCCCATTCCCAGTTATTAAAGTGAGCCCCTGTCAAGATGATTGATTGGCCCTGCCGCAAATAAAAATTGATTTTTTCGGGATTACGTACCGGACAACGCCGATCCAGCTCAGTCAGCGACATGGTGTTCGATTTAAGCGTTTCCAGCGTTACATCCGTCAGGTTGCGATAAAATCTGCGCAGGATGGTCTGGATTTCTGACTCGGTTTTTTCGGGAAAAGATTGCCGCAGATTTTCCAAAGCTACCTGTTTGCGGTAGCCAATGACCCGATGTAGTAGAAAGGCCAGGCCATCGGAGAGGATGTACATTGCCCAAAAAGGTAGGAAACGAAAAAGTTCACTGACGAGGCGCAGCGATAAATACCCAAATCTTTGCATCTGGCAAAGGTAAAAAGTTGCGCGTCGGCACGTTCGCTATAAGTAAATAAGCAAAATTGCAAAAGGCAAATAGGCAATGATAATCAGCCAGTTATGACAAAAATAACCTCGATTAATTTTGCCCGCCTACTTACTCACATCTTGTGTAGTAACAATTGACCGATTTCTTCGTCGGCATACAATTTCAACAGACCTGGCCGCTTGGAATGCGTCAATTCCTGGGCAAAAGAGAGTCGTAAATCATTGGGGAGCAAATCCAGCAAAAGAAAACGCTTTAGATTTTCAAATTCACGGGCATTTGGCTCCGCCACACGAACCAGTAAATAATTGGTAAGCCGCGCAATTATCACGGCCAGAATATCCAGGCGTTTGGTGGTACCATTATGCACCAGTTTTTCGAGACGGCTGGCGATCGCGCCAAAATCCTCGGTTTCCAAGATTTCTTGCGGCAATGGTAGCCGATCCAGGTTCAGGTGGACAAAATTTATAAAAGACTGTGTGGTGGCCTCATCTAAAGAAGCATCCGCTAATAGTTTGACCAGACCCAACTGAGCCTGCAAATCCTCTATTGGCTGGATGGCCTGGAAAAACTGCACCAACGAACGTGGCGTAGTGCGTCGTCCATTCACCAATTCCGGGTAGGTCAGTACAAAATGCAATCCCCGTTCGTCCACATTATTTATTTCCGCCCACCGCGCCCAGGAGCGCACCTCAAATTCCAGCGTGATGTGCAGCATCCGCGTCAGCATAGCATCGTCCATGGCTGTCACGGAGTAGTCGCCATTATCGGGATTAGCGGTCAGAACGATCAGCCATTTGGCGGGCAATGTCCAGGAGACCAGCGCGTAATTTTGTAACAGTTGCATGATGCCCCGCAGAATACGGTCATCCGCGCGGTTCACATCGTCGAGCAAGAGAATGCCGGGGCCTTCGGTTTGGGGTACCCATTCCGGCGCGACAAAGCGGGTTATTTCTCCTTTGGTTGCATCCTGGGCTATTTTGGGCATGCCCACCAGATCGCCCATTTCTTCAAACTGGGCAGGAGCAATATAGACGAAGTCGCAACCCCGGGCCTTGGCCAGATCACGCACCAGCTCGGTTTTACCAATGCCGTGCAGCCCCCAAATACAGATTGGAGTGGGTCGTTCGGTAGATAAATTTGATTGTAATAGCGTGTCCAGCGCGTGATTCAGCAGCGTGGTCACCGAATCGGCATTCACCTTTGCACCGTAGGTCAAAGCAAGAATTTTAGTGATTGGAAGTAGAGAAAGGCAAAACAATGCAGCAACCGAAAAGATGCGGCCAACCCTGATTAACCCTGCTTGGGGAGCAAGAGCCATAGTCGGCCGTAGCGATTGATCTTGCGGGCTTCCTGTAAACCTTTATGGCCGACGCCACAATAGAGATCCACCCGCTTGGTGGTCAAAATAGCCCCTCCCCGATCCTGGGCAAAAATAATCCGGTAGGTGTAGCCTTTCAAGTGCCCGGCGGCGTCCAGATCGGGCAATTCAGCCAGTAATGTACTGCCAATAGGAATAAATCGTGGGTCAACGGCTACGGAATAGCCTGCGGTAAGGGGAAAAAATCCGGCCCCCAACACCTTTTCGTCCACTTTTGTGAAAAAAACGTAGGTGCCCCCCGACCCTTTTACCGAGCCGCCAAAGCCATAATGTTGCCGTTGGCCATCCGGGAATTCGATCAGGCAGGAGCCTTGCAGTTGGGCATTTTTCAGATCCTTGCGGCTGCTCAACCAGGCGATTTCCAAGTCACGTCCAGCCAAAGCACCCGCTTCGATGGCGGCCGGAGAAGGAATGCCGGACTTGGGGCGCCGTAACATGGGAAATTGGTGCTCTTCATCGCGCGCTCTGCTGGCTTGGACCAATGGCGTGTAGTAGCCCGTAACGCGGACGCGGTCGCTTTTGAGCGACGTTTTTATTTTATAAAAATCGAAAGTCTCGCGAAGCACGTGCGGATCCATCAACTGTATATTCTTCAGCAACTCCAAAGTTTGCAGCATTTCCTTGCGATGGATTCCCGAGGTGCTATTCCGCACGGCATCTGGCCGACGCAGATAGCTAACCTGCTCATACAGTGCCTGTAGCATAGGCGGATCGAACGGAATGTAGGGAAGGGTATCGGGATTCGTTAACTCCAGCACTTTAGCAGATACCTTACGCAGATTACTCCCGCTTTCTATCTCTTCTTCCGGCGGTTCAGTGGCAATAGGAGTAGCCACCACCGTTGCCGCATCAGGGTTAGCGGCCGTAATATCAACACGCCGCCCAGTCCAAATGACTGTGAGACAGACCATTAGCGGTATTAAGTCGAGTAAGATGATTCGTTTTGAAAACTGCATAAAAGAACGGGGGGGCCGCGCCTGGCGTTTTTCGTTTATACAAATGTAGCAAAATTAACCCAGTTGAGCCCAACTGCTATAAAAATCCTTGATCTCTTTCTACGCATAATGAAAAAGAGGACACCATAAATGGCATCCCCCTTTTTGCTGTTTGTTGTTCCGGCTGAAAAATAAACTGCCTGTTTGGCAGGTGCCGATCTGTTCATAATATTCTAACCGAAGACCAATGATTAGTCAAACGATTGGTTAGCCATGTTAGCAACATTTATCATATTCTGATACTCCTGTGGGGTCAGGTTGTCCATGCAGAAGTTGATAGGGTTGATTGGATTGCCTTTGTGATGTACTTCATAGTGCAGGTGCGGCGCGGTAGAAAGGCCGGTATCACCTACCTCGCCGATTTTCTGGCCTTTTTTTACCGCCTCTCCATTACGCACTACAATTTTATTCATGTGTCCGTATAGCGTTTCGTAGCCGTATCCGTGGCTTATTCTTACGCAGTTGCCGTAGCCTTGATGCCAGCCAGTCTCCACTACTACACCATCACCGGTGGATTGAATGGCTGTACCAATCCGCGCCGGGAAATCCAGGCCAGCGTGAAATTTCTTGATTTTATAGATCGGGTGAATACGGTAGCCGAAACCGGAGAGCGTACCAATGCTTTTCTGCAATTTGTCTTCCCGAACGGGCTTCACACTGGGAATGGAAGCCAACATTTTGGACTGGTTATTAGCCAGTTGCTGGAGTGTATCCAGCGATTTGCTTTGCACCATCAACTGGCGGCTCAACAGGTCTATTTTTTCGAGCGAAAGTGCTACTGCATCGCCCCCATATTTAAACGCTGACAACTCTGGATGGGCATCGTGACCACCAACACCGGCGTACCAGACGTCTGCGTCAATGGGATTCATACCAAATACTGCCCGGTGTACATTGGCATCACGATCTTGCACATTCCGCAAGACTTTAGACATAACTTCCACCTGACCGTTGAGTTGGCCATATTTGTATTCCATTTGCTCTATTTCGCGCACCAGTTCTTTTTCCCGAGGCGATGGAAATATGGTATAGAGCACTGCCAGCAAAGCAAAAGAGGTAATGAGTACGACGGAGAAAAAACCGAAGGCTTGCCAGATTTTCGTTTTGAAGGGTACTACAACTTTCTCGTAGCTGAGGGTGTGAATGTTGTAAACGAATTTTGCTTTCCTGCCCATATATTTATTTTTTACCAGGCGAATCAAACATGGCAACACGTTTTTGATTTTAATGATGCCTCATTTTTCCGAAGATATAACCAGCGCACGAAGGGAGGATTAAAACCACACGCAAGGTGTGTAATGTTCGGAATTTACTTCGTCGGCGGATGAATCTCCTGGCTTGTTATTTGAATGTTCGGCTTTCAAGAAGCTCGGGGTACACACAAAAGTAGAACGACAAAAAAACCTAACCAAACTTTCCGCCTATTATTCGCTTGAAAGCCACTTTGAAGGCAAAAAACGGACCTATATGAGGAATTTTTAAAGTCATATTCACGTCATAACCGTATTTAATGCTTTTTAGTCGTCTTCGGCCAGGTCCAGAATCATGATTTTTTGCCAGATTTTGGCCGACAACCCTTGTGCTAAAAGTTCCAGATCATTCACCGCACCCAGTACTACCGGGTCTTCCATATTCTGGGCAAACAACGCCGCAACCTTGGCATTCAGGGCCAGTAACTCAGAGCAGTAGTCCAGGTAACGGGTCAGTTGGTGGCGAGTAAGGTTGCGTTCCGGCGATGATTTGGTGTCCTTGAGCCGGGATAGCAGATGAGCGGGATCTTTGGTGAGCTGGTGCATATCCACCACGTGCGCGATGCTGCGCAGTTGATGCAGCACCTTGAGGGCGGCCCTTCTTTTCAGGCGCGTTTCCAGGCCGAGCAGCGAGAAGACGGCCAGACCCAGAAAAATCAGTTCGTTGATCGCCGATTCGGAGGCTTGCAGCAAATCGGGTACCGTTTTCGGATCGAAGGTGAAATGCCGGGCCACCTGTAGCAATGCCCAAATGACCAACCCTAAAATCAATCCCACTGCGACTAAGGCGATTGCCCGTACTGGCCAGATCGGTGGCCTTAATTGGCGGGCCATCTCGTCGGCTTCACTGGCGAGTTGGCGAAACTCGCCGCATACCCGCTGCAAACCGGAATCCGGGAAGCGGTCGCCAATACGCTGCTCCAGTTTCTCAATGGTGGTCAGGATCAATTCGGGCCGCAGATCGCTGAACTTGCCCGGAATGGTCTTTTTATTGAAAAAAGGAAAGAGGATGGAGACGGACATTGGAAGAATTAAAAAAGGGCAAATGCAGGGTAAAAGCAAAGGACAAAAGGCAAAAATTGCACTCAACCACCAAATTAAACCTTACGGTTTCGATAATTGAGTGCAATTGCTCATTAGTACATTGTAAATTAAGTTTTTTTGAGTATTTGAAGATGCGAGTATTTGATCAATTACCTGATTATCAAGTGCTTTATTCGAACACTCGCATCCTCAATAAATTTGCATTACAGTGTAATTAGCCTTTTGCGCTTGGTGCTTTTTTAGTTAAACGTCGGCAAGAAACTGTATTCCTTACCAAAGCGCAGCATTTGTTTGACAAAATCGGTCTCGACTTCCACTTTCACATCGGTGATCTGGCCGTTGGCATCTTTGGTAGCCACCAGTTTGGGTTGCACAAAACCGCTGTAAGCCTTGGTGGGCAGACTGGCGTAGCGGCTTTTCACTTGCCTGATCGTTTCAGCGTCGGTTTTGACCGCGTACCCTTCTACCAAAGCGCGGGCGGTTTTTAAATCTCCCTCCGACTTAATCCGTTGTAATTCAGACAGTAACTGACCAAAAAGTTCGCGCAGTTTGGCATAGTCACGGATGTCATAATAGATTTTGCCATTACGTACTTCTTTGACGATCACCTTGCCCTCTCCTTTTTCAAACGCCCAGGCTGCGATGAGTTGGCGGTTGCGCATGTGGTCTTCTTCGATGTCGCTGCCAGGCTGCAGGCGGCGCAATTGCATCAGCAGACCGTTGCGGATGTATTGGTCGTATTCGGCTTTATAAGCATTGGCATCCGGGAGCAGGCCCCACTCGACCAGTTTCGGGTCGGGCATATAGTACAAGGCCACCAAATCGGCGCGGCCTTCCTCGAGGGTAGCCGCATACTGTTTCAAGGTCACGTTGGGTTCGGGCATCCCTGGCTTGAGTTGGCCGCTGGCGTGTCCGATCACTTCATGCAAAGCGGTGTGCATTTTGCCGCAGGCCTCGGCGTATTTTTTGGCCATCTCCACTTCCTCCGGGTCATTGGCAAACTCCGTAGTCGCCAGCGCACCCCCGGCTTTACCATACGCATTTTCAATATTGCTCAGACTCACCGATTTGGAGCCCAACTCCCGAATCCAGTTGGAATTGGGCAGGTTCACCCCGATTGGCGTAGAGGGCGCACAGTCTCCGCCTTCCATCGCCACATTGATGACGCGGTAGGAAACGCTTTTTACACTTTTCTTTTTATACGCCGCCGGGATGGTGCTATTGTCCTCAAAATACTGGGCGTGCTGGCTCACAATGCTCATTTTTTCGGTCGCATCAGGATCGTTGTATTGCACCATTGCCTCGAAATCGGCCTTGTAACCCTTCGGATCGTGGTATGTCTCAATAAAGCCATTGATAAAATCAATCGTGCTGGCGGTGTCTTTTACCCAGGCCAGGTTGTATTCGTCAAACTTTTTGAGATCGCCCGTCCGGTAAAATTCGACCAGCAGACCAATGGCTTTTTTCTGTTGCTCGTTTTCTGCAAACGGAGCGGCCAGCTCGAGATTAGCCACAATTTTATCTATGGCCGTGCCGTACATATTGCCTTGCCCTGCTTTCCACACTTTTTCTACCAATTTCCCGCTGCCATCGCCCACCAGTTTAGAGTTCAAGCCAACCATTGGCGGGTTTTTGCCCGCCACCTTAAGTTGTTGCTGGTAATAGGTGTCCACTTCGGCGGCACTGACATTTTCATAAAAATTTACTGCCGATTCTTTAATCACATCCACCTTTTCATCCTTGTTGGTGCGTTTGCCCAGCACGTTGGGATCGAACATCACCGGAATCAGTTCCGAGACCAAAGACGCTGCATCTTGGCCTTGTTTCAGGGGCAGGGCCGCAGGGTCGCTGTTTTGCACCAGTTGCGTGAGATATTCCTTCGAAAATTCCGGCAAAATTTTGGTCTCGCTATAATGGTGATGAATCCCGTTGCTCACCCAAATTCGTTTGGAGTAGGTCACAAAATGCTTCCAATCCGCTGCGTTGCGGTCTCCCTTAAAACTGTTGTGGATGGCTTCCAGGGTTCTGCGCACCGCCAGATTGTAGCGGCAGTGCTGGTCGTAAGTGATATCGCGACCGGCCAGGGTCGCTTCCGACAGGTAGTAGATAAAAGTCTTCTGGCGCAAGTCCAGTTGGTCAAAACCCGGCAGTTGGTAACGCAGGATTTGCAAATCGGCAAAAGTGTCGAGCACCACCTGGTCGGCAGGCGGTGCAGGCGTGGCGACCGTCTGCTGAGTAGTAGCAGGGTCTGGCTTCTGGCCACAAGCGGCAGCCAGAAAAACGGCTGCGCAAAAAAGCAGACCGGAAAGTAAATGGTTAGGCTTCATATTATAAGGTGTGAATTTGATAAACCAGGCTTTCAGTAGAGAGTGTTCAGTTAAGTGTGGCACACCTTCCTTCACTTGGCTAATGCTTGCAATGCTGCAAACATTTCCTTGATTTTAGGGTCCACGGGAAACTTTGAATCGCCCCAGGTAATGCGCTTAATTACCTCGCCTTCCTGGCATTCCATAAAATCGTAAGTGTTGCCGGGGTGCTGAAAATCCAGTTTTAGCAGATCTAATTCCGTGGCCGTTTTGAACAATGCTTTTGCTTTTCTGGCTTTGGTATTCTCCAACTCAACGGTCTTTTTATTGGGTTCATCCTTAAAAACCTGGCCATTTTCGAGCAGGGTAAACTTGGTTTCTTTGCCGACAAAACCGCCGCCGCTTCCCCACCGCAGTTGTTTTTCGGGAAATGCGTCCGGGGTATATTTCGGTTGTTGTTTGCAAAACCAGAACAACATGGCGGTGGCCAACACCGCTACGGAAATAAGAATGGTCTTCATAATGCTGTATTTTGTTGATAGTGGAAAGATTACTGTTTGTTTAGTCGGTTATACTGCGCAGAACTTCCATCGCCCGTAGAATTTCCGCTTCGGTGTTGTAATAATGCGGCGATAGGCGCAGTGCCCATTCCACCCCCTTGCGGGGAAAGTCAATCTGCGCCACCAATAACGGCGATATCCGGCCATTGATGCCCTGGACACTCAATTTCCCCAGCAAAGTTTTGGGTTGCCAGGCCGTGGAGTGCGCCGTAACAATACCGCATAATTGCTCCCCGCGATCCAACACCTGTACCCCCGGCAATTCCTGCAACTGCGCCCGCGTAAAATCCGCCAGTGCTTTCACGCGGACTTCGATCGGTTCCAGCCCCACTTCGAGCGCGTATTCTACTGCCACTTTGCTACCCAGCACCAAAGTCGGTGCCATTTCCCAATACTCGAAACGTTTGGCATCCGGCACGGTAACATACGTGTTTTCGCCGGTCCAATGGGCACTGCGCATATCGGGAAAGGGCATTTCCAGCCCGGCGGCCAGCACCCGATCGGAGGCATAGAGAAAACCCGCACCACGTGGCCCGCGCAAAAACTTGCGCATAGTAGCCGATAAAAAATCACAACCAATCTGCGCTACGTCGAGCGGCAACTGCCCCGCCGATTGACAGGCATCCACTATATACCAAACCTCCTGCGCCTGGCATATTTTGCCAATCACTTCCACTGGTTGCACCAGGCCGCTGTTGGTCGGCACATGGGTGACAGCGGCTAATTTGGGGCGCAGCGTTTTTACAAGTCGTTCAAAATCATCCACATCTACGCCTCCCGCCTCGATATCGCGGGCACGTACCACCTTGATATTATGGTACTTTTGCAAAGCCAGAAAAGTGATCTGATTAGACACGTAGTCATTATCAGTCGTCAGGATCACGTCGCCGCTTTGGAACGGAATGGCACTCAAAGCCCGGGCGTAAGCGTCGGTCGCGCTGCCCGCGAAGGCGATATTACGGGCCTGGGTGCCTAATAACCGGGCGACCGCCGTATAAAATCCGTCCAGTTCGGTTGCCTTCGTATCGGCGGCTTCATAGCCGCCCTGCGTGGCTTCCAGCGTAAGGTAGTCCTGCATCGTTTGCAACACTATTTGGGGCGGCAGACTCGCTCCCGCGTTGTTCAGGTGGATGCGATGTGCGCAGCCGGGCGTATCGGCACGGAGCTGTTCGATGTTTACCATAATGACCCTGCTACGTAGTTTTTCATATTAAGGGTTAAATAGATGCGAGTACATTTACTATTTCCTGCCGTTTTTTCAACAAATCCGACCATGCTGCCGCTTGCTGACGGGCAAAAGCCAGGGTGCGCATTTTTGCCTGAAACCGCTGAAAAACGTCCATGTACCGTTCTGTAAAAAATGCCAACGCGACGAAACCAAGCAAGATCAGCCAACTCAGGCCACTATTTCCTGAAAAATAATGGACTACCCGGTACGCCAATGATAGCCAAAGTGGAATCGTCACCATCCCGGCTATTACTTTGAGGTTGCTGTCGTAGCCAATGTACAGGTTTAGTTTTTTAGCTAATAACCAGGGCAAAAAAAGCGGTAGCCACCAAAAGGTGTAGCCCGCCAAAAATAATGGACTACCCAGGGTTAGAAAAAAGGCGGAAAATAACGCCGTAGTCCCGTTCTGGCTTGGCGCGGCTTGTACGCCCGCATCCCGGAGATGAGCAGATCGCAAGGCAGCATAATAATCGGTCACTTGCGCCCTAAGCGGTTCATTATCAATCTGTTCCTTAGCCAATTTCTGGCTACGCCGGAAGGTCTCGGCGGGAGACAAGGGGCGTTCATTAGCCAGTATTTCCTCCATGCGGCTGATAAATTCCTGGCCAGCTTCATCGCGGGTATGTATCGTGAGGTCGGTGACTCGTTGTTGCAACTCAGCGGTGAGTTGATCTATTACGGCCACCGGAATTTTGCCGGATTTAGAAGTTTCGCCTAAGGTAGCTGCCCATTGGCTAACCACCAACG
>Ga0105048_10010260_pt1 | contig 14857 bp, 12 predicted proteins | sample MAT05_FD_78382 | JGI IMG/M metagenome (GOLD analysis project Ga0105048, IMG submission 78382) | Freshwater microbial communities from Lake Fryxell liftoff mats and glacier meltwater in Antarctica - MAT-05 | ecosystem: Environmental > Aquatic > Freshwater > Ice > Liftoff microbial mat | place... | reverse complement strand
GCGGTGGATGCTCCGGCCCGAAACGGCTCCGTTCTACTGGATTTGGGTATGCGTAATGGCGTGGCTGGTTTTTGAGTTATTGCAACTCCGCACGGAAGCAGTGCCTGAGTTTGTGGACGAAAACCTGCTCGTAACGGGCGTGTTGTTGGTGTTTGTAATTGGTTATGGCTACGTGGCCGACTACCTCCGCACCCGACGCGACCAACTCCGCCTGATGCAGCAAACTACCGAAGCCGAACTAACGGCCCTCCGCGCCCAGGTGAATCCACATTTTCTGTTCAACGCGCTCAATACCATCTATAACGAAGCCCAACGCGCCCACAATGACCCCGTTGCCGATTTGATCGGTCAATTGTCGGGACTCATGCGCTACACGTTACAGGAGGCAACCCGCCCGACCACTTCGGTAGAAAGCGAACTGGCCTTCATTGAAAAATACGTGGCCCTACAACGCGCCCGGCTCCCCGAGTCTGCCAAACTCCGGGTCACGCTCCGCACCGATTCTGGGGGGCAACCAGGGGAACCGAACCCGCTACAAATGGCTCCTTTACTGTTGATTCCGTTTGTGGAAAATGCGTTTCAATATGGCATCAGCCTCGAACATACGTCCTATATCGACATCAATATCGAGGTGGAAGGTCGCCAGCTTCAGATGCAGATTACCAACAGTCGCCCGCCCGGTTTGGGCCAGAAACACGGAGCTGGAACAGGAATCCCGAACGCTCGCCAACGGCTCGAACGAGCTTACCCTGCCTGGCACAGTTTGCAGATCAGCCACACGGATAAATCGTTTACGGTGAACCTTCGAATCGACCTCTAAATGCCTACCATGTTACACGCCATTGCCATCGACGATGAACCGGCCGCGCTCGAAGTCCTGAGCCGCTATGCCGAGAAAGTGCCGTTTCTGCAACTCGATCAGACCTTTACCAGCACCACCAATGCCCTGACTTATCTGCATCAACACCGGGTTGATCTGGTATTTCTGGATATTCAAATGCCCGATTTGTCGGGCACTGATTTCGCGCGTTTGGTGGCTCCGTTGCAAAAGCAAATCGTGTTCACCACCGCCCACGCCGACTATGCCCTCGAAGGATTCGCCCTTCAGGCTCTCGACTATTTGCTGAAACCCATTGAGTTTCCCCGCTTTTTGCAAACTTGCAATCGGGCCTATGCACAAACGACTGCCCGATTGGGGCAGTCGTCGAGCATTTTTGTAAAAGATGGCTACGATTGGGTGCGGGTCGATCTGAGCGAAGTCCTATTCATTCAATCAGATACAAACCTGTTGTTTATTCAGGAGCAAACCCGGCAAGTCAGTACCCGTATGACTATCGCTGAGATGTTGGCAACATTGCCTTCCGGTCAGTTTGTGCGGGTTCACAAGTCGTATATAGTCTCGCTACGCGCCATTCGAAAAATTGAGCGGCATCAGCTAACGGTCGGCACCGTCACAATTCCGTTGGCGGGCAGCTACCGGGAGGTGCTGGAACAGCGGCTATTGGGATAACACCCGCTAAACTTCCTCCATCCGGGCCACTTCCGACATCGGTTTCAGATTGGCCGGAATTTTCTGTTCCTCGCTGTAGGGGAAAATGTCGAGCAGGGGCGTTTTATTGATATCGGTGATTTCGGAGGGCATCAAAATCGTTTTGAGGCTGTCTTCGAGACGCTCGTAGGCCTGCTTTACGGTGCTGGCATTGATCAGCATCTGGTTCACAATTTTCTTCTCGCGGCCCTTGTCGTCCTCCGTCGTGAAAATAACCTTGGCTTTGTACCAGTTATCACCCGGTCCGTCGTCACCCCCGTTTTCGATCTGAAACACATCGGCCAGCTTCATTTTGGAGATCCGGGCAACCTGAAAATCGGGTGAGTTGGCGGGAACCTCCTGGTACAGCCGGGCTTCGGCATCCGTATATGAAACGGCATCGACCAGATAAGCCTCGGTAATGGTTTTTAACCGGACCTGATCGCCCTGCCGGTCGGTTACTATTTCTTCTTTTTGGTACTTGATCGTCCCTTGAAACCAGGTTGGCATAAGCTCTTTTTTTTTGCTCAAAGTTACGAAAACTTCCCCACAGCCACCCGGAAGGTATTGCAATGGGCCTCAACAATATCAGCAATTCGGGGCGAATAGCCGCCACCCATAGAGACCGCTATGGGCAAACCGTATTCAATAGCTTTGTCGAACACAAACTGGTCGCGTTGGCGGCACCCCTCACGGCTCACGGCCAACTTGCCAAGCCGGTCCGTTGCCACGATGTCTACCCCAGCGACATAGAAAAGGAAGTCGGGCCGATGCTGGTCGATCAGGCGGGGCAGGGTGTCATATAAGGTATTAAGATAAAGCTCGTCGGTGGTGCCGGTTGGGAAAGCAATGTCGAGGTCAGACTGCTCTTTTTTGAGTGGATAATTGTCTTTGCCGTGCATACTGAAGGTAAACACGCGGTCCTCGGCCTGGAACATTACGGCGGTTCCATTGCCCTGATGTACATCAAGGTCGATGACCAGAATTCGTTTGGCCCGGCCCGTTTCGAGCAGGAAATGCGCGGCCACCCCCACATCGTTGAGCAAACAAAAACCCTCACCCCGGTCTGGATACGCGTGGTGCGTTCCCCCGGCCACGTTCATGGCGCACCCCTGTTTCATTGTCAGTAGCGCACAGTCGATGGTGCCCTGGGTAATGATCCACTCCCGTTCGATCAGCTCGGGGGATAACGGAAACCCGATGCGTCGAACCATCTGGGCCGGAACAGTCAGCGTCTTGAGTTGATGTACGTACTCCGGTGAGTGAACGCCCAGCACCCAGTGATCATCGACGGGGGCGGGGACAAAGAAATTAGCCTCGGTGCAGGTGCCTTCGTAGAGCAACTGTTCCGGAATTAGTTCGTATTTGAGCATCGGAAACCGGTGGGGTTCGCCCAGTGGGCCAACGGGAAGGGGTAGTTTGTAGAGAGGGGCGAAGGCAATATGAACCATAGAGGGGAAGGCTTCCCGTTGAATAAAGTTGGGTACCGTTTAACCAACGGATTAAGGTTGGTGTTGGCAAAGACTCTAAATTACTCTACAAATGATTCCGTAAGCATTGAAGGTAGCGATAACAGCAGCACTCACGACCCGTTCGGGAAAACCAACCCGGAGGATTCTGCGCTCAACAATTAACCGTTAAAAATGAGCACTAATAGTGCTCATTTTGTTTTTATGCTTTTGTCGGGCACTAAAGTCCTCTCTTCTTCGCCGTATTCCTGTTGCGGTTTCTTTGTTTTTGGCTAATTTCAGGCGCTAAACCGACTATTTTTTCAATCAATATGAATTCAAAGACCCGTATCCAGTTGTCGATCATGATGTTCCTGCAATTTTTCGTGTGGGGAGCATGGTATGGCCAGATGAGTAAATACATGATGCAAAGTCCGCCCGTTGGACTAGGGGCTACCGGCGATCAGGTGGGCAATGCCTATGCGGCCTTCTCACTAGCCATGTTAATTGCCCCTTTCTTCGTGGGCATGATTGCCGACCGGTACTTTGCCGCTCAGAAAGTACTGGGTATTCTCTGTTTGCTGGGTGCGGGCGTGCTGTACTTAATTACCCAGAATACGGACCCAAACTCGTTTTTTACGCTTATCCTGGCCTACTGTCTGACGTTTGCCCCAACCCTGGCCCTGACTTCGTCGATTGCCCTGCAACAGATGAAAACTCCCGAAAAAGAGTTTCCTGGCATCCGGGTAATGGGTACCGTATCCTGGATTGTGGTGACGAACATTGTCGGTTTCTATGGATTCGGAGATAAGGTAACGATCTATGAATTTGCCATGTACACCTCTGTTATTTTGGGTGTATTCTCGTTTTTCCTGCCCGACACCCCACCCAATCCTTCATCGGGTGCGTCGTTCAGTCACATTCTGGGCCTCGATGCCTTCAAACTGTTCAAAGACCGTTCGTTTGCTATTTTCTTCCTGTCGTCGGTATTGATCTGTATTCCCCTCTCGTTTTATTACGCTATGGCGAATCCTTCACTGACCGATGGAGGGATGCAAAACGTGGAAAACAAAATGTCGTTGGGGCAGGCATCCGAAGTTATTTTCATGCTGCTTATTCCACTGGCGTATACCCGTCTGGGCGTTAAGAAAATGCTGATTGTGGGCTTAGTCGCCTGGATCGTACGGTTTATCTGCTTCGGTTACGGCACCGTTTCAACGGAGTGGATGCTCTACCTCGCCATTATTCTGCACGGCGTTTGTTACGATTTCTTCTTCGTAACGGGTCAAATCTATACCGACAATAAAGCGGGGGATCGCATCAAATCCTCCGCGCAGGGCCTTATTACCCTGGCGACCTACGGGATTGGCATGGGCATCGGCTCCAAACTGTCGGGTATTGTGCTGGATATGAACACCAAAGACGGCGTGAAGGACTGGACCTCGGTCTGGCTAGTGCCGGCAGGCATTGCCGCTATAGTGCTCGTTTTGTTCGTATTACTGTTCACCGATAATAAAAAATTGGTGCCAACAGAAGGCGAGTTGGTAACTGGGCCGCTTTAACGCATGAAGTGAATTGAGGTTTACTGGAGGGCGCGGAGATAGACTTTGTGCCCTTAACTTTGTGGAGTGGAAGGAACTAGTAGTAACTTATAGTAGCTTTTTTTGATAGAAACTTTTTCTATTTTCTTAAGTAAGGTTTACCGATTAAACTGCATGGCTTAGGTTTTCTAAGTTTTAACTTGATAAGATGGAGAAGAAACGACGCATTGTAGTGTATGAGGATTTGAATGGCCCGTACCGTCAATTCTTGAGGGATGGAATGGACATGACTCCTGATGATTTATTTATTAGTTTCATGAAGATGAGAGAGCGGAATAAAACTTTCTTTGGCGTCAAAAAGAAAACAACGCAACGGTTGACAATAACAAGACCGTCATGGATTTAGAGAACGAGGATTACCTCGATTTTACGAAGGTAAGAATAGCCCACAATAACAAATGACCCTCCTCACGTATAATCTCAACGGAATCCGTTCTGCCCTGCAAAAGGGACTGGCTGATTGGCTTGCCACCCAGCATTTCGATGTGCTTTGTTTCCAGGAAGTGAAAGCTACCCACGACGTGGTCGATCTGGCACCGCTGGAAGCCCTCGGCTACCGATATCAATGGCATGCCGCCGAAAAAAAAGGGTACTCCGGTGTGGCAACGTTTTCTAAACAGGCTCCTGATAACGTGGTGAAGGGTTGTGGGTTAGCGGTGTACGATTGTGAAGGCCGCATTCTCCGCACCGACTTCGACGACATTACATTGCTGAACTGTTATTTCCCGAGTGGTACGACAGGCGACCTCCGGCAGTCGGTGAAGATGGCGTTTCTGGCCGATTTTTACGAGTATGTGCAGACGCTCCGCCAAACCCGACCGAACCTGATTGTGGTGGGCGATTACAACATTGCGCATACAGAACGGGATATTCACGACCCTGTTCGCAATAAAAACAGCACCGGATTTCTGCCCGAAGAACGCGCCTGGATGGATAAATGGTTTGCCTCTGGTTTCACCGATGCCTTCCGGCACTTACATCCCGACAAAACCGAGTATAGCTGGTGGAGTTATCGGGCCGCGTTCGGTCGGGCCGCGTTCGGTCGGGCCGGGGCAAGGGCCAGCAATAAAGGCTGGCGCATCGACTATATCTCCGTTGCTGATACACTTCAGAGCCGCATCGAGTCGGCAGGTCATTTTCCTGATGTGGTCCATTCCGATCATGGGGGCGTTTTTGCCGTTATCAGTGAACAGCTACCAGCGAGCAGGGACTCACTTTAAAAACTGCTCCATGTTAGCGGCTCATTGCTCACTGTATACCCACGGACTTGTTTTTGGAAAATTCATGCCCGTTCATGCGGGTCATCTGGCCTTGATCGAGTTTGCCGCCCGACAATGCACCCGGTTGACGGTGTCGATGAGTTACACGCCGGATGATCCCATTGCGCCTGCGTTGCGCCTGGATTGGCTCCGTTCGCTCCTGACCGACCGTCCTACCATTGACGTTGTCAGTGAGCCCGATGATTTTCATGACCCTACTTTGCCGCTTTGGGAAGCCACCAAAACATGGGCGACGTTTATCCGTCAGCGATTCCCGGATGTCGATGTGTTTTTCTGTTCAGAAGCCTACGGTGCTCCTTTGTCGGTTCATCTTGGGCTGCCTTGTATTTATTTTGATCCTGATCGCAAGGACGTACCGGTGTCGGCTTCACTCATTCGACACCATCCATTTCGGTATTGGAACTATATTCCTGCCGTGGTACGGCCCTATTTTGTGAAGCGGGTCTGTTTATACGGACCCGAAAGCGTTGGTAAAACGACCACTGGACTACAACTGGCAGATTTTTATCAGACTCGGTTTGTGCAGGAGGTAGCGCGCGACGTGCTGTTCGACAATGCGTTTACGTTGGACGACATTATTCGGATTGGGCAGGCGCAGACCCATGCCGTGCTTGAGGCTACCAAAACCGCCAATAAACTGCTAATCTGCGACACCGATGTAATCACAACCGAACTCTATTCTCAAATTTACCTCAACGAAGTTCCACCAATTCTGTACGAACTCGAAAAACAGGTTCATTACGATCAGTACTTCCTACTCGACATTGATGTGCCCTGGGTATCCGACGGCCTGCGCGATCTGGGTCACCGTCGGCAGGAAATCTTCAATCGCTTCAAAGCCGCCCTGGACGAACGAGGGATTCCTTACATGAGGGTGTCGGGCGACTGGCCCACCCGCTGGCAAACGATTGTGGAAGCAATAGAAGGAATGATAAATGCATAAGGATGAATGGGCTGACGCCTGTGTATTCATCCTTTAAGATTACCGTTTGCTAAGCCGTTGGCTCTACTAGCAACGATCTTCCCGAAAAAGTATGTATGTTTACGAATACCCCTTAGTTTGGTTTTTTTATATGATCACATGGCTTCCTTCGTATAGTACGCTTCGCATTTTCCTCGACGGAATGCTGAGCATGATGATCGTATATGCCCTGTTGTCTTATTTCCAGCAGCGTAAATCCATCTACTGGAAGTACGCGCTTTACATCGGTTGTATGTTGATTACGTTCCGGCTTAACGACAACGACTATTCATCGGCCAACTATGCGCCTGGGGCTAATTATGCCGTGGCTCTGCTCGAAAGTATAGCTTTTGTTTTGTACATCCGATTTGCCATACTCCTGATTAATATTCCCCGTCATGATCCGTTCAGTCATCATCTTTTACGATTCATGACGCTGGTGCTACTGGGTGGAGCCGTTTTAGATACATTTTTGTGGGTTGGCGGGGTGTCCGACCAACTACGTAGCGGACTTTACACCGTTAACCGGTTTGTGCTGGCAATCATGGCCCTGGTGGTTGTACCACGCATCGTTCGGCTTCGAAAACCGGTTATATCATATTTTGTTACGGGCTCATCATTCTTCGTAACTGGTTGTTTACTCGCACTTTGTCTCAATTATGTTCCCGCTCTATTTACCCGGGAACCCAGCAATCCACTTACATTCCCCGTGTTTTACATACAAGTGGGTGTAGTGCTGGAGGTGCTTTGCTTTACCCTGGGACTATCGCGACTCAATTTGCAGACGGAAACCGAAAAACAGCTCATGCAGGCCCAACTGATTGAGCAACTTCGGGAGAACGAACGCAAACAGGAAAAACTCCAGCGCATCCGCGACGAAATTGCCCGCGATTTACACGACGAATTGGGTGCCGATCTGGGTGGTATCGGGATGCTGGCCCTGTCGGCCTCGCGTCAGGTGGTCAGCCGCCCCGAGGAGGTGGGTAGTAAACTGGTGTTGATCAGTCAGTCATCCCGGCGAGTAGTAGCCACCATGCGCGAAATCATCTGGAATTTAAACTCGGCCCATGATACCCTACAGAATATGGCCAGCAGGCTCGAAGAAACAGCCCGCACGCACCTCGCTCAACAAGGCATCGACTTACACCTGGAATTGCCTCCCCTTGGAATCGATGGGCCCTTGCCCGCGGAATACCGTCGCGATCTGTTTTTGTTGTTTAAAGAAGCGCTTCATAATCTGATCCGCCACTCGGGAGCTGTTCAGGCGTTTATCCGTTTGTCAGTTGAAGAGGCTGGGTCCAATAAAACAGTCATTACGCTGGCTGTTCACGACAATGGCCGTGGGTTCGACCCAAGAGCAGTAGGGCTGGGGGGAAACGGGTTGCGGAGTATGTATCGGCGGGCCGCATCGCTTGATGGCACGCTTCAGATTACCGCGCCGGTTGGGGGGGGAACGGTCCTTATTTTTCGTGGACCCGTTGATGGAATTACGCATCGACCGTTGATATACTCGGAATTACAGCCGGAAACGATCGGCTGATTGGCCTTTATCACGAATTTGGGGTCAAAACTTGACTGCCATGTCTCTTTTTGCGTACTTACCGACTCACCCGTATGTATTCAAGTCTGATGCGGTTTTTTCCCGATACGCTTTCCGATGCCGATTTGCTGGACGGTCTACGGGCTGGTGGTGCGAATAGACGGCTTTGCGAAACTAGTTTGTACGACCGCTACGCCTATTTCATCCGGGAAGGTGCCCGTAAACACCGGCTCGACGAAGACGAAACAGCTACCGCCTATGCCGACGCCATCCTGTCTGTAATCGACCAGGTTCTAACAGGCCGTTTTGAAGGTCGCTCCGGTTTGAAAACATACCTCTACCAAATATTTACGAATAAATGTGTTGACGGTATTCGTAAAAAGACGACTAATCGGGAAAGCGTACACCAGCAGGGCGTAGAAATCGACGGAATTCTGCTGCAATTACCCGATGAGACCCGCTCGATCATTCAGCAGTTGATTGTCCGGCATGATGCCGAACGGTTGCGGGAACAGTTGCAGTTACTGGGTGATAAATGCCGGTCGATGTTGTTAGCCTGGGCCGAAGGGTTTACGGATGAACACATCGCTCAGGAACACCAGTACAATACGGCTGCTGTTGCTAAAACAAGCCGACTGCGTTGTTTAGATAAGTTGCGCGAATTATACCGAACGTAACCGACCCGGTCCGGGTAGAGTTTATGACAACTGATTGGAATAACATTGATGATTATTTTGCCAACCGGCTCCCTGCCGACGAGCGGAACCAGTTTGACGCCACCCTGCGAACCGACGAAGCACTGGTTGAGGCCGTCGCGTTTTACGTGTCGGCCCGCCAAACCCTTCAGGCCGAAGCCTATACCACCCGGCGAGACGAACTCATTGCTAGAAAGCCCCGCCTGACTCGCCCAACACCCTGGCCTTATGCCCTGGCTGCCGCTGCATGCCTGGCGCTTTTACTGGGTATCGGCTGGATTCTATGGCAACCCCAAACCGCACCCAGCGAACTGGCCGATGAATACATTCAGCGCAACCTGACCGAACTGGCTGTAACGATGAGTGCAGATGCTGACAGTTTGCAACGAGGTTTGGAGGAAGCTAACGCTGGAAACCTGACCGAAGCGGATGCCCTGCTGACACATCTGCTGGGGCGGCAACCTACCAACGCTGATGCGCTCCGCTACGCGGGCATTCTGTCGCTGCGCCGGGGACAGTACGAGACGGCCCTCCGCCGGTTTGAGCAGTTGAGCCGCCGAACCGACCTGGTGGTCAATCCGGGGCTGTTTTACCAGGCCCTCACCCGCCTGAAACGGGATGGTCCCGGTGATGCCGACCAAGCTAAAGTTCTCTTACAGCGGGTTATCAATCAGCAATCAGAAGGCGATACTGACGCGCAGGCGTTACTCGATAAACTCTAAAACCATGCAGAACCCTTAAACCAATAATCCCTATGTTCCGACCATTTACGTACCTGAAACGACCCGCCCTGTGGGTCATGGCTTCGTTGCTGGCAGGCAGTACCCTTGACAGTTGCCAGTTGCTAAAACGGTGTACAGGAAGTCCACCAAAGCCTGTTATTGATGAAAAACTCTATCCAGTTCGCTGGAACTCAGCCACCATTCAGTTGAGCGCGAACTTGACCGAACGTCAGCTTATCGATTCGTTTATAAAAGCAGCTCCCAGCCTTGACACCAATGATATTACTATTCGTCGCTGTGCTTGTGATCCAACGTTGATTAACGTAACATTGGCTGGTAGTTATACAATTAGCGGGGTGGGAGATCCTGCAACTGTTCAAACGGGTACCACTGGAACAACAGGTGATTTAGGGTTGCCTGCCGGTTCGGTAGTAGCTGTTAATTATAATCTGAGTCCGATTATCGACATTCAACAGAATCAACGACCGGATGTAACAGGTAAAACCTACCCGCAACTGGATACACTTTTGCCTCCAATCGCACCTGCGGGAGCGACAACCGTCCGAATTGGGGTGTTTGATACGGGTTTGTTAGAAGGATCCTATTTGCCCGGCACTGCCTGGGCGTCTGCCGTACAGAGTTGTTCCGCAGGGGTGCTAAATCCATCGCCCACGCAGCCCGGGTACAGTTTTGTGTCCAGCACTACTGCCACGCCCGAATATCTTGATGATAACGGTTTTAGGCACGGTTCCCAAGTGGCCCGGCTGATTGCCCATCAGTTTGCCGGAAGTCGCGTAGGAGGTGTACGAGTAATTCCGAAAATTATCCCGTTTAAGGTTTTGGATCAAAACAACCAGGGCGATATGTTTTCATTGCTGTGTGCTTTAGAAACCGCGAGGCTCAACGGGGTTCAGGTATATAATCTCAGTCTGGGGTACTACGGCGAAGCACAACCGCTGCTGTTAAAATATTTACAGAAGATTTTACAAAATCCGAATGCATACATTGTTGTAGCAGCCGGGAACAGGACTGACGCAGATATGAATGGGGATAGAAACGTCGAATCTATGTTTCCTAAATTCTATCCAGGTTCGTTCGCTCTTTATGCCGATACTGCTACCAATTTTAAGCGAATGCTGCTCGTGACAACCGTTCAAAATCTATCAACTACCATAGAAGGCAGTCGACGCCAGAATTACAGCCCTAAATTTGCCTGGGGGGTCCGATCTGACCTCAGCGATCCAGCAACAGGCGACCGGTTTTTAATGGATGTGGGCAGCATCACGATCACGGGTAGTTCATTTGCCACACCAATTGTGACGGGCAGGCTCGCCCGGCTGATTGGAGAAGGCGAAGCTAACCCGGTTAACAAGCTCTTTTCACAAACCCAATCGGGTTCGGCAGGTTCAGCAGGTAAGCAGGTTCGCGATAATCGCTATCTACCTGCCCGCCCGACCCCCGTTCCGTAACCTTGCCGTTGCCTAAAAAGGTAAGAAAAAAGTACCAAAAGATCCGTTGACAACGGATCTTTTGGTACTTTTTTTGGTGGTTTCACAATTCCGGCCAGTTTCCAAACTATAACCTTGTCTTTTGATATGATGAACGGTCAATGGATTAGCCTGGGTATGTTGCTGACTGCTCCTATTTTGGCCGAGGGTCAATGTCCTAATCTGCCTGCCCGGTATGAGCAGTTCAACCAGATTAATACGAATGATTCGATGCTACTTGCTAACGGGCACGTTATATTGAAAGCGTGGGGTCGGTGCGGGCTATCGTCCGATTCGGTATATGCAAAACTCGCTCATACCCTCGGCCGGTGTTATCTAAACCAAGTCAATTTGGTGGAGGCTGAACGTTATACCCGAATGGCAATCGCGGTCAATAGTCGCCGAAGTCTAATGGTTCGCCCAGCTAATCTAGCTAACAGTTTTACTAACCTCGGTCAGATTCTGATGTTGCAGGGACAATATCGTTCAGCTCTTGAGGCACTCAGTCAGGGACTCAATATTGCTAAACTGTACGCTGATAAAAGCAAAGTGGGCGCTATTGCGGCCGAGAAACGGGCGACAGTCTTTGATTATATGGGCGACTATGATCAATCAGTAGAAAGTGCCAGTCAAGGGTATCAATTGGCCCTTCGGGTGAACGATGTTACGATGCAGGTCCGAAATCGGGTGCAGGAGATTCAGGCCCATGTTCGGTTGAATCAGTTACAGCGGGCTGAGCAATTGATTCGGGAAACTCTGCCGCTGGCTCAGTCGCTGAATAGCCCCACCGATCTGGCCAACGTGTTCTCAGTGGCAGCCTCGATGAGTCGGGTGGCCAAACACCCTGCCATTGCTATCAACTATTACGAACAGGCATTCGCGCTGAATAAGGAAGCAAAGAATACCTACGGCTGCTGGCAGACGCTCATCAACGAAGCCTACGTCTATCAGCAGGATAAGCGACAGCAGAAAGCCCTGCAAACCTTCACGCGGGCCGAAGCCTACGCCAGCACGCCAGTTGAAAAAGCGCTGCTGAAGGCGTATCGAAGCCAGTCTGTCGAACAACAGGGGAAACCGGCATTGGCATTAACCCTGCTTCGGCAGGCTCTTGGTGAGTTCGGGATTCGTTACCCCTCCGCCCGTCCCGACTCGGTGGCGATTCGGGCGACGGATAAAAAGGAATACCTCCTGACCGTTCTGCGGATGGAAGCCGACGTGTTACGCAACCTTGGCCAGCAAACGGGCCGATCCGATTACCGAATCGAAGCCAGGCGTACCTACGCATTAGCCGATTACGTGATCGATCTCATGCGGTGGGAACACCGGGGGCAACAGTCAAAACTGTACTGGCGCGAAACCACCCACTCGCTCTACGAACACGCCATCGACGTATGTGTCCAGCTGAACGACGAGGCTTGGGCCTACTACTTCATCGAAAAAAGCCGGTCTGTCCTGCTGACTGACAAACTCAACGAACTCGGTGCCCGTCAGCAACTGCCCCCGGCTTTGGCCGAGACCGAACAGCGGTTGAGTGAAGCGGTGGCTACCGGGCGTGGCCTACTGCAGGCTGAATCCCCCGGCACCGCCCGGCACCGAACGGTTCAGAATGACCTTATCGCCCGGCAGGAGCGGTACGACGGGTACGTTAGGCAGCTTGAGGCCACCCATCCGCTCTATTATCGATATAAATACGACAACCGGGTACAGCCGTTAACCGCCGTGAAGCGTTGGGCCGCTGGGCAGTCGATGTCGCTGCTAACCTATTTTGTGGGGGATAGCAGCCTATTCATCGTGGGCATTACGCCATTGGGCGGGGTTCGGCTGATTCGGCAACCGGCAGCGGTATTTGCCCAGGCGGTTCGGTCGTGGTTGCCCGTGGTTAGTAATCCGGTCGCGCTCAATAATCAACACTCTTTCAACGACTTTATCCGTCAGGGGTCATTGCTGTACGACCTGTTGCTGAGGCCCCTTCATCTGCCCTCGGGTCGGGTGGTGGTTTCGCCCGACGGCTTTTTTCTGCCTTTCGATGCCCTCAGTGAGTCGGCAACGGCTCCTCGTCCTAATGCGACCCAGTACGCCGTGCAAACCTACGCCTTTAGTTATGCCTATGCCCTCAGCCACTTGATACGGGATACGGACGGGAGGGTGGCAGACCGGATTACGACCGACGGGAGTTTTCTGGGGATGGCTCCGGTTCAGTTTCGGGCGGATGCGACCGGCCCGCAAACCGAGCTGGTCGGCTCTGATGCGGCTTTGGAGCAGGTTGGGTCGCGGTTTTTCCGGCCCACGCTGCTGACTGGACCGGAGGCCACCAAAGCCCGGTTTCGGCAATTAGCCCCCCAATCGTCGATCGTTCACCTGTTTACCCACGCCGATGCCGATACCCTGAATCGGGAACCTGTGCTGTATTTTGCCGACTCGACGCTTCGGCTGTCCGAATTGCAGACCGGCTCCCCCTTTCAAACGGAGTTACTGGTGCTGTCGGCCTGCAAAACCGGGGTAGGGGCCAATCAGAAAGGGGAGGGGGTCTTTAGTTTAGCGCGGGGTTTTTCGGCGTTGGGTGTGCCGAGTATCCTGACGACCTTATGGAGCGTTGAAACAAAACCTACTTACGACCTAACCGATTTATTTTACCAGTTCGTTGCCGACGGACTACCCCGCGACGTGGCTCTTCAACGGGCCAAGCAGCAGTGGCTCGGGCAGGCGAGTCAGACGAATCAGTTACCCAGCCGATGGGCCGGTCTCATTCTGATTGGGGAGTCTCAACCGCTGCAACGGTCATGGCTGGCAGCATGGAGCAAACCGCTGCTATGGTTACTGATGGGTTTAGGGTTGGGCATACTGGCAATCGGCTGGGTTCGCCGACAGTTGCCCCGCCATCAGTCGGGCAACTGGAAACCATCGCTCAACTGAAAGAGTCGTTTCAGACAGGCCGCCGTTAGTACCGCATCTTCGAGGGCATTATGAAAGTCGTCTTCCCGTTCCAGACCAAAATAACCTGAAACGTCTTTCAGGCTCAGTCCGCGCGGGGTGTTTTTGCCTTTCTTTTTGAGCAGCCGGAATACAAAATAACTGAGTGTGTGGAGATCGAGCAGTACGCGGGAGTAGGGCCATTTGAGTTTTTCGAGCCGATACGATTCTTTCAGAAAGTGAATGTCGCCCATTACACTTTGTCCGCAAATGACCACGTTGCGCAGGTAGGGCATATTGTCGGGGCTGTTGGCTGGTTTGCGAATGCCGAGGGTAGTAATAATCCATTCCTCCAGTTCAGGAATTACGTCGTAGATCATAGGGGCATCCTCCAGATCGGTCAGCGACAGGTTATGTACCTTCTCCGCCGAAGCCGTAAAAGCCTCTTCATTTTCGGGATAGACGTTGCTCAGGTAGCGGCCTTTCTCCAGCCAGTCATCATCAAAGAGAACCGCGCCAATCTGAATAATTTCATTATAATCGGGGTCCGGCCCCGACATCTCCAGGTCAAGTACTAAGTAAGGCATATACAGTTATCAGTTAGCAGCTAACAGTGAAAATACCCTGTAAATATAGTGGCTTATTATTGGCTCCTTGTTAGGTGTTCGTGGCGACATGCTCCCTG
>Ga0105048_10010259_pt1 | contig 14857 bp, 12 predicted proteins | sample MAT05_FD_78382 | JGI IMG/M metagenome (GOLD analysis project Ga0105048, IMG submission 78382) | Freshwater microbial communities from Lake Fryxell liftoff mats and glacier meltwater in Antarctica - MAT-05 | ecosystem: Environmental > Aquatic > Freshwater > Ice > Liftoff microbial mat | place... | reverse complement strand
GTTTTGCAGCCGCTGGATCTGAAGGTTGAGTTCGACGCGCTGGCTCATCTGCCGGGCCTTGGCAGCAGTGCTGCGGACGGATGCCAGCTGCTCCAGCAGCTGGCTGCGTTCGGCCAGGGTCTGACGTTGCACCGAAACGCCGCTGGCCGATGCGGCATCCGCCGCCTCAGGTGTCTTGAACTGGCCCGTCACCTGGGCCACGGCCAGCGCGGTGATGCGGTCGGCCATGGCCTGGTACAGCGCCCGCAGGTCGGCCAAGGCGCTGCGTGGCAGCTGGTCCAGCGCCAGGCTGGCCATGAACTGTGCTTCTGCCGCCGTGGGCTGCGCGGGGTCGAAGGCGTGCGTGTCTGCGCCGTCGGCCACCACCCACTTGCCGGCCTCGCCGAGAGACGCCCGCTTGTGCGCCAGCGACAGCACGGTGCCCGCAGGCGCTTGCGCCACCAGCAACACCGGGTAGGGAATGGCACGGTGGATGAGCTGCATCAGCCGCCGGGCTTGCGCCTCGCGGGTGGGCGGGCGCAGATGAGCTGAGACGACGGCCAGCTCGATCACGTCAGTGGCATCGGCCGCGTTGACGTTGGCGACGGTGCTAGCCGGCACACCCACCGTGCCAGGTTTGAGGGTGGCCTGCCACCACAGCTCATCGACGGTGTCATTGATCAAGCGCTTGTCAGCAGCCGTGGGCGCCCCCTGCTCCACCAGCAGCTTTTTGGGTATGCGCTGCCCCACCAGGGCCTGGGCTGGCAGGCGGAAAGCATCGATGAGCACCTGGGCCGTCATCGTGCGGCGGCTACAACAGGTCCGGCCGCTGGGCCTTCAGCCAGGCGCGAACGTGGGCCAGCAGTTCTTGGGCGCTGGCCAGGCACTCGGCGGCAACGGCGTCGGGGATCAGGTCGCCAGAGTAGTCGGACAGGTTGCGCTGCTTGCGCAAGGCGTCGAGCACGATCACCTTGGCCTGCGGCAGGCCCACGCTGAGCGGCAGGGTCTGGATGGCGGTCTGGTGATGGCCGGGCTTGCTGGTGAGCGTGCGGTAGCCGTTGGCATTCAAGGCCACCATCGCCATCTGCATGATGGCCTTGTAGGCGGCGTCGAAGCGGTTTTCTGCGCTCAGGCCGGCCAGCTGCGCGTCAGCGATGTTGCGCTGCGCCGCAGCCAACAGCTTGGCCACGAGCCCCTTGTCGGCCTGCACGGCGTCAAGGCTGATGCCGAGCAAGTTCTTCAAGGTCATGCGCATTTCCGATCAGGAACAGCTTGGGCTTGGCCAACACATCGGCCAAGAAGGGTTCGGTCTGGGCTTTGGCGCTGAATTCGTCTGCAGAGAACAGCTTCGGATTCACCTCGCGGCCCAGCACGGCCTGCGTGGGGTGCAGCAGCTCCACGGCCCGGCGGAAACCGATGTCGCCGATCAGCATGACGTCGATGTCGCTCCCGGATGTCTCTCGCCCCTGGGCCACCGAGCCGAACACAAACGCCACCCGCACCTGGATGGCCGCAGGCGCCAGGGCCTGCACCAGCACGTCGGCCAGGCCCGAGGTCTTGCGCAGGATGCTGGCCAGCTCGGTGAAGATGGGGCCGCTGGTGTCCGCGCTGTAGACCTGCTGGTTGCCGCGCTTTTCGCGCTTGAGCAAGCCCACTTCGGCCAGCTTGCCGAGCTCGCGCGTGATGGTGCCGGCCGGCAGGCCGGTGCGGCGGGCGATCTCGCGGCCATGCAGCGCCTCGTCCGGCCGCAACAGCAGCAGGCCGAGCACGCGGCGGCGGTATTCCGGGAACAGCAGTGCAGGCAGGGATTGATGCATATTCGGCGCCGATTGTCGCTTTATTTGCATCGAACCTCAAGCCCCAAGGGAAAGCCGGAAGCCAGCCACGCGCGGGGTGTTAGCCCTGCGCGACCAGGCTTGCACCGAAGGCCTCGATCGTCTCTTCGCTGTCTCGGCCCGCCACCGTTTTGCCGGTGGCCGCCTCGATCAAGCCCAGCAAGGCGCCCGCGCGCTGCTGGATGAAAGCATTGAAGTTGTTGGACCGCAAAGCGGCCACCGGGATGCAGTGCGTCACCAGGAAGCCGTCAAGCTCCGCAGGCTGCACCTTCTTCGCGGTCTCGATCCGCTGAAGGTAGACCAGCGGTGCGTCACCGCCGATTGACCGGTTCGTCTCCGCAGCCAGCGGTGCCTTGTTCACAACGCTGTTCCACTTCTCGCGGGGCAGCTTGGCGTCCTCACACCACTTGCGCGGGAAGACGTGGTGGATATCGACGTTGCGCTCGAAGTAGGTGTGCAGGTCGATTGGGATGCCGGTGATGAAGTCGCGTCCGCCTTGTTGCATCAGCAACGCAGCCAGGCCCTTGTAGGCCGCCGCCAGGCGCGACTGCAGCGACAACAGACGTGTTGGCGCAAAGCTGGCATCGCGCACCGTGCGCGGCTCATCGCCGCCCGCGATCCATTGCGATACGCCGGGCAGGTCCAAGCCAAACCGAGTTTCATTCGCGCTGCCGTACAGCTCGCCGAACACGCCGCACCAGTACCAGCGAAGTAGCTTCTGCCGGTTGCCGTGCTGGTCGATCTGCGGGCCCAAGGCTGCGCAGATGGCCGCCATGGGAATCAACTGGGTGGCGTACGGCAGGCTGCGCGCGTCGAAAATCTTCTGCTCGGCCAGCAGCTCAGCGGCCTTGCGAAAGCCCTGCTCTACCGCCGGGGCGTGCTTCTTGAAGCTGTCGAGCGAGAGCCGCAGAACATCGGCCCGCTTGCACGCGACCGGCAGCTCCTTCTTGGCCAGATGGCGTTCGTAGCTGGCCAACAGCGTCACAGCCGTCAGGAAGCTGGTCCCATCCACGGCCTCCAGCACCGGGCGCTTGTCGAGCAGCCGCTTTTCGCGGGCGGCCCAGTCGTCGCGAAGCTGGAACTCGTCGGCAGCGAAGGTGGCGGTCATCAACTCGAAGACGGTCAGCGAGACCCCGCCCTGGTTGACCTTCTCGAACACCTGGCAGACGGCTTCGCGCGACGTGTCCACCGACATCTCGATGGCCGGCACCTTGAACTGCTGGAAGACGAGCCAGATCGCGTTCTTGAACTTCATCAAGAACATGGCGGCTTCGCTGTCCCCAGCGTAGTGCTGGGAGTAGCCCATCTCCCACTTCATCAGCGCATCGGTGTCGAACATCAGGAACAGCGGGAACATGCGCTGGGCGAACTGCAGTTCCGGCGTGCTGAGGTCCAGATCGATCTTGCGGCCGAAGTCGCTGGTTAGTTTCAACGTGGCGGGCACGGAGACGACGGCTTCCTCACGGTCGCCTTCAGGATCCAGGCACTTGGCCATGTCGAGGACATAGACGCGCTGGATGCTGTCGCCCTTCTCCGTGCGCGTGTTCACGGGCTTGCCACTGCGCAGCGCCAAGTACATCGACGTCAGTCGCTGCTGACCGTCGAGCACCAACTTCTTGGGCGGCGGCGCGGGCGTGATGGACACGCCTTCGAAGAGCCGAGGCTTGAACGGCACGCCGCCGGCTTCCAGAAACATCACCGCGCCGATGGGGTAGGACAGCGACAGGCTGGCGATCAGTGAACAAATGTGCTGGTCGTCCCACACCCAGCCGCGCTGGAAGTCGGGCAGCTGCATCTCGCCTTTGGCAATCGCGTCCAACACATCCTTGAGGGCCGGCTCGGCGGTTCTAAAAGTCACTTGGAGTCTCCCTGTTTGTGCCGAGTGTCGGTCACGCGATCACGAGGAACGCGACCACCTCGAAGTCGGCCATCCCCGCGAACTCGCCCTTTCGGGCGTGAGTGCCGCCCGGCGTGAACAGGCTGGCGACGGCGCGTTCCTGCGACTTGCCGACGATGCTGGCAATGGCCTGCTGCAGCATGGCCTGGTACGGCAGCATCTGCCGCCCAGCTTTGGTGAGCTTGTCGAATCGGGCACAGGCTTGGGCGTCGGGCATGTCGCGCCCCAGGCACAGGCCCTTCAGGCGGTCGAGCACTTGCTTGGCTTGGGTATGGGGCAGCAGCACCGCGCCGTCTGTCCCAACGTGCACCACGTAGTGCGGCGCCAGCGGGTACCCGGGCTCGATGGTGGCGAGCGCAGCTTCGCCTTCTGCCCTGAGGCAGAAGATGGCGCCAAGCGGAAGCTCATCGTCGGCCTGGGCGCTGGAGGTGATGGCATAGGCGCCGAGCGGCATGGCCGCCAGCTTGCCGGGGTGCTCACGCAGGTAGCCGGCCAGCTCAATGCGGTAATCGGCCAGCGTCAGATCGGCAATCGAGATGCCGCTGGACAGGTCTTCCAGGTCGATGACTGCTTCCTGCAGCTTCTGCAACTGCTTGCGCCGGTACTCCAGGTCGTTCATCAGATTGCCGGCATCGCGCTCGATAAGGTTCTCTTCACCGGTGGCCGAGATGTCCAGCAACACCATGCGGCCACTGACGCGTTGCTCCAGGCCGATGTACTCGTCCAGCGCCATGTTGGGCCAGAAGTTGACGAGCTGGATGAACGCGTTGGGCGAGCCGATGCGGTCGATGCGCCCGAAGCGCTGGATGATGCGCACCGGGTTCCAGTGAATGTCGTAGTTGACGAGGTAGTCGCCGTCCTGGAGGTTCTGGCCCTCTGAAATGCAGTCGGTGGCGATGAGGAGGTCGAGCTCGCCTTCGCCCGCAAACTCGGCCGGCCGCTCTTTCGCACGCGGTGCGAAGGCGGTGAGCACGCTCGCCAGGTCGGTCCGCAGGCCCGGCAGATTGGTCTTGTTGGACCCGCTACCGGTGACGATGGCGGCATGCAGGCCCAGCTCAGACAGGGCCCACGAGGCAATGGCGTCGTACAGGTACATCGCCGTATCGGTGAAGGCCGTGAAGACGATAAGCTTGCGGTTGGGCTTACCGTCGATCACATTGATCGGGGCGGCGATCTTGTCCTTGATCAGCGTGCGCAGAGCATCGAGCTTGGCATCGCGGGCACGGTCAACAGCACGGGCATTGGAAAGCAGCGTGGCCAGGCGGTTGCGGTCTTCCGTAAGGTCTTGCCGCCATCGGATGCGGTCCACGTCTTGGAGCAGAACCTTGACCTTGCGCCCGACGAGCAGAGCCTCGAAGGCCGGGTTATCGACCTCCACGTCTTCGATGCTCAGCTCCTCGATGGCGTCGGCATGGCTTTCCAGCTTGGCGATCAGGCCTTTCACATCGGCCAGCTGGCGCTCGACTGTCAGGGCGAAGGCATGCACCGAGCTTTCCATGCGCTTGAGCAGGTTCACGCGCATGAGGTGGATGAGGCTCTCCTCGCGGTCGACCTGCCGGAAGATGCTTTCGCCACCGCGGATGGCCACGCTGTACTTGGCGTCGTACTCCGCCTGCTTGGCCGGCAGCACGTAGCGCAACGGTGCGTAGGCGCTCAGGTTGAGTCGCCGGATGTCGGTGTTGATGTCGACGATGGGCGGGAACAGGCCCGCAGAGTCGACGTCAGCCTTGACATTGATGGGACGTAGCCGCTTCGGGAAGGTGCCGGTCTCGGCCGTGCCGTAGTACTTCTCAATGTGCTTGCGTGATCGGGCGATCGTCAGCAGGTCCAGCAGGCGGAAGTAGTCAAAGCCGAGCATGTCCATCAGTCGGGCCGGCCGGCGCTCGGCCTCGTCGAGCTGCTGCCAGCGATTGAACTGGCCCTGAGCCAGGCGGACCGTGGTCTCGACGCTGGGCAGGCCATGCCCAGCCAGCGCGTCGTCTCGACCTTCTGTCACAAAGGCGATCTGGTTCTTGAGGTCGGCCAGCCGGTTGTTCACTGGCGTGGCTGACAGCATCAACACCTTGGTCTTCACCCCAGCCTGGATAACCTGGCCCATCAGTCGCTTGTAGCGGCTGTCGCGGTCCCGGTGGTTCTGCTTGTTGCGAAAGTTGTGCGATTCGTCGATGACGACGAGGTCGTAGTTGCCCCAATTCACGTGGGCGAGATCGATGTCGCCGGAGCTGCCGCCGTCGCGCGACAGGTCCGTGTGGTTCAAGACGTCGTAGTTGAAGCGGTCGGCAGCGAGCGAGTTGCGCCGGTCATTGGCCTTGTGGAGTGTCCAGTTGTCGCGCAGACGTTTGGGCGCCAGCACCAAGACGCGGTCATTGCGCAGCTCGTAGTACTTGACGACAGCCAGAGCCTCAAAGGTCTTACCCAGGCCCACGCTGTCAGCCAGGATGCACCCCCCCAGGCGCTCAAGCTTGTCGATCGCGCCAACGGCACCGTCACGCTGGAACTTGTACAGCTTCTTCCAGACCTGTGTGTTGCGGATGCCAGTCGCGCTCTTGACGATGCGCTCCTCGTCCAGCTCGTCACCCAGGTCCTTGAACAGGTTGTAGAGGATGCCAAAGTAGATGGCCGAAGGCGCTTCCTGTTCAGCCAACCGCTTGACTTGGTCGAGAAGCTCCTGCTTCGCCCCGGCGTCATCACCTAGAGCGCGCCAGGTGGCGTCGAACCACTGAGCGAACATCTGCCGCTCCGCCTCGGTTTCGGAACACTGGATGAGGCTGAACCGGTTGCCGGGGGACAGGCCCAGACCGCGGGTGGTAGCGGAACAGTCGCCGGTGATGGCGACGCCGGCGGGCTGCCCGTCGGCGTCCGCTCCCGCGGTGCGCGGGGTCGAGGTGATCCAGGCCGACTGCGGCAGCTTTCCTGGAACCGTCCGCACGTCAGCAGATGCCTCCAGCCACTGGCGCAGATCAGCCGCCAGCCCGCGTGCTCGCAGCGCATTGCGCCGCTCACGGTCAACGTCATCTCCAAGCAGGCCGCCGGCGAAGGGGTCAGGATCGACAAGGATCGCGCCCTCGAAACCCGGAGTACGGGATCGCGGCTTCGGGGGCAAGCTCGAAAGCATGAGCCGCGTCGGGCCTGCTGCGGTCAGGAGCCGCGCAAGCTCATCGAAGGCGAAGAGGGACAGGCCGTCAGTGGCGACATCGACTTTTGCGCCCACGGGCAGCTGTGGCTGGAGGTGATCCAACACACGGTCAGCGCCGACGTTCTTGATGAGTCGCATCAGGTCTTGTCTCTCCCGCTGTTGGTGCCGAAATCGGCCTCGAAGTGAAGTCCCGTCAAGACGACCACAGGACCGCACCGTTTGTAACCGGTCTTAATCTTAATGAACCTGCTTCCCTGGACTCCGCACCGCCGGCAAGACCGTGCAGTTCTGCCATGTTGCGCCGTGGCATCACTTCAAAACTTTTTTCGCGTCGACCCAGATCGGAAGCAGTCCAACCAATGTGGCAGCGCTCATCACCAGTCATGGGCAGTCAATTGTTTGGGCGCTCGCAGCATCGAGCTACCTGCCTTTCAATTGATAGCCCCGTACTGCATAACGTAGTTCTGTCCGCAGTTATTGCGCGACCAGACCATGCAGCCTCCGGAGCCCAGAGCAAATGCGCGGACCCGAATGTCTCCATCGGACGATCGACCTTACGGTCGACGTTCTTGACCCTAGGATGATCAAACTTCCCAGCTGGGCCGCCGGGGACTTCTGTTGTTTCACCGATCAGCGATTCGTTAGCCTGAAGGACCTCATCAACAAGTTCGGCGGCAATCTGCAGCCGGTGAAGGTGCGTCCGATGTCGGGCACGCAGTTGCATCATGGCTGGGCTGCGTTGAATGAGAAGGCTGGATACGAGCTTGTGTTTGGATTCGCACGTGTCCGTGCGTGCCTCGAACTTGGGCTTCCCGTACTGGCGATGGTCGAACAGATGTCGGAAGTCGAAGCACTCCGGCAGTTCTTCTTCGAGTCCCGTAGCGATGGCATCTGGCGTCCCTGGCGTCTGGGTGGAACCCTGGAAGCGACCCTCGACTCGGGTTGCTTCCCGAACCTCCGCCGAGCCAGCCAGGTGCTGGGACTATCCGTCACCGAAGCGGCCTTGATGCAGCAAATGGGTCGCGTACCAGCTGCGATCCGCATGGCCTTCGGCGAACTTGAACTGACGCCCCGTCAGGCCAAGAAGCTTGTTGACGCCATGACCACAGACCCGCACAAGCTTCTCGCGAACGCATCGCAAATCGAAGGTTGCAAAAGACTTTCCGCGTCGGCCGTCTTGGCTCAACTGATGGAGGCAGGCAAATGAATGAACAGCTGAAGCAGTTGGAGCCGGCGCACAAGTTCCTTGAACTAAAGCCCGAGCGCAGCCTGCTGTGTGTGGTGCTGGGCGTTGATGTCGGCGCAAGCTTTGGTGACTTGACGATTCAGTGCGTGGCGATCGGGACTGACAAGCCATGGTTACTCGACCTCATGTTCAACGAGGTCGACGTTCATATTTTGGAATCGGCCATCGCTCGCCTGCGAGAACTTGAAGTCGTGGAACCAAGGGCAGCCAAACGTGGAGAGGCGGGGCCTCGACTTCGATGAGTGCGCCCATGATCGAATCGGCACGCGCGTTCGCGATGTGGTCGACCAACGCGTTTCAGGTCAGCGTCAGGAGCCATCTCGGCGGTCACGCCGGGATGGGGCAAGGCGTTCAGCCGCAGCCCCGCGATCGGCTCCCGCCCCAGCGGGAACGATCGCGGCGGGGGGAGCCAGACCACGTGGGACCGCGACAGCGGGCCAGGTGCCCCAAGGCGCCGTCAGTGGTCTGGGGGGCGCAGCCCCGGCGCCGAGCGAAGCGCGGCTACCTGCGACGGGCTCCGGCGGAGCCGGAGTGGCACGCGAAGCGTGCCAGGGCCGGGCGTCCAGCCCGGCGCCGCAGGCCAAGCAGCCATGTGCGCGGAGCGCACCATGGCGGCGCAGCCCCCGCCGCAGGTAGCCGCGCTTGCGCGGCGCCCCCCGAGCCCGCCGCCAGGCGGGTGCTGGAGGCCGCAGGCCGTGAAGGCGCGTCAAGACGGCCAGGCGAGGCGTCCAGCCTCGCCACGCCCGGGGAAGCGGCCCTAGCCGCCAGGCCGAAGGCCTGCCCGGGCGGGTGGTCGTCTTGTCGTGCGTCGACCCTTCAACACCACTTCGATTCGTCGAAGCGTCCATAGCCAGCTTCGTACCACCAATACGAAGGTGGTTCGGACTGAACTATCAAGAGGAACAGGCATGGGCTGCAACGCACATGAGTTCATGGATGAGGCAAACCCGCGTGCTCAGGGCGAGATCAACAAGAAGACAGCCCTCGTCTGGACCTACAACTGGGGCCTCTCAACAGCGTCCATTCTCCAGTTACTGCTCCGGCATGCCGGGATGAGCTGGACTACCAGCGCGGTGAAGCACGGATGGCTGCGGAAGACAGGCATGACATCGCGCGAACGCGTTCGCGTAGTGACATTGACCGAGAAAGCGCTGGCCTGGGTGGAGCAGCGCTCCGATCTCTTGCTCAAGTACAGCGAACTCGACCCGCACCGGATCTCGCCCGTGACGATCTGGCACAACTTGCTGGCGCAGAAGTTGACTCTCCACGCTGCGCGAAGCGGGGAGATCAGATCTTTCATGACGGAACGCGTGCTTGCCGCCAAGAGCGCACACGGAACCAAGCAGCCCGACGTTGTGTGGTTGACCCGAGAAGGCGAACGCATTGCAGTCGAAGTCGAATTGACAGCAAAGTGGGATCGACGATTTGATGAGTTCGTCGGAAAAACAATCTCGGCACTCTCCGAAGGAGAAGAAAGTCAGCGCCCGCGCTTCGACCGATTCGAAATCATGACCACGTCGAATGCGATAGCAAGTCGATACAGGAAGGCGTTTATGCCCGGCACCAGCTTGAGAGTGTGGCGCGAAACAACCAAAGGAGGATCGACCTTGAGTCACCTGACCGAAGTGCCCGACTGGGTACATCAGAAGGTTTCGTTCCGGATGATTTCGGATGATGGCCGAATCATCACCGGCGTTAGCAACACGAAGCCACGCTGTGACGATAGCGATGCAGTCGCCTCAGACTGATGGCAAAATCTGCCTTGCGAGCGGAAGGAACTTTCGATATCGCTTCTTTGTTGACCACCCACGGCGCAGTCGCGCTGTGGGGGCGAGTCCATTGGAGCGTAAACATGTCAATCGATCGTCCTCACGCCAGCGTCTGGGTGGATCAGCGGCCCAACCTTCTGTCCGACGCCGAAGGCCGCCAGACTCGTGCAGCAGAATTCGCACGAATCTTGTGGGCCGAGCGTCCCTTCCAGGTACGTGGAGGCCTGTGCGTCGCCGTGGCGCTTCGGGGCGGCGTGCTTCTCGTCGGCTTCCGCGCAGCGGCAACTCCAAGCAAGCTGGAATGGCTTACTGCCGCCCGAGTGCTCTCGGACTCTGAAGCTGCGCGCTGGGCCAGAACTCGTTTCAACGCAGCGTTAGATTCTCAGTATCAAGGAGACCGGCCGTGAAGAACAAGAAGACGCGTCTCCGAACTGCTGGCCGAGTTTTCAGCTCGGATGCAACTAACCCCCGACCTGTTTGATGCGGCCTGCCGCAGGGCGGCCGATAAAGTCCACGAGCTCGACTCTGACAAGCTGGCCGCCCTGCTTGGGCCAACACGTCTGCGACCCGAAGAAGTAGAACTGCTGTTGCAGGTCTTCCCTCCCGAAGGAGGTCCGCACCCTCCGGATGGACCGAAGGAGGGGTAGCCGAGCACTCGCCTGCCACGCCCTGAAAGAGATCAATCGGGGTCGTGGCCAGGCCGGCCTCCTGGATCTGAGCGCGGCCGAGCTTACGCACAGGGTGCTGCATGCAGGTCGAGCCCTCCGTCGACTTTGAGTGCCACCGCTTGCGAGGGCGACGTCGCTCGATTCTGTAGGTGCCACTTGGCGTCCGCCCTGGAAGGGCTCCAGCTGATTGCGGGGGATGTATCTTGTCGCCTGGCCCCCTATATACAGATTCAAAAACTCCCTCATCTACAAATCCGGCTGGAGCTGGACTCGGTTCATCGAAATGGCGCTGTCAAGCGACATCCAGAACTGACCCCCGCGGGGTCAGTGTTTCTGGTGTCGCCTGACAGGCGCATCTCCAAGGGTAGAACTGCGTTAGTAATTACGTCGGCCGAATCTTGTTGCCTCTACATGATGCGCAGGGGCAAACGGGTACCTTCCCGTGTGTCGGTGCCTTGAAACGAAGGGGTGGGCTTACATGAACTTCTCAACATTTTTCTTTCTTGTCTTCTACGGCGCTCTTGCTGTTCTGTTCGTGTGGGTTTCAGTGGTCCACCGGAACCGTCCTGCAGCTGAGGATGACGAATCCAACTCTGCATATGAACCGGAAATCCCTGTGCGTAACCCTTATAGCGTCATCCGGTCACGACGGCCTCTGTACGCTCGATTCGATGACTGAACTGCGAAGCAATCGGCCTCATCTCCACCGATTCGGGGGCTATGGTTGCCTGCCCGTCTTGCTGTAGTTGATCGACGTGCACCCTTAGGGCCAGGCAAAGTGCCAGGTGACAGACCGGCTTGACGGAGCATGCGTGTTCAGGTGGCAGATTCAGCGTACCGCGATTTTTGGGGCGGGTCGACTTGGATCTGAACTCAGTTTTGAAGGCCGCGTGATCGCCCCCCGTGGAGGCGCAGGCTGTGAATTTGTGGACGATGCGCTGCGCGCACCGGCCGGCTTGCCGTGAACAACGCTTCGGGTTGACCACCGCGCCGACCTACGACCACAAGCTCCGCAGCCCCCAACCACAAGGAACCATTCGACTGCGAACTAGGAACAAGCCCGGCCGAAACGGGGCGAGGAACACCTTGCTCGCGACAAGCCTTCGGAGGGATCGCAGCCACATGGCTTCGCCAGGACTATGTAAGGCGGGTGAAACCGACCAGGCATCAGCCTGTATTTGCAGGTCGAAGCCAATCAGCGACGGTCGATCGAGGCACCGAGAGCAGGCTCGCTATGGCCCGGACGGAATGACCTTCAAGCGCCATCGCCCGCGCACGGGAGCGTGTTTCGTCAACTGCGTGGCGTGAACGGTGGCGGCCTTCACCTCCACGATCGCGCAAACGCTCTCGTTCCGACCGGCGCCGGTCGCGTTCTTTCGTGGACATGATCCCGGCCAGCTGCTGTTCGAGGTCCGGCGGAATCAGATCCGTGAGCCAGTTGTAGAGCGTCTCGCGCCTGAAGTGATACCGAGGGTCTCTCGACCTTCCACGCCACTCGTCGCGCTCACCTGCGGCAGCTCTGGCTGCACGGGCGCGTACAGAGCTCGTGTAGCTCAGGACCTCGGCCTCCGACAGTGTCGGGGCAACTCGCCGGGCCACGCTAAGTACCTCGGCATCAAGAGCGTCGCTGGTCGTAAACCACGAAAGGGCTACGGCGAGCAGGAAGACGATCCGGTCGCGATGACCTTCTGCGACGCCACTTGGCCAGTGATGTTCAATGATCAGGTACAGGTCCCTGTAGACCGCCATCCACCAATCAAAGACGGAGCGCTTTCCTTGGGAGGCAGCGTTCTTGCGCGGACCGGACTGTTTCGCGCGCATGGCGCGGATGTCGCGAACCTCTGCCCTGGACCGCGGGAGGATCTCTGCCGCTAGCCAATCAAAATCGAATGCGGCGGTGGACAAGAGAAAGCCGGTGACGGTCCGGCAACTCTCAGGCGCTCGCGTATTTACAGAGCCTATGACGCGCAGGAGCCTGGTGCAGTCCACAGCCGCAGGATCGCCTTGCAACAGGCGCTGCAAATGTCGCTGGCACGCCTGCCATCGAGGCAGTGCATTCGCTGGAATTGGGTTGATGATCCAGTAGAAGTGGAGGCCTCGGCCGCTAAAGACAATCAGGCTTGGCTCTGGAACGCCGGCTCTTGTTATGGCCCCGATCCGGCAGTCCATGAGAGCCGAAAGGTTGACTTCGCTCTCGTGCGAATCCACGTCGACATACAACGCATTCAGAGCGGCGAGATGCCGCACTTGGCGACGGCCGTTGAACTGGTTGACGCTGAAGTAGACGTTCTCGGACCTGACCTCCTCCGCCAGCAACTTGATGGCGTCGCTTGCCCGCCTGATACGCCAGCATGGCTCGCGGTCCGGCGTCCAAATGACGACCTGTCGATTGGTGCTGCGATGAACGAGGGAAGCGTGCCGGTCCGGCAGCAGTACTGACGCTGCCACGCCCTTCATGCTCGCCCTATCGCGCTGCCGAAGCGCCCGATTCGGTCGAACGCGGCCTACCTGTCCGCTTTGTCGCCGGTGAGTCAGGCGACGGCAATGTGCCCAGTGCGGCCCGATCTCGCACCCATCGGCGGCAGGTACCGAGATGCCAGACTCGCTTTCTGCCGAATCCCTGCATGGAACTTGGGATTGCGGATGGATTCGTGTAGAGATACCTGTAGATCATCCCTGCCGTTGTCGACAGGAGCGCGGCGAGTTCAGCCGCGCAGATGAGTTGCTCATCGTCGTAGTTGGCCAGGTTCTTCCGCATCTGACCCGGGTCTGTTTCTTTACTCATTTGCACCACGTGTGACTAGGATGGTGTGGAGCGTATTTGGGCTGCTCCTGCCCGTCGAAGACCAAGATTGCGGCGCAATCTGCGCGATTTCAGGACTTAGCCGCCCGCTCTGAACCCGAACCCAAGGTGCGGCCACCAGCAGCGATCAGCGGTGCATTCGTTCAGCGCGTCGTTACGTGGTAACGAGCGCCTCCCAACTTCCTCGCCAGCAAGTAGGCTGTTATCGACTCCGCGGCAGTAGGATCGAATCACCCTCAATCACCGCTGTGGAGACTCGTTTGGGAAATGTTGCTCGACCGCTGGATGAGCAGGAAAGCAAGAAGGCTGCGACGCAGCTTCTGGCTACCCTTCTTTTGGATCGCTCGCCAATCGGCCAAAAGGAGGCTTGCGCAGCACAGGATCTGCAGGAGCTTTACCAGGTCCCCACGCGTGACGAAGGCTCTGCGCTCGGTGCCTATTGGCTGAAGATGGTCGGCGGCATCAAGGTTCTCGGCGACGAGACAATGTCAAGAGTCGCCCACGAGGCCGTGATGTGTGGTCAGTTAACGGCGCGGGACTATCCAAAGTTGTTTGTGACCGATGGTGGGATCCGCCTTCTGCAGGCCATCGGGAACGTGCTGATTGAGCAGCACGCTAGCGGCGGCAGCCAAGATCCTAAAAGCGTCCAACGCAACATGGAGGCCTGGGAGTCGGCTAGAGCCGCTGCGGTCAAGCGTCGCGGGGTCGAGCGAAAAGACCTACACAAGCAATTGAAATCGGCAACAGTCGATCTCGGCCGTGCGCTTCGGAGTGTCGAGGAGCTTCTGAAGTTGATGCAGGAAAGCCAGCACTGCGAGATTTTCGGACATTGCATTGATGATGCAAGCGAAGTCGGCCGCGACGTCCCTCTCCCATGCGCGGCCCTTTGGTTCCGCGATGCGGTCGAGTCACTAAGGTGTCATATCTCCGAGGGCAGCGAGGTCTTGGCGAAGGGGATCGTCCAAGAGAAGGACTTTTGCGGTTACGCGAACCTTCCCAGCCTGCCGCCTCGTGGCAAAGGTGTCGACGCGAGCCGCGAGATCTTGCGCAGACAAGCGCTCGACAGCCTCGGAACTCTCGAGGCCGCTGAAGCCGCCGACGATGGTCCGAAGGAGGATGACCACCGGGGTGAGATCGTCATTGAAAACTTGGGCGCCTGCACGGAGCCGCTACCACCAGGCAGTAAAGTTAGACTTGTTTGGGTTCGCCGCCCTTACCAGAGCGAGAGAGCGAAATCCACGAGTCCGAAAGCGCAACCCAAGCGCAAGCGTTGACGGAATGGCAGCCGAGGACTGCCACAGTTTTGCCACACCAGCCAATCGACTCGGATCAGCTACAGGCAATCCGAATCGACAGCAAAAGCCAATCCAATCAAGTACTTAGCGCTGTTCACCAGTCAGAAGCGAGCCTTCTTTTTCGGCTGTTAATCCGTAGGTCCCTGGTTCGAGCCCAGGTCGGGGAGCCAAGAAAATCAACGACTTAGCTGCGAAAGCCGCTAGGTCGTTGTCCTTTCTGGGTTACGCC
>Ga0105048_10010257_pt1 | contig 14858 bp, 11 predicted proteins | sample MAT05_FD_78382 | JGI IMG/M metagenome (GOLD analysis project Ga0105048, IMG submission 78382) | Freshwater microbial communities from Lake Fryxell liftoff mats and glacier meltwater in Antarctica - MAT-05 | ecosystem: Environmental > Aquatic > Freshwater > Ice > Liftoff microbial mat | place... | reverse complement strand
TACACCGTTTTCCGATTGCGCATATACAACCATAAACCGCCGAAGGCCAGCACCAGAAATACCGGCAGCCAGTTGATCGTGGTCAGCACACTTTGGCCCGCCATTAGTTCTACCTTGTCGGCAGGAATACCGGCGGCGGTGAAGTGCATTTTCTCGGCATCGAGTTTCGGGCCGATGAAAAACGTTTGGAAAGCCCAGTTGCCCAGCATACCTACGCCGCCCATCAGGGAAAGGCCGAGGGCACCGCTTTCAGGGATGTTTTCGTTGACAAAACCCAACATGGTCGGCCAGAAATAACAAACACCGCAGGCAAACACCACGGCTGCCGCGTACAAAGCCGAACCTTCCATCGTGTGCAACATCCACACGCCCACCACGGCGATTACGGACGATCCCAGCAACACGCCCAGCGGATTGAAGCGGTGAATCAGCGGCCCGCCGAAGTAGCGGCCCACGGCCATGATGCCATTTACCAGGGCCAGGATCAGCAGGGCATTCGCTCCGGCACTGCCGAGTAGTTTGTCAATCCATTGATTGGTACTAAGTTCGGTATTAGCCGTAAAAAACATACATACGGCCAGGAAGAGAAATAATGGCGACACTACGGCGGCAAACATCTGCTTGGTGGTCACGCCCGATTCCACGCGTTCGGTCTGCGGGAATTGCTGGCCCCAGAACATATAACCGTAGGCGAGTGCCGGCAGGAGGATCGTCGCCACTTGCAACTGCCAGCCCATGCCCATTGATTGCATACCCGTGGACAGCAGTGCGCCGATCACAATGCCACCCGGAAACCAGACGTGAAATTTGTTGAGCATCGTGGTTTTGTTGTTGGTGTACATGGAGGCCACCAGCGGATTGCAGACGGCTTCGACCATACCATTGGCGAAACCAACCAGAAAGGTGGAAATGAACAGCGTCCAGAAACCACCGGCAAAAATGGTGAGCACCAAACCCAGGATGTGTGCGCCAAAAGCGATCCACATCAGTTTTTTCATACCAAACTGATCCACAAAAAAGCCGCCCAGCGTCGTGGCGACCGGGAAGCCAAAAAAGGCCATGCCGGCGATCCAGCCGATCTCCGTATCCGTCAGATTAAATTCTTTGCCCAGCGGCCCGAGCATACCGGCGCGGATGGCAAAAGTCATGGAAGTAACCGCCAAAGCCACACAGGAGGCGTTGAAAAGGCGTGCATTGTTGATGTTCGACATAGTCTGGTCCGTGTAAAGTCCGGGAAAGAAGGAATCGTTTCGTTTAAAATTTTGAACGGCCAAATGTATAAAAGCCGGAATTAGTTTCGGCCTTTTTTATGGATAGTTTATTTTTGTCGCCTTTTGGGGGAAAATACAAACCGCCCGTTAGCATCTGTACCTCCGGCCAGACGTAGCGACAACAAGGGGAAAAACTTTTATCCGGATTTTTCCAGTAGAACTACTTCCTGGTTCAGTCCACCGAGATGATCATAGAATTTTCTGGCGGCCATATTTTCTTCTAACACCCACAAGTAAAGTTTGGAATCGGGAGCCTGATGATTGGCCCACAGCGCAAATTCTTTGATTATTTTTTTGCCAATACAGAAGATTGTGCAGTTTTTCCTGCCAGACTTTTAGCCGGTCGGCTATTACGTCATTATCTAAAAATTGATCCTGCCAAATACCACGATAATTTTCCTGCCAGCTTCTGACGTGTAATAAGGCTATTTTTTCAGCGTCGGTGGAGCGGGCGGGTCTGTAATGGATTTACTGCATTTTAGTGGATGTTTGAATAGTTTTTTATCCCGCCGACACTGTGACGGCCTCCTTTACATACAAATCTCCTTCCACTACATCCAACAGAAACTTAGCCACTGCCAGTCGGCTAATCGTCAGACTGGGTTTGGGCTGACTGCCATAACTAAGCAACACTTTCTGCGCACGTTGGCTATTGGTCAAGCCCACAGGTCGTACAATAGTCCAGTCCAGAGCACTGGCGCGCAAGCGATCTTCCTGCCGCTCATGATCCTGATAAGCGGGGCCGATATTTGTATTATTCACCATCCAGCGAAACCAACCTGGCATATCCGGTTTCGTTTCGTGTACCCCAAAAGCAGTAACCACCACGGCGCGTTGCAAACCCAGTTCTCTGGCAGTTTTTATCACACTTTCTATACTTTGCGATAAAAAATCCTCTGGCGTCCGGAGCGGCGACCAGGGAAAATCGGAGGTGCGGGAGATATTGAGGGTATTTACTATAGCATCGCAACCGCGCATGGCTTCGCGCAAAACGGCCTGGTCTGGCGGGGTGCCAATAAAAGATTGCAATTGGCCCGCCGTCGCAGAGGAGGGCAGATGGGCGGAGTCGCGCACGAGGGCATTTACCTGATGACCCCGGCGCAGAGCTTCAGCCACCAACAGGCGACCCATACGGCCAGTGCCACCCAAAATGAGTAATTTCATAGTTATGCTTTTGGGGCGAATATAGCGTTTGCAGGCCCGTCACGGGCTTTATTTTAACAACTGGTGCAAATTTTTATACTTACTTCAAAGTACACTGGCCTGGAGATCATGCAGGGCCAGGGGCGTGATATTGCTTTTAAGGTGCTGCGGCGGAAAGGGTAGGGGATCACCACCGATGCGCCACCACGTCTTCATTCGATAGGGCCACTAAACGATCTCGTTCGCCCGGAAACCTACATGGGGTTGCCAGTCGGCAGGATCAATGCCCAGATGTTGGTAAGCAAGGTCCTGATACTGTTGCTGGATTTGGTGCATGGTGGTTTTAGATAAGTGCATCAAACCATTTTTCCGGCGTGGTTATTTTGTGTGCTGCTAAATATGGTGTGGTAAAATTTTCTAAATGTAATGCCTGGACTTCTGCTGGTTTTGGATGGGATTTATTGACAGAGTAAAATAGATCAGCTCAATCCTGAAAATCAGGTATTAGTCGGGCAGTGCTAAATATTTACTGAACTTCAAAAGTGCGGTAAATGTCACTACCGCAAAAATTGTCAAAGAGCCATATTTAACAAAACCCATGATTATTAGGATTTTGTAAACCAATAACCAATAAACCAATAACCAGTAACCATTTAGAATAGATTACACGCCTGCATCCAGCGGGCTGTTTTCACCAAAATCCAGCACCTGACTTTTTTGCAGGGCTCCGGCGCGAATACCTTTATAATACTATTCAATTGCCTGGCGGAATTAAATCTACCGCCAGACCGACGTCAATTTTCCCTGCAAAACCCCCGCCTGCGCCTGATAAGAATGCGCTGGATTGTCCGCTATCTGTCCTAAAAATGCTTGAAACTCGGGATATTGGGTATGCCCAGCCGCCAAATAAGCCAGCACCCGATTCCACTCCGCTTTTTCCTTAAATTTAGAAGGCCCATGTTGAGCACTGAGTCCGAAAGCCGCAATGGCCAGGTCATACTGTTGCTGTTGCAATGCGACATGGCCGAGGTAATATTCTGCTTCGGCATAGTGGTCATCATCGGGGGAAATGTTGCTGAAAAACAGCATAGCCTTGTTCAGATCACCGGCCGACCAAGCATCCAGACCCGGCTGTAGCGGGCGGTCAGCGGCACTGCCGGAGCGAAAGGAAGAATCAGTGGGCTTTTCGTATTGCGCCGCAAAGAGGGCCTCGTCAGCGTATTGGCTATGCGCCCAGCGAACGCCAAACCAGCCGACCAGCAGCGCGATGCTGGCAGCCACGGCCAGCCGAACCCAGGTGCTGCGCATACGCACTACCCGACCGCCAGATGATTTTGTCACGGTCATGGGCGTTTCCACTACCACCTCCTCCTTCCAGGTACGCAACTGGCTGCGCAGACTATTTTCGATGCCCTGTTCGATCACCTCATTCGTCTGCTGAAAGAGGGCGAGCGCCTGGCGCAACGCTGCATTGGTCGCCAGTTCGGACTCAAAAACGGCCCGCTCGGCGGCGGTCATGGTGCCCGTCTCGTATTGTTCCATGCGTTCGATGTACAGTTCAATCTTCATATAATCAGTATTTTAGCACTCTTTGTATTTCCGGGTTTTGCTGCACCAGTTCCACCAGACTCACGTGGCAGCGATATTTCGCTTTGCGGGCCATATCCGCACTGGAAAAGCCGAGCGAGGTCGCTATTTCTTCCATCGAATAGGATAGTTTCCACAGTTCCAGGATGCGCTGGCAACGTTCTCCCAATTGACCCAACAGACTGTTCAGCAGGTCTTTACGCTCTTGCGCGATCATAGTAATTTCCGGTGTGTATTCGTCCGGCTCATTGGCCAGCACCGTTTCTGCCCCTTGCGTCGTGTGGGCTTGCTTACGCAACTGGTTCATCCACAAAAACCGGCAAATAGAATATAAATATCCTTTCAGCGGGGCCTCTCCCCGAAACTTACTCTCCCGAATATTCCGGTCGAGTACAATAATCCCCTCATGGAACATATCTTGCCCGTCCTCGGTGTTTCCCTGTCGGTTGCGGACGAACTGAATCACCTTTCGTTTCAACTCGTTATCGTCATAAATGGCCCGCAGGGCGGCCTGTCGGTTTTGCCCTCCGCTGTTGATGGCAGCGAGGAACTGATCGTCTGTCCATTGGCTGGTTTGCATACATGTGTTTTGAGCCGCGAAAACGTTCCGCGAAATGGAAAATATTTTTGTTTTTTATTGCCGAAAGGTACAAGTAGTGTGGGAAAGAGGATTCATAAAAGTTGATAAAATGCCACATTTATTCCATAACTTATTGATATTCTTGGTTTTAACGACCTTGTTTTTTGGGACCAGCCAGACGGTATCTCCTGACCAGTTGAACCGTCGGCTGTTGCAGCAGGGGCGTATAATGCTCGATTCGGCGCAGTATGAGCAGGCGTTGCAATATGGGCAACAAGCTCTCGAACAATGTCCGCCAGATGAACCGGCTGCCGGGGAATGCCTGCTTTTGCTGGGCGATGTTTTCCTGGAGACCGGCCAATGGGAAGCCGCTTACCAGCAGTATAATGCCGCTTTGGTGATTTTTCGACAAAAATTGGGTGCCGACCATCTATTTACTGCCGAAGCCATCAATCATTTGGGCGAATATTATTACAAAAAAAACGACTACGTCCAGGCCGAAATATATTATCGCCAGGCCCTGAAAATCCGGGAATCGGCACTGGAGCCTGCGCACGAACTGGTGGCCGATGGCTACAATAATCTGGGCAATTGCCGCGTCAGCCAAGGCGACTATCTGGCCGCCGTGAGGTGGCACGAAAAGGCCCTGGCTATTCGGCAACAAACCCTGCCGCCCAACCACCCTGATCTGGCGAGCAGTTTTAATAATCTGGGCAATTGCGCTTATTATGCCGGCAATTTCAGCAGTGCGTTGGGTTACTTTGAAAAAGCGTTGACGATTCGCGAAAACGCGTTCGGTACTGACCATCCCAAAACCGCGCAAGTGCTGAATAATCTGGGTAATGTCTGCGCAGAACTGGGGCAGCAAAGTCGGGCGGTCGAATACTACCGGCGGGCACTGGACATCCGGCTGCGCCGTTTCGGGTCACAACATCCCACCGTGGCCAGTACGCTGGAAAACATCGCCGACCTGTATTTTGACCTCGGCGACTACATTGCAGCCCTGGATTTTTTTCGTCAGGCCCACGTCATTCAGCGTACCATGCAGGGCGAACAATCGGCGGCAGCGGCTTCATTGTGGCATAAAATCGGCCTTTGTTACCAATATGAGGGCGATTTTGATCGTGCCCTGGCGCATCATCTGGCGGCAGAACCGGGCCTTTTGGCGGTGTTCGGGCCAGCGCATCCTTACCTGGGTGGACTATACAACAACCTCGGCAATTGTTTTTCCGGGAAAAAAAACTTTCCACAAGCCATCCTGTATTATGACCGGGCACTACGCATTTTCCAAAAGGCAAATCCCGTACAATATGCCAGCATTGCCTTGATTTACAATAATTTAGGCACTGTATTTTTGGAAAAAAACGAGGCTGGCCGCGCATTGTCTTATTTTGAAAATGCCTTAAAAAGCCTGCAAACGAACCCGGAAATTTCTGTTTCAGAACAAGCCGGTTCGCTGAAAAATCAGGGTCTGGCCCTGGAGCGGCTGAATCGCTGGCCGGAAGCCCGCAGCAAGTTCGAGCAGGCTATGACGCTGGTCAATCGGGCCGATCCGATCAGCCATACGGCTCTGCTAGATACCTGGGCGACTCTGCTTGGTCGGCGCGGCATGCGTACGGATGATACTACGCTGCTACGCCAATCCATTGCGGTATTTGCCAGTACGCGCCAGCGTTCGGATAGTCTGCAAGCCCTGCTGAGCAACCCCGCTTCGCGTCAGCGGTGGCTCGAGTTGCAGTTTCCGGCGCATACCAGCGCCATGGAAGCGTACTATTATTTATGGAAAAAAACGGGCGAAACCGGCTTGCTCGAATCGGCTTTTGCCCTGGCCGAACGCAACAAAAGTTTGCAACTGCTCGAACATCTGCGTAAGGAACAGGCGGAGCAATTTGCGGGCATACCCGACTCGCTACTCCAGCAGGAACGCTACTGGAGCGAAGAACTGAACCGCCGGGAAAAGACGCTTTTGGCGGAGCAAAAAACTGCGGAAAATCAGGCGGCAGAAATGGGCGTTGCCGAAGCGCGGCAGGCCCTGGCTGCATTGATCCAGCAGTTTGAAGCCCATTATCCCAGTTACTTTCGACTCAAATACGACCGGCGAACGGCCACGCTCGCGGCCATTCGCCAGCAGGTATTGCAGGGCGACCAGGCTTTGGTGGAATATTTTGAGGCGGATAGTGTGCTGTTTGTTTTTGTCATTACTCCCGGGGATTTTCGTTGCCTGCGGCTAAAAAGCGATTCCTTGCAGGCCCAAATATCCGGTCTTCGGCGCAGTCTGCAAGCCTACCCGGAGGCCGGGGAACGCGCTGCCATCGAGTTAGCCGCTGCTTTTTCCGAGCGGGCTTACTCCATTCAACAAGCCATTTTTGCGCCGGTTCAAAAAGCCATTTCGCTACCCCGCAAACTGCTCATCGTGCCGGATGGTACGCTGGCTTATCTGCCTTTCGAGTGTTTACTGCGTGAGCAACCCACCGATAATCAGCAGTTTAAAAGCCATCATTATCTACTTCGCGACTATTGCATCAGTTATGCCTATTCTGCCACGCAGCAGTTGGCACTGTTGCAACGGCCTGCCGGAACGCTTCCTAAAAACCTGCTCGCCATCGCGCCGGTGTACGCAGAAAACAAGTACGGGTTGCGGCCCCTGCAAAATAATCGCCCGGAAGCGGAGGCCGTATGTGCCTTGCTCGATGGTGACCTGCGGACGGGTGCTGCCGCTACCGCACCGGGTTTTTTGCAGGAGGCCGGGCAGTACCGTATTTTATTGTTAGCCATGCACGGCAAAGCCAGCAGCACGGTGGGTGACCTCTCTTATCTGGCGTTCAGCACGACAGCCGACTCGACGGAAAACCCGTTTTTATATACCCGCGATTTGTACACCCAATCTATTCCGGCAGATTTGGTGGTGCTCAGTGCCTGCGAAACCAGTGTGGGTGAGTATCGCCTGGGTCAGGGCGTGATTAGTTTGGCCAGGGGCTTTTTTCAGGCCGGAGCGCGCAGCGTGGCCGCCACTTTATGGAGCGTGGACGATGCCCGCAATGCCGAACTGATGCGGCTTTTCTTTCAACAAATCAAAAATGGCGCAACCAAGGATGAAGCCCTGTACGCGGCCAAAATCCAGTTTCTGCAAACCCATCCGCACGACGAAGCGAACCCGGTGTATTGGGCGGCCGTGACGGCTTATGGTGATATGCGGGCGATAGAATTACCGCAGCATAACTGGGTTTGGTTCGCTGGGCTCGTGCTATTGGGAGCAGCGGCTTTTTTGATCGGGCGGAGACGCGCTGTGTTGAAGTAGAGAGACCGTCTCAAAAGGTTGGTCGTGCTGGACGCAAGTAATTGCGTCAAAATTATTTTAAACTAAATATCATTTTAAATATATGAAAATCAATAAGTTAGAACACCAATAACCAGTAACAAATAACCAATACCCGCTTGGCGCCTGGGTACATTTTTCAGACTGGTGACACAAGAGGGAAACACATTCATTTTAATCTCTGCATTCAAGTCCACTAAGTCATGAAAAAAGTATTGTTTTTGTGTATCGCCTTTTGCGTCTTCGTCAATTTGCAAGCGCAACCCACCCATATCCAATCCGACCTCTCCGATGGTGCCGATCCGGCCGCCCTTAAAATTGAATTCTTGCCCACTGATGCCGTGGTGCTGCCGGGTGGCAAAGTACAAATCGGCGTAGCACCACGGGCCAGAGTAAAAAACATTGGTACGAAGCCCTACATCCATAGCAACAGCAAGCCGCTACCAATCGTGCTGTACCAATGGATCGGCGGTCAGTATGTGATCGTGAAGCAAACTACGGTCAATATACTGCAACCGGGCGCGGTCGTGACACTGGACTATTATACTACCTACATCAAGGGAGAACAACCAGTACCCAAATTTAAGATCGAAGTCCGTTCGGTTGCAACAGGCGTAACTAATCCCGATGGGAATACGAATAATAACAGCCAGACTGGGACGCCTAATTAAAAAGGCAAAATAGCAATAGGCAAATCGCAACAAGCACATTACTGGATATTTTCCCGGAATGAGACCTGACAGGTCTGCATACTGGAGCAAAACGCCTGAACATACAAAATCACACCAACGATGAACAAGCCACTCTTTTCCCTGCTATTGCTCCTACTCAGCCTCACCGCTACGGCGCAGCCAAATAAAAAAGTAGGTCCGGCCCTTTCCAAATTCCTGAACACGGAATTTATGCTGAAATACCGTGATCTGCGTATTGAAGCCGAAAGTACGGCCCTCGGCGTACAGTCGAGAAAAGAGGAAATAAAGCCTGCTGATCTCACTCGGCTGCGCACGGCTTATGATCAGACCGCTACCCGCGCTAACCAACTCATCGAAGGGGTGAAACAAGACTTTTTGAACCAGAAAAAGCTAAAAAGCATCGCTGAATTCCCGGATATGTACTCGGATGGCTTGCGCTTCAAATTACAAGACTTATCTAGTTTTTATACTAGTAGTTTTCAACAGGTTTTGGCTGATGCCTCTGTCGCCAAGGAGAAAGAGAATATAGATGGTAGCGCGGTGTTACTATTAGTCATAGAACTTATTAGTCTAACGAAAGGATTGACCAATTATTTCGCCGAAATAAAACGCGAAGCCCGCCAATACACCAATGCGCATTTACAGGAACACTTGGTGCAGCCTTATCGCTGGCGGTATTGGGACGAACTATCCGGCAGCGTATCGCCTTACGAGAAATTTGAAAAAAGCGATCTGCTGAACGTTGAAGCCAAACAAGATGCGCTGGATCAGCAACTGCAAAAGATGAATGAAACCATTAGTAATCTGCCAATTAAAGAACATACGAATAACGACGGTAATAGCAGTTCCGATTTCAATATACCACAAGACACGCCTGCTAATTCTAATTCCACTTTTAAATATGAAGACTGGTCGCCCACCGAAACGCCGCCTGCCGATACAGTTGCTCAACGCAATCTCGCTCCCGCTACTACAAAAAAGCCGGTATTACCAGCGAAATCGACTGCCAAAAGCAATCCGAATCTACCTAAATCAGATCATTAGTACTTGATGTTACGCACGAGAAACGTTTACTAAACCTCAAAGATTTAGTAAACGTCGCTTCGTAAGCAAAATTCCTGCTGCGGTGCGTAACATCAGTTAGTACTTTGAAAAATCAAGTTTTTATGTAAGCCTGCGACTAATAATCGCAGGCTTTTTTATTAGTATTAGTTAGTGATAGTCTGACTCAAAGTCAGACTATCACTTTCCGATAGAGATCATACGGACGTTTTTTGTCATTCAGAGCCGAAGGCGTGGAATCCGAGGCCGAGGCCGAAGGCGGAGAATAATAATATAAAACTTCGGGCTTCGCCCTCGGATTCCACGCTGTCGCTCTGAATGACACAACAAAAGTGATTATTATTATCATTACAACAAGTCTAATTTTGAAAATAATCATCTTCATTGGCTTCTCCGCTGAATAGCCTGCCGACAAAATCGGGGACACATCATTAGTAGATGCTTCATAAAAATCACTATAAAAATCTAATAGTTTCCCAAAAACGGCCCATCCGCTGGGTACAAAAATACCGGCCCAGACACATCCCTTTATATCACTGATCACTTTCTTTAAAAATAAAAAACAATGAAAAAGCACCTGCTGATTTTTTCCGATTATAACTTTAATTTTCTGGCCCAAGCTTACGAAAGCCTGATGAGCCGTTCCACTAGTTCGCTCTTTGTCTTTCTCCTGTTTGCGGGTACTGCCTTGGCCCAGCCCTATATTTCCCGGCACAATTTGACCACTGCCCAATACCAGACGGAATTCAATAAATGGACGGGCGAAGGTTATCGCCTTTCCCAGGTGAGCGGTTATAGCGACGGTGGGCAGGATCGCTACGCTGCTATTTTTGAAAAGGAAAGCGGCCCCACCTGGACGGCCCGCCACGACATGACCGGCGCACAATACCAGACCCAGGCCAACACTTTGAAGCAACAGGGTTACCGCCCCGTGCAAGTGAGTGGTTTTCCATCTGGCAATTCAGCGAAATATGCCGCCATTTTTTTCAAAGAAAGTAATGCCCCAGCGTCGGAAGCGCGGCATGGCATGACTTCCGCAGAATACCAGACGGAATATAACAAATGGACGGGCCAGGGCTATCAACTCACCGATGTCAGCGGCTACACCGTTGGCGGCACGGATTATTACGCGGCTATTTGGGAAAAAATCGGCGGCCCCACGCGCTTTGCCCGCCACCGCATGACCAACGACGAGTATCAGGACGAGGTGAATGAAAAAGTTGGTCAAGGTTATCGGTTACTAAAAGTTTCTGGTTATTCCATTAATAATACGCCGCGTTTTACTGCCATCTGGATAAAAACAACTGGCCCGGCATTGGCTGCCCGGCACGGACTTTCCGGTTCGCAAAACTACCAGGATGAAGTCGAACGGATGTACTACCAGGGCTACCGGCCAGTGTGGGTCAATGGCTACACAGTGAGTGGCCAGGATAAATACGCAGCGATCTGGACATGCAGCGACCCGTTCAAAGCCAGTGAAATGCAGGCCGTGGATGCCTTGGTGAAAAAATATATGGACGACAACGACGTACCCGGCCTGTCCATCGCCATTGCCCGCAACGGCAAACTCGTGCTGGCCAAGACCTATGGTTACGCCGATCAGGAAGCCAACGAACGCGTGGCTCCCCGTCATTTATTCCGCATCGCCAGCGTATCGAAGCCGATCACGGCGACCGCCATTATGAAATTGGAACAAGACAATAAACTGGAATTAGGGGAAGAAGTATTTGGCCCCGGTGCCATTCTGGGAACAACCTATGGTAGCAATGCTTATACGACTAACCTGAAAAAAATCACGGTGGATCATCTGCTCACTCACCACGCCGGTGGCTGGGACCAGCAAGGCGATCCAATCGCGCAGGACCAGACCTGGAACCTCACCACCTATATCAATAAAACGCTGGATAACTACCCGCTGGACAATGCACCTGGTGCCGTGTACGACTATTCCAATTTCGGTTTTGCGCTGCTGGGGCGCATTATTGAAAAGAAAACCAATAAGACCTATGAGGATTGGGTGCAGGATAATGTTCTCGCTCCATGTGACATCACCAAGATGCAGATTGGCGGTAGTACACTGGCTCAACGTAAACCCAACGAGGTAAAATACTACGGCAGTAATGCTTATCTGTACAATATCCCGCGTATGGATGCACACGGCGGCTGGATAGCCAGCCCCATTGATCTGGTGCGCTTTCTGGTGCATACAGATCAGTCCAACACCGTTCCGGATATCCTGAGCAGTACTACGCAAACCAAGATGTTCTCCAACAGCGCAACGAACAACAATTACTGCAAAGGCTGGTCGCGCACCAACAGCAACTCCTTCTGGCACAACGGCGCCTTGCCCAGCACACTCTCCGAAATGAAGCGCACCAGCGATGGTTTTTGCTTCGCTATTCTGATGAATACTCGCCCCGGTGCTGGCAAAGACAACAATGGCGGTGGCATGGGTACTCTGCTTGGCAACATCAAGAATACGATTACCAAATGGCCGGCGCACGACCTGTTCTAATGGGCTATTTTAATAAAGAGTTTTGAGGATTGGAGGATTTGAGTATTCGATCAATTACCACATTATCAAGTATTTGATCGAATACTTAAACCCTCCTGTATTCCATCAAACCCAGGATTTGACTATTTTGATAAAAAATATTTTTCAAAAAACTTTAATTCTCTGGGTACATCTCCGCCACTGAAAACACATCTATTCAAATTCACCATCACACACATTTTCCAAACCACTTTAATTCTCTTCACATCATGACCACGATCAAAAATTTCTTTTCCCTGCTTCTCTTTGTAGCCATCGCTACTGCTTTCACGACCACTAATGCTACTGCGCAAACCGGGGCACCTACTGCTGCCATACAGGAGTTCGTAAGTGCCGCCAAAGATGCTGGCGAAGCGATCGGCCTTTTGCTGCCCGCTGTACAGAAAGTCCGTGAAAGCGCCGCCCGCAGAGCCTTCCTCGATGTATTGGACCGTGCCAGCGATCTGGCTGCCCAAGTAGAAAGAAGCGGCTCCTCTATGACGGCGGCGCAATACAACAGCTATCAGGCACAATTGGGTCGCATCGAGACAGACTTGAACAAGTTGGCCGGTAATACCAACTCTACTCAGGGCAGTCCTGCGGCGGGTTCGGTCGGTGCTTGCCACAAAAGTTGCCACGATGCCTTCGGCAATGGCTTTGGCGGTGGAAAAGGTTGGAACCGCTTTGTCTGCAAAATCGGCTGCATCAAAATCGGTGGCATCGGCGGCTAAGTGAGCGGCTGCGCTGTTTAAAAAACCTGCGACTTATAGTCGCAGGTTTTTTTGTCGTGATCGGTTTAAGATCGCCTCGGTGCTTATCATCTAAAAATCGTGCGACAGCATTATTACGATAAAAAAGCGGTAAAAGCCTGGGTACACCCTGCCCACTGGAGACACATATACCCAAACTATCAATACAATATAACTATGAAAATCTGCTGCTTGCCGCTGTTGCTCGTTTTTGCCGCTTTGGCTTCCGCGCAAACCCCCGACGACTTCGCCGCCGGGCTGCTGCTGGAAGACGAAGTGTATAATACCCAGCCCCGCCAATCGCCCGAAGATGGCGCTAAAAGCGATCTGCCCGCCGCCGTGGACCTCACGCCTTATTGCCCGGAAGTGCGGCATCAGGGTTACATTTTTTCCTGTGTCGGCTGGGCGGCTGGTTATGGGGCTTTGACCATTCAACGCGCCATCGCTAATCAGTGTACCGATAAACAGGTCATCACCCGCAACGCCCATTCCGCCCTGTTTCTGTACAACCAGATCAAAGCCGAGGATTGTAACCAGGGCTCCCGTATTTCCGATGCCCTGAATTTTTTGACCAAAAATGGCGATTGTCTGGCCCGCCAATTTGATTTTGATGTAAATAACTGTGCACAACTGCCTGATAGCGTGGTGAGGACGCAAGCCAGGCGATTCGCCATTGAGGATTTTATGACCCTTTTTGGTTCCCAGGAAAATGCAGCGGAGAAGGTGCAACGCGTCAAGGTGGCCCTCGCCAAAAACAAACCCGTGGTGGTGGGCTTGCTGGTACTGCGCAATTTTTATGAACTAAAAAACGCGCAATACTGGCATCCAACGCTCGGTAATACCGCTTCCGCCGGTGGCCACGCCCTGGTCGTGGTGGGGTACGACGACCGCAAAATGGCTTTTCGGCTTCTGAATTCCTGGGGCAAAAACTGGGGCGACGGCGGCTATATCTGGATAAAATATGAGGACTTCGGTCATTTTTGTAAATACGCCTATATCCTGTATTTGGCTGCGCCGCAAAAACTTCCCACTGCAGATGTATCCAGTACAAAGCCTGATGTGGCTTCGAACCTGCCGGACGAAAAACCCCTGCTCGAACTGGCTGGCAACTTTCAGTTCCGTGCCCTCACTGGCTGGCAGCCGCAGAGTGGACTACCGCTTTTTGAAACCGCCGAAGCCTTTTTGAATGGTCAAACGTATCGTTTGAAAAAACAGGATTGGCCAATCGGGCAATTATTCCAACTGCTGGCTGCCACGCTCCAGGAGGAGGAATATTTGTACGTATTTAGTGTGGATGCTCGTCGCGAAGTACATTTTCATTGGCCCCGCCAAGCTGGATTGAATGAAAAATTCGATGGTAAAAATGAGAGTGGTCTGCTCCTGAATAGTGGTGAAATTGCCATTCCCGGACCCACTAAAGCCCTGAAACTGACGCAATCCGGCACAGACCGCCTGGTGCTGCTTTTCTCTAAACGTAAAATAGATACGGTCAAAAAACTGGCCGAAACCATCGCTCGTAAAGAAGGTAACTTCACCCAAAACCTCTGGCAAACGCTGGGTAAATATGCGGTGCCGCCCACCGATATTACTTATGCCACCGATCATATCGGCTTCACTGCCGCGACGCGTGCCGAAGGTTTTATGGTGCCATTGATCTTGGAAGTAACCGCGCAGTAAAATAACTTGCGCTGCCAAATTGCCAAAAAGCCAATTGAATTTCGCAAATTTGCAGCACTTTTACCTTCTTCTCCCAATTTCCTGCAATCCGAATTTTCTAAACAATAGAATTACTATTGAATAATAATGCGAATAATGGGTTAATTCTGCTTTTTGAAGTATGCACAAGCCCCGGCAGGGGCGAAATGTTGGTAGTCCAATGGTTGCATGCGCTCCATAAGCCCCGGCAGGGGCGCAATAACGTATGT
>Ga0105048_10010254_pt1 | contig 14858 bp, 11 predicted proteins | sample MAT05_FD_78382 | JGI IMG/M metagenome (GOLD analysis project Ga0105048, IMG submission 78382) | Freshwater microbial communities from Lake Fryxell liftoff mats and glacier meltwater in Antarctica - MAT-05 | ecosystem: Environmental > Aquatic > Freshwater > Ice > Liftoff microbial mat | place... | reverse complement strand
GCGCTTGAAATGGTCCGCGTCCAAAACCAACAGGGCAAAACTACGCCCGCTGCGCTTGCTGTTGTGTACGCATTCCTTGAGTTTTTCGTCGAAGCTGCGGCGGTTGTACAGGCCGGTCAGTGCGTCGCGGGTGGCGAGTTGTTCGAGCTGGCGGTTGGCTGCCTCCAGTGCTTCACTACGCTGCAGCACCTGCTGTTCCAGCGTTTGGTTCAGCGTTTTTAGCTGGTGCTCACGCTGAAGCAGTGATTGGGTCATGGACTGCATCGACTGGCTCAATTGCGCGACCTCGTCCACGCCGGTGTTGTCTGGGTAGCGGGGTGCTGCCTCGCGGCTTTCGATCTGCCGTGCCGCTTCGGCCAGTTGCTCAATGGGTCGGCTGATGCTGCGAGCCAGCCGCAAGGCCACCAGTGCAAAGACCAGGGTCGCAAACGCGCCCAGCAACACCAGACGGTTGCGCAAATCGTACAAAGGCTGCAACGCCATTTCCAGGGGTTGGCGCACCACGATGCTCCAGCCCAGGTTGGTGCTGGTGCGCGAATCCACTGTCACCCGGCTTGTAAGGTATTGGTTGCCATCGCCCCAGACTACGGTGGCGTAGAGCTGCTGCGTTGGCATGCCATCCAGCAGTTGGGTCACGCCGAGCAGGTTCTCCGGGTACAGAACGGCGCCCCGCTCGTCCAGGATCAGAATCTCGCGACCAACGTCATTCCCCACGCGGTCAACGGCGGCCTGTACGGTTTCGGTCACCCAGCGCCAATGGCCGTGTGCGCCAAGCACTCCAATGACTTGGCCATCCGCGTTTTTGATGGGTGCAGCAAAGTCAATGAAACGCAGGGGTTGCCCCGTCGCCAGGCCAGGCAGCAGCTTGGCCAGCAAAGCAGCCTCGTGCACATCGCCGGTGTACACGCCTTGCAAGCCAGCGGTAAACCAGGGGCGTTTGCCAACCGACAGGCCTTGCAGCATGCCACTGCTAGCCTGTACGACGGTGCCGTGGATGTCGGCAACGCCGAGCCAGGCAAACTCCCTGCGCATTTTTTTGCGCAGCTCTATGGACTGCAGAACATCCGGGTGGGACAGATCTCCGCGCACAAAGTGCGAGGCCTGACTGAGCAGGGAAATCTCCATCTCACGCTCCCGCAGGTTGGCCGCCAGCAGGTTGGCCGCAATCAGGGCGGTTGCGTGAACGGACTCACCGGCCGTGACTTCAATTTGTCTGGTGGCCAGCCGACCAACATACAGGCCTACGCTGAGCAGGGTCAACAGTGACATGCCACCGAACCACAGCGCAAGCCGACCTCTGAAACTGGTGAGCGTCAACATGGGCTGGTGGGCGTCACTGGCGATGGCCGTTGCGCAGGCGCAATAGCGTGAGTTGCAGCAGGCGTGCATCGGCGCTGGCCCGGTGGCGTTGTACGCCGCGCTCGCTGGTCACCTGGGCTTTGACCGTGTGCCATTGGTCGGCTTCCTGTTCGTCCAGCAAAACGCGCAGGTTTTCCAGCTTGAAGGCGGGGCTCATGTCGGCGGCGTCAAATAGCGCGCCGATCCAGCTGTAGTCGTTGACCCAGCCGTCGGAGTACACGGTCTGGCCAGCCAACTGGGCGTTGATGGTGCGGGCAACCTCCAGCACAGGCACGCCGCGCTGCAGAAGCAAGGTGCGCGGGATGTGGTGCGTGGCCTCGGCCTGCGCATCCCAATGGGTCCAGTGGGCCTCCGGGCGCACCAGGGTACAAAAGGTATGGCCATTGGGCAGAACAAAGCCAATTTCTATGGGGTAGCTATTGCGCCCGAAGCCGGATGCTTCAACGTCAAGAACGGTCGGAACGCAGAGGTCATGGGGGGGCTGGAGCATGCGGGCATTTTGCTCCCGCTTTCTCCTGCGACAATGGATTTTTTGCTCAAACAACATACCATGCCCAGTAGCCTGCTTGCCCTGATTGACGACATCGCCACGGTTCTCGACGACGTCGCCATTTTGTCCAAAGTAGCCGCCAAAAAAACTGCAGGTGTGCTGGGTGATGACCTGGCTTTGAATGCCCAGCAGGTGGCAGGCGTCAAGGCCGACCGCGAGCTGCCTGTGGTGTGGGCCGTATGCAAAGGCTCACTGCTCAACAAGCTGATTTTGGTGCCAACGGCGCTGCTTATCAGTCTTTTCATTCCGTGGGCTGTGACCCCCCTGTTGATGATTGGTGGCGCCTACCTGTGTTTTGAAGGCTTCGAAAAGTTGGCACACAAGTTTCTGCACAGCCACGCAGAAGTTCAGGCCCATGAGGAAGCACTGCTCAAGGCCTTGAGTGACCCTTCTGTGGATATGCGGGACGTGGAGCGCGACAAGATCAAGGGGGCTATTCGTACCGATTTTGTGTTGTCTGCCGAGATCATTGCCATCACGCTGGGAACGGTGCAGGGCCTGTCTTGGACAACCCAGCTCGCGGTGCTCTCCAGTATTGCAGTATTGATGACGTTTGGCGTGTATGGCTTTGTTGCCGGTATTGTCAAGATGGATGATGCCGGTCTGTACCTGAGCCGATTGCCCGGCAGCGGACTATCGCGCCGGGCGGTGCAGGCGTTTGGGCGTGGCTTGCTCTTGGCCGCACCGTGGTTGATGAAGGTGCTGGCTGTAGTGGGCACAGCCGCCATGTTTCTGGTGGGCGGCGGTATTTTGGTGCACGGTATTGGCCCTTTGCACCATGCGGTGCAAGCCGTGCTGGCGCAGTTGGGTACGGGTGGTGGCGCGCTGGCAGGGGCGATGGGCGCGCTGATGCCCATTAGCGTAGAAGCCCTGACCGGCATTGTGGCTGGCGCCCTGGTGTTTATCGGTGTGAGTGCCGTGGGCCGCGTGCGGCAGATGCTGCGCTAAGACGGCGGGTCTATGCGCCTGCGCAGGGTGTGGGGCTTGGTGTTGAGCTCCACCAACACCGCTTGGCCGTCTGGCAGGGACACGGCCAGTACATCCTGACCATCCAGGTTGAGCTGGTATACGGTCGATGCGCCGACTGCGCGTGAATCATCGAGCCGCGCTTTTTCAAGCAACAAGGCCAACTCGCTGTGGGGGGCCGAACGCCACCGCAGGCGGTTCATGCCTGATGGGCCTGCTGTTCGCGCAGACGGGCAGTGAACGCGCTGACCGTCAGTGGCCGGGCATAGTAGTAGCCCTGTACCTGGTTGCAGCCCAGAGCGGATAGCAAATCGGCCTGTTCCTTTTTCTCCACGCCTTCCGCTACGACCGACAAGCCCAGACTGCGCGCCATGGCAATGATGGCGCCGGCTATTGCCGCATCGTCCGGGTTGGTGTGGATGTCGTCAATGAAAGAGCGGTCAATCTTGAGCTCGTCGATCGGGAAACGCCGCAGATAGGACAGGCTGGAATAGCCGGTGCCAAAGTCGTCCAGCGACAGCGAAAGCCCGAGTTTTTTAAGTGCACGCAGGCTTGCAAACGTGCTGTCCACATCGTGCATGACCATGCTCTCGGTCAGCTCCAGAATGAACTGGGTAGGGTCTGCTCCAGTGCTGGCGAACACGGCTGCAATGCGGTCGGTCAGCTCGTCCTGGCGGAACTGGCGGGCCGACATATTGATAGAAATTTCAAGCGGTGGCATGTTTTGCTGGCGCCACAAAACCTGCTGTTTGCAGGCCTCGGCCAGCACCCACTCACCCAGCGGCAGGATCAACCCGGTCTCTTCGGCCAGGCGGATGAATTCTATGGGGTGAATCAGCCCAATCTGCGGATGTTGCCAGCGTATCAGGGCCTCAGCGCCGACCACGTTTTGGCTGGCGAGGTCGATCTTGGGCTGGTAGTGCAGCACAAATTCACCGCGCTCCAGGCCGCGGCGCATAGCGCCTTCCATGTCTAAACGGCTGATGGCTGTCGATCCCATTTCGGGCACAAACTGGCGCACGCTGTTGCGGCCATGCTCCTTGACGCGGTACATGGCCATATCGGCATAGCGCAGCAGGATTTCGCCATGGTCCCCATCGCGCGGGTACAGCGAAACGCCAATGCTGGCGGTCACAAAGATGTCTCGCCCAGCAATCTCCGCCGGGCGGGACAGCGTGGTCAGAATTTTTTCGGCGATCTGGTCTATATCGTCAGGCTGGGGCAAATCGGTGAGGATGATGACGAACTCGTCGCCACCCAAACGGGCTACGGTGTCGGTCTCGCGCACGCAGGCCATCAGGCGGTTCGCTACTTCTTTGAGCAGCGCGTCACCGGCGCCGTGACCCGACGCGTCGTTGATCAGTTTGAAATGGTCCAGGTCCAGCAGCATCACGCCCATGACATGGCCGTTGCGCTTGGACCAGGCAATCGCTTGCTCAATCCGGTCGTTCAGCAGGTTGCGGTTGGCCAGGCCGGTCAGGCTGTCGTGGTTGGCCTGGTACTCCAGGGCATGCTGGTAGCGCACGCGGTCGCTGATGTCGTTGATGACGCTGACGAAATGGGTGGTGCTGCCATCGGTCAGGTCTTGCACGGGAGCAATGTGCAGTTCGTTCCAGAACAGCGAGCCGTCCTTGCGGTAGTTGCGCAGCGTGGCCGAGCCCTCGCGTTTTTCGCGCAGTGCAGACCGGATGTGTTCCAGGTCGGGCTGGGCCAGGTCGTCACGCACCAGAAAGCGGCCCTCTCGGCCTATAACTTCTTCAGCGCTGTAACCGGTGATGCGCTCAAACGCCGGGTTGACGTAAACGATGGAGTGGTCATCTTCGTCGCTGCGGGTGATCATGATGCCGTTGCTGCTAGAGGCCAGGGCCTTCTCGTGCAGGTGACGGGTTTGAGCGTAGTCGGCCCGCCGCAATTTGCGATCGCTGACGTCTTCCTTGACGACGATGAGGTGAGTGGCCTTGCCGTTGGCATCACGCAGTGTCGACGCCACCTGGCGTTCCCAGTACACGTTGCCGTCCTTGCCTGTGCTTTGCACATCGCCTCTCCAGCAGTCGTCCGTGCGTTGGGACGCCAAAAGGCTGCGATAGATAGCGCTGGTGGCTTCGTCGGGTTGCCAGGGTAGGGGGGTGACACCTACCACCTCGGCAGGCGAAAACCCAGATAGGGCAGTGAACCCTGGGTTGCTGTATGCCACCTGACCCGCCAGATCCAACACGACGATACCGAAAGGACTTTGCTCAACGGCTCTTGCCAAAAGCGCGGCTTGGGTAGGGGACAGCGTCGTCTGGTCAGGTGTCATTGCCAATTCACTCTTGTTGTCTGCGGCGGGCGGTGCGCCCAGGGACGTGATTTTAGACCCAGGGGCAATGGGCTGGTCCTGTACAGTGGCACCAGCGGGCCGCTTGGTCTGCACGGACTATTCTAACCATAAGACATATAGCATTAAATGGCTCTAGCCCCCGTCAATATTGATTCAAACGCTCCTAAATCAATAGCATTTGGATTGACGCTAGCGACCGTGGGTGCTATAGCGTTTAGCGGCAAGGCCATCATCGTCAAGCTGGCCTACCGCCATGGGGTTGATGCGGTCACGCTCATCATGCTGCGCATGCTGTTTGCATTGCCATTTTTTCTGGCTATGAGCTGGTGGGCCAGCCGCAAAACATCAGCCAAAACGCCGCTGCCGTTGACACGCAAAGACTGGCTTGGGGTGACTTGGCTGGGTTTTACCGGCTATTACTTGGCAAGTTTTTTGGATTTTGCAGGGCTGCAGTACATCACGGCGTCGCTGGAGCGGCTCATCCTCTACCTCAACCCCACCCTCGTGTTGTTGCTGGGTTTGGTGTTTGCAGGCAGGCGCATTGCCCGCCCACAGGCTGTGGGTATGGCTATCAGTTATGGCGGTGTGTTGTTGGTGTTTGGCCATGAGGTGACGCTGCAGGGTGCCGATGTGGCGCTGGGGGCGGTGCTGGTCTTCCTGAGCGCGATCAGTTATGCGCTGTACCTGTATTACAGCGGCGAAATCGTGCAGCGGCTGGGCTCGCTGCGCCTGGTGGGGCTGGCGACTTCGGTGGCCTGCTTACTGTGTATTGCCCAATTTGTGTTGCTGCGCCCACTGGATACGGTTTGGGCCGTGGCGCCGCAGGTGGTGTGGCTGTCGGTGCTCAATGCCACGCTGTGTACGGTGGTGCCGGTCATGTTGGTAATGATGGCCATAGAGCGCATAGGCTCGGGCTTGGCGGCCCAGGTGGGCATGGTGGGTCCGATGTCCACCATGCTGATGGGCGTATTGTTGTTGGGCGAACCCTTTACCGCCTGGTTGGTGGCAGGCACTGCGCTGGTGATTGCCGGTGTGTATGTGTGCAGCCGGGGGCGCAGGTGAGTTGCCCTGCGGCGCTGCACTGGCGATTTTCTATACTGCACCCTGTTTTGTGATTTGGAGTTTTCATGTCTGATTTAGCCGCCTTTTTTGAAACCGCGAGGCTTCCCGTCATGTCGGAGGTGTCCCAGTCGCTGGTGCGCACGCTGAATGACCCGGACGCCAGTGCGGCGCAGATCGAGGCCATTATTTGCAAAGACCCGGCGTTGACGGCCAACCTGCTGCGCATGGCCAATAGCGCCCAGTTTGGCCTGAGCCGCCAGGTGCTGTCGCTGGACCATGCCATCACCATGCTGGGTATGTCCCGCATCCGCTCGTTGGCGTTGTCCACCAGCATCAGCACGTCTTTTCCCACTGTGCCGGGGCTGGACCGCAAGGCTTTTTGGAGATACTGCATGGCCTGTGCGGGTTATGCGCAGTGGCTGGCGGGCGGCGCGGGGTTGGACCCGCAACAGGCCTGGCTGTCCGGCATGATGCTGCGCCTGGGAGAGTTGTTGATTGGCCAGCGCTCGCCCGAAAGCCTGGCGGAGATCGAAGCCCAGCCAACGCCGTCGCGCGTGCGGTGGGAGCGAGAGCAGCAGTTGTTTGGGTTCGATGAAGTACAGGTGACGGCCGTGCTGGCGCGCCACTGGAATTTTCCCGACGCCATCGTGACCGGCTTGCAAAGTGCCAGCGCACCCATGACTGCCATTCCCTTTGACAAGCTGGCTGGCGTGGTGCATTTGGCCGCGCTGCTGGCGGACGATCCCAGCCCCACGCCCGATCTGGTGAGCGAGCTGCCGCTGCCCGTTATACAGGCTCTGGAGTTAGACCGCCACTGGATGGTGGCCCGATTCCCCCGCGCTGATTCATTTGTGGATGTAACGAGCCTTTAGAACAACTGCGTCAGGTGCACCGAGTCATCGGCATGCTCGATCTGCACCGACGGGGGGCCGTTGCGCGCCAGGCGCAGCATGCGGGTGTTGCCGGGCAAAACATCAGCCACAAAGCCGCGCAGTCCCCGCTTCTTGGCGTGTTGCACCATGCAGTTTTGCAGCGCAGTGCCCAGACCGCAGCCCTGCCATTGTGGGTGCACCATAAATGCGGTGTCGGCCAGGTTGGTTGTGGGGTTTAAAAAATAGCACGACTGCCCAACAATCAGCGATTGTTCGCGAGAACCCGCGGTCGCAACAAAAGCCACTTCATTCTCGTAATTGACATTGCACAGGCGTTGCACCTCGGCATTGGACAGTGCGCGCACGTGGCGGAAGAAGCGGGTGTAAACATCGGCCTCACTCAGGTGGTGGAACAGGTCGCGAATGCCCTGGGCGTCGCTGGAGAGGGCGGGGCGCAGCATGACCGTGCGGCCATCTTTCAAGGTGACGGTGAGTTCATCCTCTACCGGGTAGGCGCGCAGATTTTGCAGTGTCTGGTCTGCACTCAAGTAGCCCATCGCCTGGGCCTGGGCAAACAACTCGGGGCGGAACTGCGGATGGGCCAGTTCGATCAGGGCGGTGGCGCGCTCGCGGATTGATTTGCCGAACAGGTAGGCAATGCCAAATTCCGTCACCACGTAATGCACGTCGGTGCGGGCAATGGTGGCCGACTCGCCCAACAGCAGCGAGGGGCGTATACGCGAATGCATGCCGTCTTCGGTGGTCGATGTCATGCAGACAATGGGCTTGCCACCCGGCGAGCGGGATGCTCCCCGCAAAAACTCGCCCTGGCTGCCAATACCGCTGTAAAACTCTCCACCGAACTGGTCTATGCACACCTGGCCGGTCAGATCAATCGCGTAGGCCTGGGCAATGGCCACCATCTTGTGCTGCGCGGCAATGACGGCGGGGTTGCACACCGCGTCCATGGGCTCCATCGAGAACAGCGGGTTGCCGTCTATCAGGTCATATAAGGCGCGGGAGCCTAGCGCCATGCTGGCGACGATCTTGAAGGGCTTGCTGGTCTTGCGGGCACCGGTGAGGCTGCCATTTTCCAGCAGGGGGATGATGGCGTCCGAAATCAGGTCGGAGTGCACACCCAGGTCCTTGCGGTCCGTGAGGTATTGCAGGGCTTCGTGCGCCACCTGACCCAGACCAATCTGCAGCGTAGAGCCGTCTTCGATGATGCCGGCTATGTAGCGCGCAATGCGCTGCACATCGTCCGTTTGAACCGGTACGCGCTGGAACTCTGTGACCGGTGTGGAGACCGGCACCAGGTGGTGTATGCGGCTGATGTGCAGTGTGGAGTCGCCCATGGAGCGCGGCATGGCCGGGTTGACCTCGGCAATCACAATACGGGCTTTTGCAATCGCCGCCGGGATGATATCGACCGAAACGCCCAGGCTGACATAGCCAAAGGCGTCTGGTGTGGACACCTGTATAAGCGCCACGTCCACCGGTATGCGCCCTAGCGCCATCATCTCTGGCACCCGCGCCACCGACATAGGCACGTAGTCCACCATCCCTTGTTTGATGGCTGCACGCATGTCGGTGCCCACAAAGAAGCTGCGATGCCGAAAGCGTGTAGTGCTCTTGCCATCTGCGTCGTGGTCAAAAGCATTCACCGTAAAGAAGTGCAGTAACTCGACGTCGGCGGGTGGATTGCGCATGTGCTCCAGCGTCTGCACCAGGCCGCGGGGTGCGGCGCAGCCGGTCCCCACAAAAACGTGGTCTCCATTGCGAATATTGTCCAACGCGATCTCGGCGCTGGTGACAGCAGCCACGAATGGTTTTAGGGAAGGGTGCAGGGTAGGTTTACGGGCCATAGGCTGCGTATCATCATGCCTATCACTGTTATTGCGCAACTTTGTTTTGGGGAGAGTCAGTATGGATTTGGGAATCGCGGGTAAGTGGGCTTTGGTCTGTGGTGCCAGCAAAGGGCTGGGTTTGGGCTGCGCGCAGGCGCTGGTGCAAGAGGGGGTCAACGTGCTGATCGTTGCCCGGGGGGCTGAGCAACTGGCGGCATCCGCTTCTAATTTGATAGCGAACTATGCAGTTTTCACGGGGGCTAGCGTGCTATTTTGTGCACAAGACATTACGACGGAGGCCGGCCGTGCAGCGGTCTTTGCGGTGCGCCCAGACTTCGACATTGTGGTCACCAATGCCGGTGGCCCACCGCCCGGAGATTTTCGCGACTGGGACCGCGACGCCTGGATCAAGGCGGTCGATGCCAATATGCTGACCCCCATCGAGCTGATCAAGGCCACTGTGGACGGCATGGCCCGGCGGGGCTATGGCCGCATCGTCAACATCACGTCCAGCTCGGTAAAGGCACCCATTGAGGCGCTGGGCTTGTCCAATGGCGCGCGCAGCGGGCTAACAGGTTTTGTAGCCGGTGTGGCGCGTAGTGCTTTGGCGGCCAAGGGCGTGACAATCAACAACCTGCTGCCGGGTGTCTTTGACACCGACCGCATCAAGACCATGCTGCAGGCCAATTCCGAGAAAACCGGGCAATCTGTAGAGGCGCTGGCTGATGCGCGACGCCAGGGCATTCCGGCCCGCCGCTTTGGCACACCCCAGGAGTTTGGTGCAATCTGCGCCTTTTTATGCAGCCAACAGGCGGGTTATATCAACGGCCAGAATGTGCTGGCTGATGGCGGGGCCTATCCGGGAACATACTGAAGCGGTCAGACCCCTGGCACCTGGTCTGTGGGGTATTTCCAGAAGTCGCGCAGGAGGTAGTTCATGGGCAAATTCAGCGAGGTGTTTTTTGGCGGAATGGGCTTCATGAACCAGCGGTCGTAGATGGCCTGAGCTTCCTTGGACACGATCATTCGCTTCATTTCTGAGTCTATGAGCGCCTTGAATTCGGCGTCGCCTTTGGGTAGCATGATGGCCAGGGGCTCCACCGTCAAAAACTTGCCGATGACTTTGAGTTTCTCGGGTTGTGCGCGGCTGGCAATCAGTCCATAAAGCAGCACGTCGTCCATGACAAAGGCGTCGGACTCACTTTTTTCAACCATCTCAACGGCTCGGGCGTGATCTGGTGCCTCTTGCAGTACCAAGCGCAGCACGCGCTCACGGTTGATGCGTTCTACGGCCTTGATCGGTGTGGTGCCCTTGGTTGATACGACACGCCTGCCTTCAAGTCCCACGATGTCGGTTGCCGTTTCATTGGATCGCACCATGTAGCGTGCGCCGGTAATGTAATGCGGGACGGTAAAGGCGACCTTGTTGCGCCGCTCGGCGTTGTTGGTGGTGGAGCCACACTCCATATCCACTTTACCTTCTTCGACCATGGTTATGCGGTTGCTGGCTGTAACCAGCACATACTCAATGGCCAGTGTCTTCATGTCGAGCTTTTTCTTGACCGCATCGGCGAGCTTGAGGCAAAGATCCACTGCATAGCCTACGGGACGTTTGTCTGCGTCCAGGTAAGAGAAGGGATTAGACGATTCGCGGTGGCCCAGCACGATCTTGCCGGTGGCGCGTATGCGGTCCAGGGTGGCACCCGCCGTGGCAGCAGTCGCCAGGCTCAACAACACGGCACCGAGCACCATGCTGGCCGGGCGCGCAAACGCATGAGATCTATTGGGTTTGAGCATGGCGGCCTCTTGGTGGTGGTGGTGGTGGTCGAACATTTTACGTTCAACACCTTTGCGCTGCAGTATCCGGGCGATATTGCGAACCGTCAAATTCCGTTCGGGCATGGATCGATGTCCTAAGCGTATTTCCTGCTGCTCAAAGGGGCAGAAGCAGACAATAATGGCGCAAAAAGAGAAACAGCGTCAGAAGTGCAGGCAAACTGGAGCAAGAACCGGCTAACTATGCAAAAACCGTGTCAAAAACGATCCTACTTTTTTCTTAGTCTCATTTGCAGTTGGGCATTGCTGTTGGGTGCGCCTAGTGCGTCGGCCCAAACGCAGACGCCCACTCCCTATAAGCTGCGCGTGGTTGGCGGGCTGGCGGGTTTGAGCCAGTTCACCCGCTGGGAAGAACCGTTCTGGACCCAGGAGCTTGCCCGCCTCAGTGGTGGCAAGTTCAGTGCCGACATCGTTCCCTTTGACCGTGCTGGCATTCCCGCTGCGGAGATGTTGCATCTGTTGAAGTTGGGTGTAGTACCTTTTGGGACGACGCTGATGAGCTCCCTGGGGGCCGAGTATTTGCAATACACCGCGCCCGATCTGGCTGGGCTGAACCCTGACATCGCCAGTTTGAAAGCGAGCCTATCTGCGTTTCGCCCCTACCTGGAGAAGGCTCTGCGCGACCAGCATGGCGTGGAAGTTCTGGCGGTTTACACCTACCCTGCGCAAGTGCTGTTTTGTAAAAAGCCATTTGCAGCGCTAGCCGATCTGGCCGGACGCCGGGTGCGGGTGTCGTCTGCCGGGCAGGCGGATTTTGTCAGTGCTGTGGGGGCTGTGCCGGTCATTACCGTGTTTGCACAGCTGGTTGCCAGTTTTCAAAATGGCAATGTCGAGTGCGCCATCACCGGAACGATGTCGGGCAATACTTTGGGCTTACACACCATGAGCAGCCACTTGTATGCAATGCCGCTGACCTGGGGCTTGGCGATTTTTGGCGCCAACCGCGCGGCATGGGACGCAACGCCACCTGAATTGCGCGCCTTGTTGGGCCGCGAATTGCCCAAGCTGGAGGCCGCCATTTGGGAGGAGTCCGAGCGCGATACCGTGGAAGGCATTGCCTGCAACACCGGCAAGGGCGAGTGCAAGAGCGGGCGCAAGGGCTCCATGGTATTGGTGACCGTAACCGCCCAGGATGAGCGCAAACGCCAGGAGATATTTGCAACCCATGTACTACCGCGCTGGTTGAAACGGTGTGGCCCGCGTTGCAGGGATATTTGGAGCCAGACCGTGGGGCCAGCGCGCAATATCGCGCTTCCCCCTAGTCCATGATGGCAGCCACACCGGCACGTATTCGCGTCACTGTCTGGGGGCTGGTCATTGCCCTGGTGGCCATGATTGCCGTTGCGACGGGTTACCAAATTTGGAATGCGTACCGGCAGGCTCTGGCCGAAAGCCAGGCGCAGGCCGTACGTTTTGTGGCAGGAGCCGAGTCCGCGTTCAACCGTTCTTTGCTGGGCATTGACGTCCTGCTGGCCGGTACCGATGAGTTTTTGGGGCTCTCCACCACGGTTGCCCAGTGGGTAGATCCAGAGGTGGCCAGTCAATTGCTGCGCTCCGCATCCAACCAGAGTTTGACGGTGCGGTTTGTTGCCTTGGTCGATGACAAGGGGAAACTCTTCGCCTCTTCTGAGCCTGTGGGTGCCCGATTGGAGCGCGTGTTCCCCCAAGCGTTTATTGACCAGGCGATGGCGCAGCCCATGTCGACCTTGGTGATCAGTGCGCCGGTCGACAGTGTGGCCAGTATGGAGCGTGTGCTGTACTTTGGCCGCTACATCCGAATGGCGGACGGCTCCAACCTGCTGGCAGTAGCCGAAGTGCCGACGGCCTTGCTGGCAACCGTGCTGATGCAGGGTACAGACATTGCCGGGCTGGAGGTCACTCTGGAGCGAGGCAACGGGCAACTGCTACTGGGCGTTCCCAACCCTGAGGCCCGTTCGGACCTTGTGCGCACCGCACTCCGGGGCGCAGGCACGGGTGCTGCTGGGGCAGAGCTGAGCCGGGCCCGGTTGAGCGATGTACCGGCCTTGGTGGTCAGCCGGCCGTTGCTATACCGGGATTTGTGGATATCTGCCAGTATTCCGCTGGATGCGGCTTTGTCCAAGTGGCGTTTCGACCGCAATGTCTTACTTATTGCTGCACTGCTGTTTATCTCACTGCTACTGACCACCGGTGGTTTTGTGGTGAACTACCTCAGGAGCATTGCCGCCGCCCGCTTGGCGATTGCACAGTCCAAGATGACGTTGGACCAGGCGCTGGAATCCATGGTGAGTGGTTTCGTGCTGTTGGATGCAGAGCAGCGTGTCGTGCAGTGGAACCGGCGGTTCGTAGAAATTTTCCCCTGGATGGCGGGCATCATGGCAGTCGGTATGCCGTTTCGCCAAGTGCTTCAAACAGCATCCCAACACCAACTGCCTGGTGCTACCGCCGCTGAGCGTGCGCAATGGGTGGAGGCCCGCTTGCTGGCGCAGATAAAGCGTGCAGCCGTGCCCCACGAACAAATACTTCCCAGCGGAGAACACATTGAGATAACCGAACGCCTCACGCCCGAGTCGGGCATGGTTATCACGTACCACGATGTCAGTGCCGTGCGCAAGGCCAGTGCCGAGATCGAAACCCTGGCCTTTTATGACGCGCTGACCGGCTTGCCCAACCGCCGCTTGCTGTTGGACCGGCTCACGCAAGCCATTGCCGCCGCAGAGCGCACGGGTCAGTGGGGGGCTTTGTTGTTTCTGGACCTGGACCACTTCAAGCTGGTCAATGACACCATGGGCCACAAAGTGGGCGACACGCTGCTGCAGCAAGTAGCCCAGCGCCTGAGCGTCTGTGTGCGTGATACCGATACGGTGGCCCGACTGGGTGGCGACGAATTTGTGGTCATGCTCAAGGACTTGTCGACCGACAAGTCCCAAGCTGCCCAGGTTGCACAGCGTATTGGCGAGGAGATGTTGCTGACCTTGGGCCATCCTTACCTGCTCAATGACCTGCCGTACCGCAGCACGTCTAGCCTGGGTGCAACCCTGTTCGCCGCTGCGGAGCACAACGCGGGCGAGTTGCTCAAGCAAGCAGACATCGCCATGTACCAGGTCAAGGCACAAAGGGGAAATGCCTTGTGCTTCTTTGATCCACAGATGCAGGCAGCCATCAGCGACCGTGCGCAACTGGAGGTTGACTTGCGCAACGCACTGGTGCAGGGCGAGTTTGAGCTGTACTACCAGCCGCAATTTGCTGCGCATGGTGGCGTAGTGGGTGCTGAGGCATTGCTGCGTTGGCGCCACCCCCTGCGGGGCTTGCTGGCTCCCGGCGCATTTATTGCGGCAGCCGAAGAGAGTGAGTTGATTGTGCCCATGGGCGCCTGGGTTTTGCGTACCGCCTGTCAGCAGTTAGCGGCATGGCAGGGTGACGCGCAAATGGGTGCGCTGCAACTGTCTGTCAATGTCAGCGCGCGCCAGTTCCACCAAAGCGACTTTGTGCAAACCGTGACGGATATTGTGCAGTCAACTGGCATTCAGCCCCACTTGTTGAAACTGGAATTGACCGAGTCGTTGATGCTGGAAAAGGTGGACGATTGCATCACCAAGATGGGCCAGCTTAAAGAAACCGGCATACGGTTTTCGCTGGACGATTTTGGAACCGGGTATTCCTCATTGGCTTACCTGACCCGTTTGCCCCTGGATCAACTCAAGATTGACCAGTCTTTTGTGCGCAACTTGGGCGTGCGCCACAGCGACGGCCTGATTGTGCAAACCATTGTTGGTATGGCCGCCAGTTTGGGGCTGGAAGTAATAGCAGAAGGTGTGGAAACCGAGGCCCAGAAGGCACTGCTAGCGCAGTATGGTTGTTTGCTGTACCAAGGCTATTTGTTTGCCCGCCCGGCCCCGGTGGCGCAACTGGAGTCGCTAGTTGCGGCGCGATGACAGCACAATGCCGGCCACGATCAACACAAAGGCCATCGCGTGAAAGAGCTGGGGTGCCTCGCCCAAGAAGGCGGCTGACAGCACCGCAGTAAACAAGGGTGTGAGGTTGATAAAAAAACCGGCCGCCGCCGG
>Ga0105048_10010253_pt1 | contig 14859 bp, 15 predicted proteins | sample MAT05_FD_78382 | JGI IMG/M metagenome (GOLD analysis project Ga0105048, IMG submission 78382) | Freshwater microbial communities from Lake Fryxell liftoff mats and glacier meltwater in Antarctica - MAT-05 | ecosystem: Environmental > Aquatic > Freshwater > Ice > Liftoff microbial mat | place... | reverse complement strand
GCCTGTTGCGCGCTTGGCGGCCGCCCTCGACGAGATAGGAGAGCACGAACAGCATGATGTTGAACAGGACCGTGCCAAAGAAGACCACGCCGACGATCGAGTACTCGCCGCCCGTGCTGAGGCGCACGATCGCGAAGACACCGGCCGCGACCGCCAAACATCCGCCGAGAATTGCCCACGTGGCCCATTTGGGCAGCCTGCTGGCGGTCAGCGTGTTGGTTATTCCCGTGGTCGCCGGTGCGGTGGTGGTGGTCACTAGTTCGCTCCAGAGAACGCCTTGCGGCGATTGACGATAAATCGGGCGATCGAGTTGATGACGAGCGTAATGATGAAGAGTATGAGGCCTGTCGCGACGAGCGCGTTGACGCCGACACCGAATGCGTCGGGGAACTTCAGGGCAATGTTGCCTGCGATCGTGGATGGGTTCGTTGAGCTGGTGAGCACGAAGTTGATCACAACTGCCGGCGAGAGCACCATGGCGACAACCATCGTCTCCCCGAGAGCGCGGCCGAGCCCGAGCATCGCGGCCGAGACAATGCCGGCGCGACCGAACGGCAGTACGGCCATCTGAATCATTTCGAATCGGGTAGCGCCGAGGGCGAGGGCTGCCTCCTCGTGCAGCCGCGGGGTCTGCAGGAAGATTTCCCGCGAGAGAGCGGTGATGATCGGGATGATCATGACGGCCAGCACGATGGCGACGGTGAGCACCGTTCGGCCGGTGCCCGACACGGGAGGCGCGAACAGCGGAAACCAGCCGAAGTTGCCGACGAGCCAGTCGTAGAACGGTGTCATGAATGGTGCGAGTACCTTGATGCCCCAGAGCCCGAAGACGACCGACGGCACGGCGGCGAGCAGGTCGATGATGTACCCGAGCCCTTGTGCGATGCGGCGTGGGGCGTAGTGGGAGATGAAGAGGGCGATGCCGATCGACAGTGGGAAGGCAATGAGCAGGGCGAGTGCCGCGGCCCATACGGTTCCGAAGGCGAGAGGGGCGACGTAGGCCCAGAAGCTCGTTGGAGATCCTTCGAGTTCGGCCGGATCGGCGACGAGTGCGGGGATGCTCTGAACGATGAGAAACAGGGCGACGGCCGCGAGGGCCAGAAGAATCAGCACACCCGCGAACAGGGTGCTCCCGGAGAAGATTCGGTCTGCGGGGCGGACCTTCGCGCGTGGTGTCGCTGTTGTCATAGTGATTCTTCCTGCGGCCCGTCTGCTGGGGGTGTGGGGGGGGAGACTGTGGGGCTTGACCCAATCGACAGGCTGCGGCGAGTCATGTCGAAGACACGATCGCCGCAGCCAGTCGACGCGGATTACGCTACTAGCTCATGATCTCGATTGCAGCCGTCACCTTCTCGAAGAGAGTGTCGGAGATCGGAGCCGAGCCGGCGTCTGCCGCGGAGACTTCCTGGCCCTCGGGGCTCGCCATGTAGGTGAAGTAGTCCTTCACGAGCGCTCCCTGCTCGGAATCGACGTACGTCTCGCAACCGACGAGGTAGGCGACGAGCACGATCGGGTAGACGCCTGCTGCGTCAGAGGTGCGGTCGAGTTCGATCGACAGGTCGAAGTCCGGGCGTCCCTCGATGAAGGGGGAGGCATCGACGATGGCCGCTGCGGCCTCGGGGGAGTATTCAACGAACTCGTCGCCAACCTGGACGGCGACGGTCCCGAGCTCACCGGCGCGCGAGGCATCCGCGTAGCCGATGGTGCCCGTTCCGTTGGTTACCGCGTCGACGACGCCGGAGGTGCCCTGCGCGGCCTCGCCGGACTCGATCGGCCAGACGCCGTCGGCCTCATAGGTCCACACATCGGGGGCGGTCGCGGCGAGGTAGTCGGTGAAGTTCTCGGTCGTGCCGGAGTCATCCGAGCGGTGCACGGGGGTGATGGCCGTCGACGGGAGTTCGACACCCTCGTTGAGCGCAGCGATCTCAGGCGCATCCCACGACGTGATCTCGCCCGCGAAGATACCCGCGATAGACGCGGGGTCGAGGTTGAGCGAGTCGATGCCGTCGAGGCTGAAGATCACGGCGATCGGCGAGACGTAGAGCGGGAGCTGCACGATGCCACTGTCGGGGGCGCACGCCGCGAAGCCGCCGGCGGCGACCTCTTCGTCGTTGAATGCGCGGTCGGTTCCGGCGAAGTCGCTGCCGCCGGCGAGGAAGGTGTCGCGACCGGCCCCGGAGCCGGAGGGGTCGTAGTTGATGGTGACACCCTCATTGGCCTTCTGGTACTCGGCGATCCAGGTCTGCTGGGCCGCGCCGACGGCGGACGACCCCGTTCCGACCAGTGTGCCGGTGAGCTCGGAGCCCGCGTCGGACTCGGTCGGCGTGGTCCCGCCCTCGTTGGTGGCGCAGGAGGAAAGCAGGATGGTGCCTGTAATGGCGATGACGGCCGCGCGGCCGAGACGTGTGGAATTCACGATGTTCCCTTCGGGAGGTGCTGTGTGCTGTGGAGGGCCAGTGCTGGCCCGAAACGTGACGTTACTCAGTGCCGATGACTACGTTCGACTGTTTTGGTGAACGGAAGGTGAACAAGCCGCAAACGCCGCACCCGCAACGGGCGTCAGAAGCTGGTGGGGGAGTGCACCTCGACAGCGACGATTCCAGCGGTGGGATCTGCGCTGGAAAGGTGCACGACGGCGAAGTCGCCGGTCGCGAGCGAGGCCGCGTGGCGCAGCGTCCCGTCGCTGGCGCTTCCCGCGCAGCCGGCGATCTCGTCGATGATTTCGGGAAGCACGGGACCATGGCTGCAGAGCACAGTGCTCTGCCGCTTGGCGACCCGCTTGCTGACGACGCGGTGCACGTTGGCGATGCCGTCTTCGTACGCGTCCTGGCTGATCGCGGCAGTCGCCTTGACGTCGAGCCCGAGCATCGTCGCGAGGGGTTCGATCGTGGAGATGCAGCGGGCGGCGGTGCTGCTGATGAGCTTCGTCGGGTTGTAGGCGGCGATTGCGCGCGCCGCGGCCCTGGCCTCCTCGATGCCGGCATGCTCCAGCGGCCTCGTGGAGTCGGGTCCGTTCCAGGAGCTCGCGGGGACCGCCTTGCCATGGCGGAGCGCGACCACCGCGAAGGTGCGCAGCGTGTTGCTCTCGACACGAGCGGCAAAACGGTCGATGAGCTCGTGGTCACGCTCGTAGCTGAGCTTGGCGCGAGCGGCCTTGAGCGTGACCCACTCGGTCGCGGTGACCTCGAAACTCGGCATGAAGTTCGACGCGGCGATGGCGGCCTCGGTCGCTTCCGCGGCCCAGTAGTGCACAATTTTGTCGCGACCGGTCGGCAGCGGGTACTCGGTCTCGCCGAGTGGTGCCCCGAGGGTCACCGCGAGGCCCGTCTCCTCGAGTGTCTCGCGCACGGCCGCTTCCGGCGGCGACTCGCGGGGCTCGAGCTTGCCCTTGGGCAGCGAGATGTCTCCGCGGTTGGCGCGGTGCACGAGCAGCACGCGAACTCTGCCTTCGGTCATCCGCCAACACACGACGCCCGCTGCGATCACGGTGGAGGGGGCCGTGATGGTCACCGGCGCACCCCCGGGCGTTTGCGCTGGGAAATCCGCCTCATCATGACGTTCTGCATGTCGCGCAGGGGCGTGCCATCGGCGGCGAGATGGTATCGGGTCCAGGCGCCGTCGCCCGCGAGCTTCCACGCGGCGGTGTCCTCCGACATCGCGAGGGAGAAGAGGCTCTCGACGGCGCGCAGGTGTTCGGGGCTCGTGAGCCGCACGAGCGCCTCGATCCGGCGGTCGAGATTGCGGTGCATCATGTCGGCGCTGCCGATGTAGACGTCTGGGTTGCCGCCGTTGTGGAAGGAGAAGATCCGGGAATGCTCGAGATAGCGACCGAGGACCGAGCGCACCGTAATGTTCTCGCTGAGCCCTGGCACGCCGGGCTTGAGCGTGCAGATGCCGCGGATGACCATCTGAACGGGCACACCGGCATTGCTCGCCTCGTACAGCGCGTCGATCACCGCCTCGTCGACGATGGAGTTGAGTTTGATCTGGATGCCGGAGGGTGCGCCGGCCAGCGCAGCCGCTGTCTCCGCCCTGATGGCCTTGATGAGTCCCTTGCGCAGGTGTAGCGGGGCGACGAGGAGGCGTTTGAACTTCTTCTCGATCGCATAGCCGGAGAGCTCGTTGAACAGCCGGGTGAGGTCCTTGCCGACGACATCGTCCGCCGTCAACAGGCCGAGGTCCTCGTACAGGCGGGAAGTCTTCGGGTTGTAGTTGCCGGTGCCGATGTGGCTGTAGTGCCGCAGGCGGCCCTCCTCCTGGCGCACCACAAGCGCGAGCTTGCAGTGGGTCTTGAGGCCGACGATGCCGTAGACAACGTGCACCCCGGCCTTCTCGAGCTTGCGGGCCCAGTTGATGTTCGCGGACTCGTCGAACCTCGCCTTGATCTCGACCAGGGCGAGCACCTGCTTGCCGGCCTCGGCGGCGTTGATGAGCGCCTCGACGATCGGGCTGTCGCCGCTCGTGCGGTACAGGGTCTGCTTGATCGCGAGCACGTTAGGGTCGGACGCGGCCTGCTCGAGAAATGCCTGCACGCTTGTCGCGAACGACTCGTACGGGTGGTGCAGCAGAATGTCCTGCCGCGCGATGGACGCAAAAATGTCGGGGCTGGCGCCGGGCTCGGTCGGCATGAGCTGGGTCGCCGTTGTCGGAACATGCTTGCGGTACTTCAGCTGAGGGTGGTCGATCTTCGTGATGTCGAACAGGCCGGCGAGGTCGAGCGGCGCCGGCAGCCGATAGACCTCCTGGTCGGTGATGCCCAGCTCCCGCACGAGCAGGTCGAGCGTGACCGGGTCCATGTCGTCGGTGATCTCGAGCCGGATCGGCGGTCCGAAGCGGCGCCGCAGCAGCTCGCGCTCAAGCGTCTGGATGAGATTCTCCGACTCGTCCTCCTCAACCTGCACGTCTTCGTTGCGCGTGACGCGGAACTCGTGGTGGTCGAGGATCTCCATGCCGGGAAAGAGGTGGCCGAGGTGGTTCGAGATGAGGTCTTCGAGGGGGATGAAGCGCAGCATCCCGCTTCCGTCATCCGGCAGCTGCACGAAGCGCGCGAGCACCGGCGGCACCTTGAGCCGCGCGAACTCCTCGCGGTCGGTCTTAGGGTTGCGGATGCGCACCGACAGGTTCAGCGAGAGCCCGGAAATATAGGGGAAAGGATGCGCGGGGTCGACGGCAAGCGGCATGAGCACCGGGACGATCTGCGACGAGAAGATCTCCTCGACCCGCACCCGGTCGGCCGGGCCGAGGTCGGCCCACGTCTCGATGTGGATCCCCGCGTCGTCGAGGGCGGGCTTCACGAGGTCGGTGAATGCCGCGGCGTGCCGGGTCTGCAGCTCGTGAGCGTGCGCAGCGATGTCGCTGAGCACGTCGCCCGGCGCCCGGCCCACGTTCGTCGGAACGGCTAAGCCGGTCACGATCCGGCGTTTGAGGCCCGCAACTCGCACCATGAAGAACTCGTCGAGGTTGCCGGCAAAGATCGCCAGGAAGTTGGCCCGCTCAAGAAGAGGCAGGTCGGGGTCTTCGGCGAGCTCGAGAACCCGGGTGTTGAACGCGAGCCAGCTCAGTTCGCGGTCGAGGAACCGGTCGGGCGGGAGGGCGCCCGTGTCGGACCATGTCCATTCGTCGTCGTACTCGTCGTCAAGGAAGTCCGCGCCGACGGCGGCGACCACGGGATAGATGTCGCTGTCCATTCGACCATCATGACACCATGCCACCGCCGCCCCCGTGCGAATCCGTGAACGAGGGGTGAACCGCGCGGTCCACGGCCGTTCAGCTCGCGCTGGAGGACCGCAACGAGTACTGGATATCGATCGAGTGATCGATGAAACCGACGGAGCGGTAGAGGGCGACGGCCGCGGTGTTCTCCGCCTCGACGTAGAGGTTCGACTCCCGGATGCCGCATGACTCGAGCCTCGCGAGCCCGGCGGCGACGAGGCCCCGGCCAAGCCCGCGCCCCTGGGCGGCGGGGGAGACCCCAACGGCGTAGAACTCGCCGATCCCGCCCTCGACCTTGAGCCAGCAGAATCCGATCATCGGGCCGTCGTCGTCCGAGGCGATCAGGAAGTCGGCGGGGTCGAACCACGGCTCGGCTTTGCGTGCGTCGAGGTCGGCCTGGGTGAGGGCGCCCTGCTCGGCGTGGTCAGCGAAAGCCAGCGCGTTGAGTGCGAGCCACTCGGCGTCGTCAGAGCCGGGGCGGAAGGCGCGTGCCTTGGTGGAACTGCCTGGCGCGCGCACCGGGCTCAACCGAAGCTGCAGCAGCTCGCGCATCGGCTCCATGCCGGCTCGGGCGGCGAGACTGCGAGCGTCTGGGTGGTCGCCGTGGGCCCAAATCAACGCAGTGCCGCCCGACCGGGCCAGCACATCAGCGAGCAGGCGCGCGCCGAACCCGCGGTGTCGGTAGGCCGGGCTCACGACGATCTCGGCCTCGGCCGGCTCCGCATCCGTCGTCATGATCGAGATGCCGGCGATCTCCCCATCGATCTCGATGGCGGTGCCGAGCCTCGCCCCCGCACGCAAGTCCACGAGGGACTGGTCAGAGAACGGTGGCTGCCCGTCGGCGCGGGTCGCCGTACCGGTCAGCAGTACGAGGCGGTTGGTGTGCTCCGACGAGGTCGGGTCGAGGGGTACGAGCAGGTCAGGCATGAACGGCCTGGCCGCGGAGCTCGTCGTCGTCGTGCAGGTTGAACCGGTAGCCGACGTTGCGCACGGTTCCGATGAGCGACTCGAGGTCGCCGAGCTTGGCGCGAAGGCGGCGCACATGCACGTCGACGGTGCGGGTGCCGCCGAAGTAGTCGTAGCCCCATACCTCGCTGAGCAGCTGCTCGCGGGTGAACACGCGCGACGGGTGCGTCGCCAAGAAGCGCAGAAGCTCGAATTCCTTGAAGGTGAGGTCGAGCGGACGCCCATGCACCTTCGCCGAGTAGCTCGCCTCGTCGATCACGACGCCAGAGGCGTGGATCTTATTGCTCATCTGGTCCTGCGCCTGGCGGGCGATGAGGAGGCGGATGCGGGCGTCGACCTCCGCCGGACCAGCGTTCTCGAGGATCACGTCGTCGATGCCCCACTCGGCGTTGACGGCCGTCAGCCCACCCTCGGTGAGCACGAGCAGGAGCGGCACATTGATGCCGGTGGACCCCAGGATCTTGCAGAGCGACTTCGCACTCGCGAGGTCCTGCCGCGCGTCGACCAGAAGCAGGTCGCAGCTCGGCGCATTGATGAGCTGCGCGGGCTGCGCCGGAATCTGGCGCGTCCTGTGGCTGAGCAGGCCGAGGGCGGGGAGCACCTCGCTGTCGACCGCGGGGGTCAATATCAACAGCTGTGCCACGCGTCCTCCAGAAGGGCCGAAACTGCAGTCTATAAGTCCGGGGATACCCGGCATCGCGGCACCGGCGCCGCCGCACACCAAAGCGCGGACGGTAAGGCACAATTGGATAATGTCGGCTCACCTCAGTACGGCGATCCCAGTGTGGGTCGCGGCGGCGATCGGAGCGCTCCTCATCGGGCTTTTCGCCCCGACCGACGAATACCTGGTTTGGATTCCGGTCGCCATGGCATCGTCCGTGCTGCTGACCTTCGTCATCCAGGTCGCGACGACCCAGAAGAAGGGCCTTGTCGACCGGATCATGCTGAGCGTCGGCGGCGCCATCCTCGTTCTCGCCGCCGCGACGGGCGTGCTGAGCCTCGTCGCCGCCGGGTGAGGCTAGAATCGGGTCATGTCTCTCCTTGCAATCGAGCTGTTCTTCGTCGGCCTTCTCGTGCTTGCGTCGCTGTCGATCGGGTACATCTCGGTGCTCGTCGTCTACAACCTCTACAAGGGCCAGCGCTGACGCCCATCGCAATCCGGGAGTTGTCATGATCGAACTCGACTCCATCCTTCCCGCCGAGCTAGTCCCGCTCTCATGGCTCCTCGGCGTCTGGGAGGGCACCGGCGTGGTCAATTACGACACCGGCGATGGCCTCCGCAACTACGAGTTCGGGCACCGGTTGAGCTTCAGCCACGACGGCCTCCCGCACCTCAACTACACCTCGTACACCTGGCTGCTCGACGAGGGCCTGACGCCGCTCGCGACCGAGACCGGTTATTGGCGGCTCAGTCGCCCCGCAACCGAAGCCGACCCTGGCCCCGGCCTCCTGCCCGGTGTCGGCGTGACGCCCTTCACGACCGCGAGCGCCGTCGAGACGCTGCGCAATGCGGGCAACGCCTTCGAGATCGAGGTGTCGATCCTTCACCCCGGCGGCGTGAGCGAGCTGTACATCGGCGAGGTCAAGGGGCCGCGCATCAACCTCGCGACGGACGCCGTGCTGCGTTCGGTGAACTCCAAGGAGCACGCGGCATCGACGCGGCTCTACGGACTCGTCGAGAACCACCTGCTCTGGGCCTGGGACATCGCCGCGCTCGGTCAGGGCCTGCGCACCCACGCCTCAGGAAGGCTGTCCCGTGACGAATGAATTTCTCAATCTGCCAGGAGCAGTCGAGGCCACCGGAGCAGACGCGGGAGTCGCCGGGCACTACGGCGACCCGTTCCGTGAGCAGCGGGCGCTCGCCCGCGGCGAGGTGGTCGTGGACCTCTCGCACCGCGCAGTGCTCTCGGTCTCGGGAACTGACCGGCTGAGCTGGATCGATTCGATCACCAGCCAGGCAGTCAAGGGCATGCGCCCGGGCGACTCGAGCGAGACGCTGCTGCTCGATCAGCACGGGCATCTCGAATACGCGGTCGGGCTGCTCGATGACGGTGAGACCCTGTGGATGCTGCTCGAGGCGTCCGAGGCTCCCGGCCTGCTCGACTGGCTCACCAAAATGCGCTTCATGCTGAGGGTCGAGCCCGCCGACCGCTCCGCCGAGTTCGCCGTTGTCGGCGCCGTCGGCGACGCGGGACTGCCAGCCGCAGCCCCCGCCGGCGTGCCGCTCGTCTGGCGTGATCCGTGGACGTCGGTCGCGCCCGGCGGGCACCAGTATGCGGCGGCCGACGGGCATCCGGCTGCCGACTGGCACTGGACTCAGACCATCGTCCCCCGCGCTGCCCTCGCCGAGATCGCGGCGACGCGGCCCACGGCGGGGATTCTCGCCGCGGAGGCGCTCCGCATCGCCGCCTGGCGCCCGCGGGCCGCGACCGAGGTAGACGAGCGGAGCATCCCGCACGAGCTCGACTGGCTGCGCTCCGCGGTGCACCTCGCGAAGGGCTGTTACCGCGGTCAGGAGACCGTCGCCAAGGTGCACAACCTCGGGCATCCGCCTCGGCGCCTCGTGATGCTGCACCTTGATGGATCGGATGCCGTGCTGCCGCAGCCCGGCGACGAGGTGATGTTGGGCGATAAGAGCATCGGCAAGATCACATCCTCGGCGATTCACTTCGAGCTCGGACCGATCGCGCTCGCCGTGCTCAAGCGCTCCGCCGACCCGGCCAGCACCCTCATCGTCGTCACGGGCGATACGAGAGTCGCGGCGGCGCAGGAGATCATCGTGCCGCCGGACGCGGGTGCGACGGCCGGTGTTCCGCGAATCCCGCGGCTCGGTGCCGTGCGCCGCTGACATGATGGCCTCCCGCTCGGCCGACGGCGCGATGCGACGGCTCGAGCGGTCCCTGCGGCGCCGCATCGAGCTGACCCAGCGGCTGCGCCGGGTTCGCAACTCGATCCCCGCGGCGGTGCAGATCATGATCGCCGCCACCGGCTCGTATCTGATTGCCCGTTTCCTGCTTGGGCACGACTACCCGGTCGTCGCCGTCACCGTGACGATCACCGCCCTCGGCTTCGCGCGGGATGCGAGTCCGCGGCGAGTGCTGGACATTGTCGTCGGAATCCTCATCGGGATCAGCCTGAGCGAGCTCATGCTGTTCCTTGTGGGGTCCGGCACCTGGCAACTCGCACTGGTGCTCGTGATGACCCTGCTCGTGGCGAGGTTCATCTCGCCGAGCGCGGCGTTCTCCGTCGCGGCGGGGGTGCAGTCGATGCTCGTGATGGTGCTCCCACCACCGGAGGGAGGGGTCTTCGTCCGCAGTATCGACGGCGTCGTCGCCGGGGTTGTGGCGTTGCTGGTGACCGCGCTCATTCCGCGCGACCCGCGGCGTGCGGCCGACCGCGATGCGAAGAAGCTGTTTGCGACACTCGACGAGGCGCTCGGCACCCTCGTCGTTGCCCTCGAGACGGCCGACGAGCCAGCCGCCGACCTGGCGCTCACCCGGTTGCGCCGGACACAGCAGATCATCGACGAGTGGACGACATCGCTCGATTCGGCGATCGGCATCGCAAAGATCTCCCCATTCCTTCGTCGGCACCTGCCTGAGCTGCGCGCCCAATGGAGGTTGCTGGGATGTCTCGACCTCGCCTCGAGGCACCTGCGGATCATCACCCGCCGGGCCGACTTCCTCGTGCGCGACGGCCGGAAGCGGCCGGAACTCGCGACGCTCATCACCGACATGCGGGCCGGCATCCGCTTATTACGAACCGATCAGGACCAGGCGCGCGAGCATCTCACCGAGGTCGCCCGGCGATTGTCACCGGAGGCCGTGCTGCCCGGGTCCGAGCTGACCGAGTCGGTTCTCGTGCTGCTCATCCGCCCGCTCATCGTTGATCTGCTGACCGCGACCGGCATGGACGCGAGTGACGCGAGGGAGGCGCTGCCCGAGCCGTAGCGGTACCAGGCCGCGGCGAGGGGCTTGCGGGTGCGGGTGCGGCGTAGGGGTGCGGCGTGGGGGTGCGGCCTGTGGGTGCGGCGTGTGGGTGCGGCGCGTAGCCGCGGATGCGGTGGCGGGCCTCGCGACCTGGCCCGCGTGTGCGTGTGCGTGTGGGTGTAAGGCTGGCGCGTGCGCGTAATAACCGGCGCGATCGCGTATGACCCGCGTGTGCGCGCTTTACCCGCGTCTGTGGTGTTGCATGGCAGCGTTGGTGGGGTTCGCGGGTGCTGCGCGTCCGTGCGGGTGGTGTGCCGCCCGCGTTCGCGCGCGCTACCCGCGTTGGCTCGGGTACGCGTATGCGTGCGGCCCCAGGGATCGTGCGTGGCCCCGCGTGTGCGCGTAATACCGGCGCGACCGCGGATGACCGGCGTGACCGCGTATGACGCGCGTGACCGCGTATGACGCGTGTGACCGCGTGTGACCGCGTTATGACGCGTGTGACCGCGTACGACCCGCGTGTGCGCGCACCCACGCGGGTGCTGCGCCTCCACGCACGTGGTGTGCCACCCGCGCTAGTGCGCACTACCCGCGTGGGTGCACGCGCAACCCGCGGTGGGCTGCTTTCTGATTAGCGCGCCGCTACCGCGCAGAAACTTATGTCGGCGAATGCCCGTCGTGCCTCGAGCGACTGACACGATGGGCCGTCTCATTCTCCGCCGAGACCGGTTCGCGATGGCAACCCGGGCCGTCGATAAGCTTGCCGTATGACCTACACCCTCATCCTTTTGCGCCACGGGCAGTCCACCTGGAACCAGGAAAACCTCTTTACCGGGTGGGTGGATGTGCCATTGAGCGACATCGGCGCGCAGGAGGCCCGCCGGGCGGGCGAGCTGCTCGCGTCGACCGGCATCCTTCCCGACGTTCTGCACACCTCGGTGCTGAAGCGCGCGATCCAGACAGCCAACATCGCCCTCGACGTCGCCGACCGCGACTGGATCGACGTGCGCCGCTCCTGGCGCCTGAACGAGCGCCACTACGGCGCACTGCAGGGCAAGGACAAGGCACAGACTCTCGCCGAGTACGGACCGGAGCAGTTCAAGACCTGGCGCCGGTCGTTCGACGTGCCGCCGCCGCTCCTGGACGACGACGACAAGTACTCCCAGGCACACGATCCCCGCTACGCGACCCTCGGTGAGGACCTCCCGCGCACCGAGTCGCTGAAGCTTGTGATCGACCGGATGCTGCCGTACTGGGAATCCGACATCAAGCCCGACCTCGCCTCGGGCAAGAACGTGCTCGTGACGGCCCACGGCAACTCGCTGCGCGCGCTCGTGAAGCACCTCGACGGCATCTCCGATGCGGACATCGCCGACCTGAACATCCCGACCGGCATCCCACTGGTCTATGAGCTCGACGAGGATTTCGTTCCAGTGAAGCCGGGCCACTACCTCGACCCCGAGGCCGCCGCCGCCGGCGCCGCCGCGGTCGCCGCGCAGGGCAAGAAGTAACCAGCGGCACAAAAAAGGGGAGAGACGCCGTGTGCGTCTCTCCCCCTTTTCCTTCGCCAATAGGCGGCGTGTGATCAGTTGTCGGACCCGACGAGGTTGCCAGTCGCGAGGTACTGGATGTTCTTGGCGATCGTGACCGCGTGGTCGGCGAAGCGCTCGTGGTACCGGCTCGCCAGGGTGGCGTCAACCGTGTCGACCGCCGCGCCCTTCCAGGTCTCGCCGAGCACCGCGTCAAAGACACTGACGTGCAACTCGTCGATTCGGTCGTCCTCGTTGCGGATCTCCTCGGCGAGCATCACGTCTTCCGACTTGAGCAGCTCGGTGAGCTTCCGCGCGATCGCGACGTCGAGCGTGCCCATCTCGTGGAAGGTGGAGCGAAGGCTCTTCGGGATGACCTTCTCCGGGAAGCGGTACCGGGCCAGCTGCGCAATGTGCTCGGCGAGGTCACCCATCCGCTCGAGCGACGCGCTGATCCGCAGGGCGCTCACCACGATGCGGAGATCCCTGGCGACCGGTTGCTGTCGCGCGAGGATGTCGATGGCGAGCTCATCGAGCGCCCTCGCGGCGCTGTCGATCCTGCTGTCGCCAGCGATGACCTTCTCGGCGAGCGAGACATCTGACTCATTGAACGCGCGTGTGGCGTTGTCGATCGAGAACTCGACGAGTGTGGATATCTCGACGAGACGGTCCTGCACCTCGCGCAGTTCCTGCTGGAATACTTCGCGCATGTTGCCCCTTCGTTGCGGACGTCCGGCATCCGGACAATCAACGCTATCCTGCGTGCTGCCGGTAAACAATTGGTGATGCTCCGCTAAACTTTACCTAAAGTAGCCCGTCGGCCGGGCATCGGCCGTCAGGCGGGCCGAGCAGAGTTACTAATCTGTTCACATGGACTCCACTTGGTTGGTGCCCGTGTCGCTGGCCTTCGGATTCGTCGTGGGCACCGGCTTGGTCAGCCTGATGCACTTCGCCGCACTGCGCGGCGAGCGCGCGCACGACGTTGTGAACTCCAGCGTCCCCGACGGCGTGGACGCGGTCATCGACGCACTCGAATCCGCCGGCATCGTCGTGGACCCCTCCAATGTCGTGGTCAAGGCGTCGCCGGGTGCACTCGCTTTCGGGCTCGTCGGCAACAACTCCCTCGTGCATCCGGAGCTCACAGAGATGGTCAACCGCGTGCGCCGGAATGGCGAGGCGCTCACCAACGAGGTCAAACTGTCACGCGGCCCGTTCGGCGAGGCCAACATCGTGCTGTCGGTGCGCGTCGCCCGGCTCGGCGCGCGTTACGTGCTTTTGGTCGCTGAGGACCGCACCGAATCGCACCGACTCGATGCCGTGCGCCGCGACTTCATCGCGAATATCAGCCACGAACTCAAGACCCCGATCGGCGCCGTCGGGCTGCTCGCCGAAGCGCTGCAGGCCGCCTCGAGCGAGCCCGATCAGGTTCGCCGCTTCGCGAAACGGCTGACGAAGGAATCCGAGCGGCTGGCGAGGATCACGCAGGAGATCATCGAGCTCTCCCGACTGCAGGCCGCCGACGCCCTCACCGAGGCTGCGATTGTCTCGATCGACCGGGTCATCTCGCTGTCCCTCGACGAGACGAAGGTCGCCGCCGACGCCAATAACGTCACGGTCATCGGCGGGAAGAGCACCGGGGCGCTCGTCTACGGCGACGAGGCGCTGCTCGTGACCGCACTGCACAACCTCATCGCCAACGCGATCCAGTACTCCCCGCGCGGGTCACGAGTCGGCGTCGGGGTGCGCAACTCCGAGGGCGTCGTCGAGATCGCCGTCACCGACCAAGGCGTCGGCATCCCCGAGGTCGAGCTCGACCGGGTGTTCGAGCGGTTCTTCCGCACCGACCCGGCCCGATCGCGCCGCACCGGCGGCTCCGGCCTCGGACTCAGCATCGTCAAGCACGTCGTCGAAAACCACGGCGGCGACGTGCGGGCGTGGTCCCAACTCGGGCGCGGCTCCACCTTCACGATCCGACTGCCGGAAGCATCCCGCGCAGTGGCAACAGCAGGAGACAAGAAATGACCAGCATCCTCATTATCGAAGACGAATCCTCGCTGAGCGAGCCCCTCGCCTACCTGCTCGAACGGGAGGGCTACACAACGGCGATCGCGAAGGATGGCCCGGCGGGCCTGGACGCCTTCGACCGCGGAGCCTTCGACCTTCTGCTGCTCGACCTCATGCTGCCCGGGCTTCCCGGCACCGAGGTGTGCCGCGAGATCCGCACCCGCTCCACGGTGCCGATCATCATGCTCACGGCAAAGGACAGCGAGGTCGACATCGTCGTGGGCCTCGAGCTGGGCGCCGACGACTACGTCACCAAGCCCTATTCCACCCGGGAGCTGCTCGCGCGCATCCGGGCGGTCATGCGCCGCCGCACCGACCTCGAGGAGGACACCGGCGACGTGCTCGACGGGGGCGACGTGCACATGGATCTCGAGCGCCACACCGTCGCCGTGAGCGGACGGGAAATCGCGATGCCGCTGAAGGAGTACGAGCTACTCGAGCTGCTGATGCGCAACTCCGGCCGCGTGCTCACCCGAGGCCAGCTCATCGACCGGGTGTGGGGTGTCAACTACTTCGGCGACACCAAGACACTCGACGTGCACATCAAACGCATCCGGTCGAAGATCGAGCGGGTGCCGAGCGAGCCGGTGATGCTCGTCACCGTGCGCGGCCTCGGCTACCGCTTCGAGGGCTAGTTACTCGTCGACGGTCTCGGAGTC
>Ga0105048_10010252_pt1 | contig 14860 bp, 11 predicted proteins | sample MAT05_FD_78382 | JGI IMG/M metagenome (GOLD analysis project Ga0105048, IMG submission 78382) | Freshwater microbial communities from Lake Fryxell liftoff mats and glacier meltwater in Antarctica - MAT-05 | ecosystem: Environmental > Aquatic > Freshwater > Ice > Liftoff microbial mat | place... | reverse complement strand
TTGAATGAACCTGCAACCGCCTGGTCGAGCGCGGCCTGGATCAGCTCCTGGCGGGTCCGCTCATGCCGGCGGCGGCGGTTGTGGCGACGCTCAAGTGAATTCGGCACCCGGCAAGCATATGCGGCTCACCCGGGAAAATCATCGCGAGCGGCTACTTGCTGCCGCCCTTTTTCTTCGCCTTGCCCTTGATCTCGAACTGGATCACCTGGGGTTCGGTCGTATTGAACTTCTGGTCGGTGACCAGGAACTCGGCTTCGTACTTGCCTGGCTTCGCCTTGAAGGTGCTGGATCGGGCACCGAATGCGATTTTGTTCATGCCGATGAAGATGTTGTTCCAGGTCGAATACCCGGCGAATTTCTTCACCGTTCTTTTGCCGCGCTTGACCAGCTTGTAGTAATCGGCGTCGGCGGAGCCGCGCTCGTTGACCGAGAACTTGAATCCGGAGCCATTGCCTTTCGGTCCGAATACCGGGCGGGGAAACTGAAGGCCATCAACGTAAGGCGCTTCCATGTCGAAGTTGATCGATGCCTGCGGTCCCGGGTCCGAATCGGGATCGCCAGGCTGGTCGCTGACGATCACGTTTCCGCGGACCGATGAGTGAAGCTTGCAGACGAAGAGGTAGGAACCTGGCTGGTCGAAGGTCACCGAGAACGAATGACCGAGCGGATGCCCAGGTACGTTGCCCGGGTCGGAATCCCACTGGCTGGCGTTCGGGGCTTTCCCCGATACCGAATGCTGAGTGTCCGGGCCGATCCAGTCCCAGGTGACGGTCTCACCCAGGTCGACGTGCGGCTCGTTGTTCGACCACTTGAAGTCGGAAATCGAGACGCGTGTATTGACCGCCTGGGCGCTGCCCGCGGTGAAGGCTCCGCCGATGAGAGCGAAAACGATGGCTGCCACCAGGGCAGCGGTTCGTGTCAGCTGACGTTGTACCAACCGCTCATTCCCTGATGGAGGTGGGAAAAGACATGGCAGTGGTAGAGCCAGCGGCCCGGGTTGTCTTCGATGAACCTGACCCGGAAAGAATCGCCCGGACCGAAAGTCTTGTTGTCGATGACCACGCCGTTCTCTTTCCAGCGGTGCCCGTGGACATGGAACGTGTGGAAGTCGTTGTCAATGCCGTAGACGTGCATCGCGACGTCATCACCCACATTCGCGGTCATGCTCGGCGTATTGCCGGTGTAAGCGCGTCCGTTGATCGTGAAGAGCGAGGTCTTGAGCGTCGGCAGGTAGGCCGGCGACGCGGTGGCGAAGCCAAGGAAGTACTCGCGGTCGGGCAGCGGTTCGTCGGGGTCGCGGATGATCATCGGGCCGTAGAGACCACGAAAGAGCGGCAGCGGATCCATCGGGCCGTGGTCGTGGTAGAGCCAGGTGCCCTGGGTCCCTTCCGGGCATTCCCAGACGTAAGTGAAGGTGCGGCCGCGCTGAACGAATCCGCCCGGGTCGGTGTAGTAGCCCTTGTAGGCCCCGTCCATCTCGGCGGAATAGAAGATGCCGTGCGGGTGCATCGTGACCGGAAGCGAGCAGGCGTTGCGGAAGTGAACGACCACCGTGTCACCCACGGTTGCGTCGATCAGCGGGCCGGGGATTGTCGCCGGCCCGAGCGGCTGGGCGAAGTCAGCGCTGTACTGGCGGTAGGCGTACGAAGCTGCGGCGGTTTTGCCGACCTTCAGCTTCGTATTCATCATCTGGTCCTTTTTCGTTGGCACGTAATTCCAGGTGACCTCTTCGGCCTGGATCCAGTACTCCTTGCGGTTGCCGGCAACGGCAGCCTTGGTCACGGTCGGGTTGTCCCGGCCGGCCTTGACCTTGGGCGGCACCGGCAGGGCGGCGCTCGCCCTGCGCACGTCCTTCTCCGAATTCAGCTGATACTTCTGCCCGGCAATGGTGCAGATCAGCGCGCCACCGGCAACACCGAGAAAGCTTCTGCGGTCGAAAGCATCAAAGTCCATGGTCTGCTCCCGGGTTGCTGGTCGATGGATAGCTCATGAAACCGTCACGGTCATGCCCATGAAGGCATGGAGCGAGCAGCGGAAAGTGTATGTGCCCGGAATGGTGAACTTCCGCGTGAAGGTCACGCCTACCGCCGGCGAACTGGCCGTCTGGAAATCGTTGCGGTCAACCCCGGGTGGGCCGGTGACCAGGGTGACGTTGTGTGGATCATGGTTCAACTCATCCCATACCCACAGGATCGAGTCCCCACTCCTGATGTCGACGACATTCGGCGTGAAGTAGTCGTCACGTACATCGATCGTCGCGACGGGCACCGCCGGCGGAGCGGGCTTCGACGGTTTCGTGATTCGGTCGAAGCGCTTCTTCACGTTCTTCCTGCAGGCATGACGGCTGCTGCGTGTGTTCTTGCGTTCGCAATTCTTCAGCGCCTTCTTTTTGGCCAGCTTCTGCTTGCCCGTAAGGGCGGCGGAGGTCCCGGCCGAAGAGTGGCCATCAGGCGCTTTCGCACCTGCTGAGACACCGGCTGCGGTGGCCATGAACATCGCCACCGCAACCGCTGCCGTCAATGTCAGACGGAACCTATGCATCAGCACAGAGCCTTAGTTCGAGACCTGGACCGACATGGTCATCTCGAAGTGCAGCGAGCAGACAAAGTTGTACCGCCCGGCCTTCTCGAAGGTTCGCTTGAACCTCGTGGTCGGTACTGCCGTCGTGGAAGACTTGAAGTCGTTCCGGTCGACGCCGGTTGGTCCGCTGACCAGCGTCACATCATGGGGCTCGAAGCCACCGACGTTGGCCCAGCTCCAGGTGATCGAGTCGTTGACCTTCAGATCGAGCACGTTGGGCGCGTAAAAGTTGTCACCAACTTCAACCGCCTTGTTCTCGCCCTCGGGCGGGGTGTTGGCGAGCTTGTTGTACTTCTTGTTGACCGCCTTGATGCAGGCCTTCTTCTTGCTGGCCGGCTTTTTCTTCTTGCACTTCGTGATCGCCTTGGACTTGGCCTTCTTCTGGGCGGCGGTCAGTCCACTGACCTGCGCATCAGACGCGGAGGCGGGAACACTGGCCGCCCCAACGGCCAGTGCTACCAGTCCTACCGCCAGGATCCCCGGCAACCGCTTGTTCAGCAGTGACTTCATTTGGTTCTTCCTGATCGCTTTCTTCAGACCTAGGGGCAGGTCGTGTACGGGTTGGCGCGCTTCTCGATGAACGTCTCACCACTTGAATCGGTGAATGCCGGATGCGGGGTCTTGATCCATGAGCACTCCATCGAAACCGGCGGGGACGCAGCGGCGTATCCGAGAACCGTGTTCGGGTCGTCGCCTGCGAGCGCCGCGTCAGCCTGGATTCCAGCCGAGAGGTTCAGGCTCGAGGTGTCCTTGTTGAGCTTGACCGGCTGCGGGCAGCTCTTCGGGTAGAGCACGTCGGCGTTGATCGAGCCGTTGCCGAGAACGTAGGTCGGGTTAGGACCATTGTTCTGGTAACAGCTGCCACCACCGGTGTGGTCGTCCAGGAAGTCGACACCGTTCGGGTCGGTTCCGTTTCGTCCGAGCTTGTTGTCGATGAACTGGTTGTTCAGGTTTTTCGCGTCATCGAACTTGTTAGCATCGAGCGGACCAGAGAACGCCATGGCGCCCCACTTCTCGTTTCCGAAGATGTTGTTGTTCTTCGTGACGATTCCGTCGGTTCCGTAGAGCACAACGCCGATACCGGTCGGGTAGTTGACGTTGACACCGGGAACGATCTCACCGAGGCCGTTGGAGACGGTCTCGAATTCAGATCCTCCAGCGAGGCCCTGATAGTAGTTGTAGTTGTTCCAGAAGATGTCGTTGTTCTCCAGGATCATCCAGCCGCTGGGGCCGAACTTCTCGGAGTCAAGGGTGTTCGGAACAACTCCGGCACCGTTGTTGTAGAACGTCGAGTTCTCGATCTTCACGTACTTCGAGTTGGTTCCCGAGTAGCCGAGCGTGTTCTGATGGCTCGTGAAGTTGTCCACGGTCGTCCAGTCAGGGTTCGCCTGGCAGGGGACGGTACCGTCGCCACGGTTGTTCCAGTCGGGGCTGTCACACGGGGTTTCGCCGATGTACAGGGCGGAGTCACCGTGGTTCCAGCCTTCGGAGTTCGTGAACTCACCGCCGAAGCAGTTACGCGAGAACAGACCGTATGAACGGGTATCCGAAGAAATCAGATTGTCCATGACGAAGCCGGCACAGTGCGAGTTGTCTTCGGGCACGTTCGAAGCCCAGATGAAGAAGGTGTTGTTGGCGTAATGACGGCCCCACATGTTCTTGAGGACCAGACCGTCGATGTCTTCGGCATCGATCGCGTTGTTGGCGGGCTCAACTTCGGCATCGCCTTCACGCCAGGTCGGTGAGTTGCCCTTCAGGATCGTCTTGGCGTCCTTGCCCTCGAGAATCACGTTGGCAGCATCGGTAGCCGGAGTCTTGTCCTTGTTGACACCCATGATGGTCAGGTTGTCGAACTTGCGGCCTCCGAGCTTGCCACGGAGCAGAACACCTTCAACGTAAGTACCGGGCTGGACACGAACGGTCGCCTTGCGGCTCTTGTTCTTGTGCTGCCAGGTGCCAGCGGCGTTGACGCCATCCTGAACGGTCTTGTACTTACAGCCGTTCTTGCAGACGTCGAAGTAAGCAGCGTTGGTGAAGGCGAGCTTCTTGTTGAGGCGCTTCGAATTCTTCTTCGCCTTGGCGCAGTTCTTCTTGGCACGCTTCTTGGCCTTCTTGCTGGCCTTCTTGGACTTGCTGACCTTCGTGGCCTTCTTGCAAGTGGTTTTGGCTTTCTTCTGTGCCTTCTTGACGCTCTTCTCGAGCGAAGTGGCACTGATGCCAGCGTCAGACGCTGCCGTTGCCGGACCTGCGATTCCAAGAGCCACCACCAAAAGGGCGACGACCATGGCTGAAAATGCTCCCAACCGTTGCTTCATTCTCTCTCCTTGATGTTTACTGGGCGCCCGGACGCGGGCAAAGACCTTCGATTCTTATGGACTCTAAACCAACAGGCCATCAAAGTTGCGGTTGATGGCCGCTCGCGTTTCTCAAAGTCCGTCACCGGTCCTGTTCACGGTTACCGGTCAGACGTATGGGAAAGGCTAGACTCAGTTGGTCGAGATGTTGAGCCAAGGGGAACATCAATGAAATATGACTACGACTGGATCATCGTCGGGTCCGGCTTCGGCGGCAGCGTCTCCGCACTCCGCCTGGCCGAAAAGGGCTACAAAGTTGCCGTGATCGAAGTCGGCAGCCGCTTCGAGGACAAAGACTTCGCCAAAACCGCCTGGAACCTGCGCCGGTACTTCTGGATGCCGAAGATCGGACTGCGCGGAATCATGCGGATGAGTCCGTTCAAAGACGTGTTCGTAGTTTCCGGCAGCGGAGTCGGCGGCGGCAGCCTCGGCTACGCCAACACCCTTTACCGCCCACGGCCTTCGTTCTACACCGACGTCCAGTGGGACGGCCTCGCCGACTGGGAGAAGGAACTCGGCCCGCATTACGTTACGGCCGAGCGCATCCTCGGCGTGACTCTCTATCGCGACGAAGGCCCGGCCGACCAGCTGCTCCACGAGTACGCGGCCGAGACCGGAGCCGAAGGCACCTACTCGAACACCCAGGTCGGGGTTCATTTCGGGACGCCCGGCGAAACTGTGGCCGATCCATATTTCGGTGGCCAGGGACCGGCCCGCACCGGCTGCACCAAGTGCGGCTCCTGCATGGTCGGCTGCCGTTACGGCGCCAAGAACACCCTGGTCAAGAACTACCTCTACTTCGCCGAGAAGCTCGGGGTGGAAATCAAGCCCCAGCGGCAGGTCACCGAGATCCGGCCGATCGGTGCCGAAGATGGCAGCGAGGGTTACAGCCTGGAGACGGAACGCTCCGGCTCGATCCTGCGCAAGCGCCGCAAGCAGCTGACCGCCCGTGGAGTGATCGTCTCGGCCGGTGCGCTCGGCACCAACAGCCTGCTGGCCAACTGCGTCGATTCCGGTGGCCTCCCCCGCCTTTCGAAGCGCATCGGCCACGTTGTGCGCACGAACTCGGAATCGATCCAGGCAGTTACCGCGCCAGATGACAGCCACGACTTCAGCCGCTCGGTGGCGATCACCTCGAGCATCTATCCCGATCCCGACACCCACATCGAAGTCGTGACCTACGGCAAGGCCGGCGACATCATGAGCCGCATGTTCACGATCCTCACCGCCAACGGATCGAACATGACCCGTCCGGTCAAATGGGTCGGCGCGATGCTGAAGCACCCCGGCCAGACTGCGAAGCTCCTGTTCAACCCGCACCACTGGTCGCAGCGCACTGTAATCCTGCTGGTAATGCAGTCGCTGGACTCGGCGATGCGACTGAAGCCGGTCAAGAAGAAGTTCGGCAAAGGCGTGCGGCTCCAGACCGAACAGGACCCGGAGCGGCCCAACCCGACCTTCATCCAGGCGGCCGAAGACGTGACCAAGTGGTTCGCGAAGAAGACTGGTGGCATCCCGCAGAGCTCAATCGCCGAATCGACCCTGAACATCCCCACCACCGCGCACATCCTTGGTGGTGCCGTGGTCGGTTCCGGCCCGGAGAACGGCGTGGTCGACGCCGATAACCGCGTCTTCGGTTACGAAAATCTGATGGTCTGCGACGGCGCGGCCGTGCCGGCCAACCCCGGGGTCAACCCCAGCCTGACGATCACCGCGATGACCGAACGGGCGATGAGCAAGATCCCGCTGGCCGAAGGTGTCACTGAACCGCTCGACCTTCCGGTGGAAGCCCGCGGAGCCCGGGTGGCCGGCAGTGAATCACCGGTTCAGGCTGCGGCGGTCTCCGAGACCGCCGACACCTGGACAACCATCGAATAGACCACCGGCCAGCCGCCGGTTCGCGGCTGGTCGCCCTTCCTCCTAGCTGACGCCGGATTCCTTCTTCAGCTTCTCGACCGCGGTTTTCAGTTCGTCGACGCCGTAAGCGCCTTCGATCCGCTGCTCGATCTTGCCGTCCTTGCCGATCAGGAATGTCCACGGTTCGGTCTGGAGTCCGAACGGGGCAAGCTGCGGACGCAGGCCTTTGTTCGGATCGTTGTCGTTGTAGATCTCCATGTGGATGAACTGGACTCCATCGCCGACTTCAGCCTTGACCTGTTCGTTCACATCGACCACGGGACCACAGACTCGCGAAACGCAGAGCGCGGGTGTCGCGAAGACCAGCACGATCGGCTTCTTCCCGACGACGCCCTTGAAGTCGGCGTCATGCATGCTCGAAGGCGGCTGGCGGGTGTCGATCTTGGACAGGTCGCCACCGACGCTGTCGGCGGTGGGTGTGCTGACGACCGGGGCCTTCTGGCCAACTGCTGCGACCTTGGGGAACTGGCCGACCGTCGGGCTGGGCAGGCGGGAAACCTCGGTGCCGTTTTCACCGTCGATCACGGCCATGGCGAGCCAGGGTCCGGCCCGATCGAACTTGACGTCGTCGGCCACGTAGACGGTGGTTGCTTCGCCCGGGCCGGTCACGCCTTTGGAGCGGAAAGCAGGCTTGGTCTCAAGCGAGTCGACCCTGGCCGGAATCGGACCCTCAACCGGCGAGTTCACGGACTTGGCAAAGTAGAGCGCGACTTCGGCATCGTCCACCTGGGTCTGGTCTACCTCGAAAACACCGAAGGGGTATCGGTTCTCGCCCACTTCGAAGACGGTGGCGGCTGGCGAGACGACCAGTTTGCTCTCGGTCTGCGAGTTGTAGAACTCCTCGATGGTCTGCCCTTCGGCCGAAGGGAAGTCCGCCGCGGTCGGTGCCGGACGCGCGGTTTCATCACCGTCGGATCCTCCGCACAGGCAGAGACGCCGAAAGCAAGCAGCCCGGCGATGGCGAATACGAGCAGCGGAAATTTCTTCGAAGTCAAGTTCATCGAAGCGTGAGGGTACCGCAGCAGGATTCGCGAAACCTAAAAGGGCGGCCCCGCAAAGGGCCGCCCTTTCAAAATCATGACCCGGCAGACCGGGCCTGCCGTCAGCTCTGGGCTGCGGCGAAACGCTCAGCGACGTAGTCCCAGTTGACCACGTTGAAGAAAGCTTCGAGGTAATCCGGGCGCTTGTTCTGGTACTTCAGGTAATAAGCGTGCTCCCAGACGTCGGCACCGAGAAGCGGGGTCAGGCCGTCAGCGAGCGGCGTGTCCTGGTTCGGGGTGGAGACGATCGAAACGAGGGCGCCATCGGAAACGAGCCAGACCCAGCCGGAACCGAACTGTCCGACGCCGCCGGCCTTGAACTGATCCTTGAACTCGTCGAAGGATCCGAAGACCGCGTCGATCTGCTCGGCCAGTTCGCCGCCGGGGGTGCCGCCGCCATCGGGGCTCAGCATCTTCCAGAAGAGCGAGTGGTTGTAGTGGCCGCCGGCGTTGTTGCGAACCGGTCCCTGCTTGTCAGCGGGAAGTGAACCGAGGTCCTTGAGAACGTCCTCGATGTCCTTGTCGGCCCATTCGGTGCCTTCGAGGGCGGCGTTGGCCTTGTCGACGTATGCCTGGTGATGCTTGTCGTGATGGACCCGCATGGTCGCTTCGTCGATGTGCGGCTCGAGGGCGTTGTAGTCGTAAGGAAGATCAGGTACGTCGTAAGCCATGTGGCACTCCTTGGTCATTGACTGGATTTCTGCACCTAGCCTAACGGTCCGTCGCCTTTGGCCCTACTCCCTGCCGCGCAGGACGAAGCCGGAAATCAGGGCGCTGATTCCGAGGATGCCGACGCTGACCAGGATCATCGTGTGGTACCCGCTCATGAACGCCAGGCGGGCGCCTTCGATCAGGGGCTCGGCCATGGTCGTCGGCATCGTCTGGGCGATGTCGATCGCGCGGCTCAGGGATTCACGGGCGTTATCGATACCGATCGAGCTGACCCCTTCGATCGGCTTGACGTTGGCGCTGTACGTGACCGCCAGGACCGACCCGAGGATCGCGACACCGAACCCGCTGCCGAGTTCGTAGGCGGTCTCTTCGATCGCCGCTGCACCACCGGCTTCGTCGGCCGGCACCGAGGAAATGATCACGTCGTTGGCGGCGACCAGTGCCACCTCCAGTGAGAAGCCGATCAGGATGAACGGCGGCCAGAGCAGCCAGTACTCGTCCTGCAGACCCAGGCCAAGCATCGGCAGCAGAGCGAGGGTGGTGGCACCGAGCCCGAAGGTGATCGTCCTTTTGGTCCCGAGTTTCGACAGTACTCGCGCGGCCAGCAGGCCACCGGCCAGGGTGGCAAGCATCAGCGGCAACAGCCGGACGGCGGCAGCCAGCGGCTCGAGGCCGAGCACGAGCTGCAGGTACTGGGCACCGAAGAACTCGATCCCGACCAGGCCAAACATCGCGAGGAACACGCAGCCGACCGCGACCGAGAACTCCCGCCTCGCGAACAGCCTCACGTTCAGGATCGGGCGCTCGCGGCGCAACTGGCTGGCGGTGAACAGATAAAGGGCGGTCACCCCCAGAAGGATCGCTGCGAGGGCCTTGACCTCGAAAAACCCGTACCTCGCTCCTTCCTTGAAGCCGAAAGCGATGCCGAGGATGCCGACCGCGGCGAGGACCACCGCAACGGTGTCCCATGGTGGCGGGTCTTCGGCCCGGCTCTTCGGGACCAGCTTGATCGCGAATGGAGTTACCAGCAGCAGGATCGGAATGTTGATCAGGAAGACGGAACCCCACCACCAGTGTTCGACCAGGAAACCACCGACCAGTGGGCCGACCGCGGCACCGCCGGCGCTGGTCGCACTCCAGATTCCAACCGCGCGGATGCGCTCCCCGCGGTCACGGAAAACGTCGCGGATGATCGCCATGGTCGGTGGCATGATCATCGCGCCGCCGACACCGAGCAGGGCGCGGGCGGCGATCAGCGTCTCCGCCGTTGGGGCGAATGCGGCAGCAATTGAGGCGAATCCGAACACCGCAAAGCCGGCCAGCAGCATCGACTTGCGGCCGAGCCGGTCGCCGGCCACACCGGAAGCGAGCAGCAGCGGGGCCGCAACCAGTGGATAGATGTCGATGATCCAGAGCAGCTGGATCGCGGTCGGGTCGAGGTCGGCCGAAATCGCGGGCGCGGCAACATGAAGCACGGTGACGTCGATCACTACGACCAGCAGCGAAAGACAGAGAACGGCGAGGATCGCCCAGCGGTTGGGGTGCGAGGGGGTTGGGTCGACCATGCTTATCCCGGCGGCCGGGCGGCAATGCCTTCAAGCGTGGCAATGCGGACGATCCGGGGGACGTCGCGGGCACCGGCAAGACCTTCGTCAACCAGATACCAGGCCGACATCACCTGCGAACCCATCGAGTAAACGAGCCAGCGCGGAGGCAGGTCGGGGCGGAACACTCCTTCGGCCTGGCCGCGGGTGAAGAAGCTGTCGAGCCGTCGGTCCTGCGCTTCGATCATCCCGCCGAGCGCCGGGATCTTTTCCAGGCTCGGGGAAGCGATCAGCAGCCACCAGGACTGGGCCAGCGGGTATGAGTCCTCGACCAGCCGTTCGAAGGCGGGCAGAACGGGCCCGGTGTCGATGCCGGCGGCGTCGAACACTTCGTCGCACTTGAGCAGCATCCAGCCGTAGACGTCCTCCTGGAGGGATTCGCGATTCCCGAAAACGCGGTGCAGCGTCGCCCGGCTGACCTTCGCGGCAGCCGCGATCTCCCCGGTGGAGGCACCGGGGTTGGAAGTCAGCGCATTGGCGACATCCCTGAAGAGTTGTTCACGATCCTGTTCCAAACGAAACAAAACTGTATCATCCGAGACATTTTTGTCTCAACTTGACTCATCAGCGGGTCGGGTATAACTTGGTGGCAGTTCTTTGATCGGGAGAGGCTGGAACTTGAGGGGAGTGGTTTGACCGGGAGACGACGTGCCTGCCGGATCGCGCTGGTGGCTGCGGTCGGCCTTGGCCTGCCACTCTTCACCGGGGAGGCTGCCACGGCCGTGCCTGCTCCCACCGCCGCGGTCAGCGGCCCGCCGAACTCCGTTGCTGTCCTCGGCGACTCGATTTCCGCCGGAACCGGCACCGCCGGGCTGCCCAGTGCCGAGCAGCCAGGCAACTCGTGGGCCACCGGAACAAACTCGGCAGTCCTCAGCATCTACCAGCGCCTGGTTGAGATCAACCCCGCCGCAAACGGCAACAACTACAACCAGGCTTCCAACGGCAAACGGATGGGAGACGCGAACGAGCAGGCAGCGGCGATGCCCGCCAACACCCAGCTGGTCCTGATTCAGATGGGTGGCAATGACCTCTGCCGGGACACACCCGAGCAGATGCCGTCGGTGGCCCAGTACCGCGCCTGGTTCGTTGAAGCGCTCGACGCGATTGCGGTCCGCTCGCCGAACGCCCGCATCTCGGTCTCGAGCATCCCCGACATCTACAACCTCTGGTACCTCCGCGGCGCGCCCAACCCGCCCAACTCCCAGCCCAGCAGCCGGGCCGGAACTGCACGTCTCTTCTGGGACACCCTGGCCGTCATTCCCTGCAAGTCGATGGTCGACAACCCGACCGACATGAGCGCCGCCGCCGTGCTGCGCCGGGACACGGTTCGCCAGCGGAACATCGATTACAACGCGGCACTGGCGGCCGAGTGTGCGCTTCGCCTGCGCTGCCGCTTCGACGGCGGGGCGACGTTCAACTTCAGCTCGAACCGGCTGAATCCGCCCTATGGGGACCTGAAGCCCCGCGAGGACTGGGGCTTCGTTGATGACGACATCAGCACGATCGACCATTTCCACCCGTCGACGGCCGGCCAGAGGAAGCTGGCCGAAGCCTCCTGGGCCGCCGGCTACAACTATGCCGACACCCAGGCGCCGGCCGTCAGTTCAGCGACCGTCAGCCCGGCACCCCTGCCCGGCGGGACCAATCCGACCGCACCGACGGTGAACGTCAACTACAGCGATGCCGCCGGGGTGAAGGGGCTCGAGTACCGCGTCCGGACCGAGGCCAGCGCGGGTGCCTGGACTTCGAGCATGGCCAGCTCGGTTTCGATCCCGGTCAATACCGAGGGATTGCGATACGTCGAAACCAGGGCGGTTGACCTGAACGGCAACCTCAGCGCTTCGACCTTGACTGCCGTCAACTTCGACCAGAGCATCGTGCCCGTCCCCGAGATCACGTCTGCCCCATCCGGGCTCGTCGTCTCGTCGGCAGGTTTCAGTTTCAGCGGAGTGTCCGGATTGACTTTCGAGTGCTCGGTAGACAACGGCAGTTTCACCGCCTGCGCCAGCCCGATGACAGTCTCCGGCCTGAGTGATGGCAGTCATTCCTTCAAGGTCCGGCAGGTCGGCGGCTCCGGGGTCCGCAGCGCGGTAACCGAAGCAACCTGGGTCGTTGACGCCAGCGCGCCAGAGCCGCCCTCGATTTCCGGCGCTCCGGCGATTCCGGTCAAAGCGGGCGTTCCGGTGTCGATCAGCTTCAGCGGCGAAGCCGGTGCGACCTTTGAGTGCTCACTTGACGGTGGCGCGTTTTCCACCTGCACTTCACCGCGAGACACTTCGGGGCTGCCGCACGGAATCCACTCCCTTGCTGTCCGACAGACCGACAGTGTTGGCCACACCGGTGAAGCCGGAACGGTCAGCTGGGCGGTCGATACGGTCGCGCCGGCGGTGCCCGCGATGAGCAACCTGCCTGCGGCCCGGACCAACCAGACCGCGCCACAGATCACTTTCACCGGCGAGCCCCTGGCCACTTTCGAGTGTGCGCTGGACAGCCCGACTTTCACTTCCTGCACTTCTCCCCGGCTGCTTTCGGCCGGCGCCACGGGCAGCCACACCTTCAAGGTGCGCCAGACCGACCAGGCTGGCAATGCCGGGCCAGAGGTCTCACATTCATGGTTCGTCGATACCACCGCCCCGGCCACCCCCGGACTCACCGGTTCGCCCCCGGCCAGGAGCAAAAGCATCACCGCCACTTTTACCTTCAGCGGAGAGCCGCAGGCAGCATTCGAGTGCTCGCTCGACTCGGCTGCCTACTCTCCCTGCGCGTCGGCCAAGACCATCACCGGACTCGCAGAAGGCGCCCACAGCATGTCGATCCGCCAGACCGACCAGGCCGGCAATACCAGCACGGCGCGGGTGCACAACTGGTTGGTGGACCTGACCGCGCCGCCTGCGCCCCAGATCACCAGCGCACCTCCCGCCACAACGGGATCGACCTCCGCATCATTTGTTTTCACGGGCGAGCCCGGCGCTTCGTTTGCCTGCTCGACGGATGGGGGTCAATTCAACACCTGCAACAGCCCGGAGGCCCGTAGCGGCCTGACTGAAGGGCCCCACACGTTCTCCGTGCGACAGACTGACATCGCCGGTAATACCGGTCCCAGCGGGACTGCCGAATGGACGGTCGATACCGAGGTGCCGGCGCCGGTCATCAATTCGAAGCCGGCAAGCCTGACCGGCTCGTCTTCCGCTTCGATCACTTTCAGCGGTGTTTCCGACACCACTTTCAAGTGTTCGATCGACAACCAGAGCGACGGCACCTGCACCAGTCCGCTGGATCTGACCGACCTGGCCGATGGCCATCATGAAGTCTCCATCCGCCAGGTCGACGGCAGCGGCAATCAGAGCCTCGAGACCTCGATCGAATGGACGGTGGATGCAACCGCGCCAACGAAGCCTTCGGTTTCCGCCCCTGCCCTGCTGTGGGACTTCAGGCCACAGCAGACGGTCAGCTTCAGCGGGGAACCTGGCGGGACACTCGAGTGCCGGATCGACACAGGCGCATGGAGCAGCTGCAGCTCCCCGGCCACGGCAGTCTTCCCGGAAGGAAGCCATACGTTCGAAGTCCGCCAGACCGATCAGGCCGGAAATACCGGTCCCGGGGGCAAGGCGAGCTTCGGCATCGACTCGGCTGCCCCCTCCGCACCGGGTATGACGGGAGCTCCGTCAGGCCTGGTCCGTTCGACTTCCGCCGCCATCACCCTGACCGGTGAGCCGGCTCCAGCCCGCGGCGAACGGGCACCCTCCGAAACCTCCTGCCGGGTGGCCGGTCAGGCATGGAGTCCATGCAGCGGAACCTGGAACCCGACGGACCTGCCGCAGGGACCGGTGAAGGTCGAGGCCAGACAGGCCGATGCCGCCGGCAACGAAAGCCCGGTCACCACCGCCGAATGGACGGTCGACACGGTCGCACCCGGACTCAAGGGCAAAGTCAAGGTCCGGAAGAAGGGCGGCAAGTGGCTGCTCAGCTCCAGTTACCGGACCGGCCAGGAGAAACCGGCGAAGCTCGAATTCACCAGCGCGAAGAAGAAGCCGGCCCAGTCGGCCAAAGCCGTTCCGGGCCGACTCGTCTCTTGGGCACCGAAGCTCAAGCTGAAGTCAGCGAAGAAAGTCAGCTGGGTCCGGGTCAGCGATGCCGCCGGAAATCAGGCTCCCTGGGTCAGGGTCAGTTAGCTTTTACCCGCACCTGAGGGCGGTGACCGGGGCGGACTTCTTCAGTTCGCGGTTCATGTCAAGGAACCGGCGGACCCGGATCGGTTTCAGATCCAGTAACCGGCTCAGCAAAGAAGCTTCCGTCCCGCCCGGGCGCACAGTCCGAGCGACCCGATTGGTTCCGGGTCGACTTTGCCGCCAATACGGGGGTGAAATCGACCCGGAACATAAAACGCCAGAGGTCAAAAGCCTTCCGGGTCGATTTCACCCCGCATAAGGCGGCAAAGTCGACCCGGAAGGTGAACCAAAACGCGCGAAGCGCGGAGCAAAGCGACCAGCCCCCAAAACTCAGCCGTAAACGCAGGTCAACGAGGGCCAGACCGCCGCAGGCGGGAGCATCAACCAGAGACCAACCAAGACTCGGCCGTTCAGCACCAATAAGAGTGGTGCACGGGGTCGTCCTAGGCGCCGCTGCCGAGGAACGAGCGAAGCTGGTGACGGGGGCGCACTTTTGTGCGTTCCCTAACCCGCGAGCGACTGAC
>Ga0105048_10010251_pt1 | contig 14861 bp, 19 predicted proteins | sample MAT05_FD_78382 | JGI IMG/M metagenome (GOLD analysis project Ga0105048, IMG submission 78382) | Freshwater microbial communities from Lake Fryxell liftoff mats and glacier meltwater in Antarctica - MAT-05 | ecosystem: Environmental > Aquatic > Freshwater > Ice > Liftoff microbial mat | place... | reverse complement strand
TGTAATGTTGTGTCAACCAAAAGTACAAGCCATTTTCCGTTAAATAACCTATGCCTCCCTTCGCCCTGACTCTGTATATTGCAAACTTAGCACGGTGCATAACGTGATGTTCTGTCCGAGATGGCTGCGAAGAACCTTTACCCAACACCGAATACATGATTAATTTCCGGGAGAAAGCCAATTTTATCTGGTCCGTGGCCGATTTGCTGCGGGGCGATTACAAACAGGCTGAGTATGGCAAAATCATTTTGCCGCTAACGGTGCTCCGGCGGCTCGATTGCCTGCTCGAACCAACCAAAGAGGCCGTGCTGGCCCAATACACCAAGTTTCAGGATCAGCCCGAAGAGGTGATCGACCGGATGCTGAACCGCACGGCAGCCTACAAATTTCATAACCGAAGCAACTATACGTTCCAGAAATTAGTGGCCGACCCCGACAATGTGGCCGCTAACCTGCGGGCCTACCTCAACGGTTTCTCGACTAGCGTGCGCGACATCATGGAACAGTTTCGCTTCGATGAACAGATTGAACGGCTGGAGAAAGCCGATCTGCTGAACCTGGTATTTAGCTTACCTCAGGACGCAGGTTTGCGGTTGAAGGGCGTTGGGTTTTAGGCGAAGTTTTACCGCCCGAAGATATCCTCAACGGTTGCGTTGAAATCGGTTAGAGCGGGCACGGCACTGAGCGGATCAGTATCAGTGGCAATGGTAATAGCTTTGGGGGAGGTGAAAACATGAACCATGTCGAAGCCCGGCACCACCCACCAAATCACCTGAACACCAGCCGCGAAATACTCCCGTAGTTTGGTATTCATTTGGCCAAACTCGTCATATTCCGAAATGATTTCGATCACAAACGCCGGCATTTCGCGCCCACCCTCGTCCATTCGCTCAATTTGCTCGTTTGAATACAGAGCCATATCGGGTCGGCGCATTTGCCGTTCCGTCACCCAGCAATCTACTTCGGTAAACAGCCGACTCTTCTGTCGGAAAGCGGTTGTTTCATAAAATTTATCCTCAATGTTTCGGATAATCTTGGTTTCGTTCTGTTTCATGCCGGGTTTCGATTCTATGATACCGTCGTTGAATTCGTAAACGAACGGTTCATCGTCGGGCCGCCAGGTCAGGAAATCTTCCTTCGTCATGGTCAACCCATTGAAGGCACCTTTAGGGATAGTTTTTTCTTCGATCAGTTCCGCTTCCATAATTCGTCGGTTTTGAGAAGTGAAGGTACTAAATTTCATCGGCTTACTTTCGCCAGTACCTGCTTTAACTGTTCATAATCAGAGCCTTCAATAAAAGCCGCTACTTTGCCATTTCGGTCGATCACCAGAAAGGAAGGGAAAGTCATAATCGAGAATTTTTGATGAAATCCGATTGAATCAGGAATGGGGATAAAAGGAAGAGTTTGTGTTTTCAAAAGTTCTGAAATCTCCTCTTCGGAACTGTTTAAAACGCCTAATGCAATTGGTTCGGTTTCCGTTTTGGAGGGCCGCATAAGGTCAGCAATTCGTTGTCCCTGATCTGCATTCCAAAATGGTTTTCTCAGATTAAGCCAAAAGAAAAGTACTACCACACGCCCTTTTGAGTCAGTCGACCGATACGTTTGCTTGTCAATTCCCCTCATTACAAATGAGGGCATTGCGTCACTTACTTTGGGTTGCCAAGCTGGATCGCGGGTTCTGATTTGGTGCGTTTGTTTTTCCTCGGCATTCGTGGCCCTTAATTGATAACGGCTTACCTTTCCGTATTCGTCGAAGATTGGCTCCAAATGATACCCATTTGGATCAGCGTCTTGCAGACGGGAAAACTCCTTTAACGAAATACGTTTACCGGTCTCTTTATCGAAAATAGGAGTGGATTCATCAATGCTACGACGTGTTGTGAACGAGCTTGTTTGCTGCTGTGTCGATGGATTTGCCGTAGGTTGTGCGGTAGCCGAAGATACCAGCAGACCACAGGCAGCTATTGCCGTAATCAGCGTAAATAAACGGTACATAGTTGTTTGTTTCTTCTAATATACGATAATGCCTAATTGGGTTGCACCAAAAAGGAGCCACCATTCAATACCCATACCAATCGCCCCACCATTTCTGTAAATTTCGCAGAATCTCCTGTTCGCGGGCATTGTGGCCGGGTTCGTAAAAGCGATGGCCTTTTAGGTCGTCGGGCAGAAAGTTTTGCTGGGCAAAATTGCCTTCGTGAGCGTGGGCATACTGGTAATCTTTGCCGTAGCCAATCTGCTTCATCAACTTAGTCGGCGCGTTGCGGAGGTGAAGCGGCACGGGCAGATGCGCCGTTTTTTCAGCTAATGCAATAGCGGCATCAATGGCCACATAACTCGCGTTGCTCTTTGGAGACGTTGCCAGATAGACTGCCACCTGTGATAGAATAATGCGACTTTCGGGCATTCCGATTGCTTTAACGGCCTGCACCGCTTCCGAAGCCATAATCATAGCTGTTGGGTTGGCATTGCCAATGTCTTCCGAAGCCAGAATCAGCATTCGGCGGGCAATAAAAACGGGATCTTCACCCGCCACAATCATCCGGGCCATCCAGTACAAAGCTGCGTTGGGGTCGGAGCCGCGCAACGACTTTATAAAGGCTGAAATGATGTCGTAATGTTGCTCCCCCGACTTGTCATACCGGGCAATGTTTTGTTGGGCGACTGTTGTAACACCGTCGTCTGTTACGACTAATGGATCCGCCGAAACGTGGGCCGAAGCCACCAAATCGAGCAGGTTGAGCAACTTGCGACCATCTCCACCCGACAGCCGAAGCAGGGCATCGTACGACTGAAACGTGATTTGTTTACTTTGCAGGAACGGGTCTTTGGCAATGGCCCGATCCACCACGGCCACCAATTCATCGCGGGAGAGTGATTCCAGAATATAGACCTGGCAGCGGGATAAAAGGGCTGAATTAACTTCAAACGAAGGGTTTTCGGTGGTGGCTCCGATCAATGTAATCTGCCCTTTTTCAACAGACCCCAGCAGCGCATCCTGCTGGCTTTTGTTAAAACGGTGAATCTCGTCGATAAAGACTACCGGAGGCATCAGGGGAGTAGCCCGGCTCAACACGTCGCGTATTTCTTTAACCCCCGAATTAATGGCACTCAGGGCAACAAACGGCCTACGAACGGCTTCGGCCAGTAACAAGGCTAGGGTTGTTTTGCCTACGCCCGGAGGCCCCCAAAGAATCATGGATGGCAACCGGCCCGATGCCACCGCCCGGCGCAGCGCACCGTTGGGACCAATCAATTTTTGCTGACCAATAACATCGTCGAGCGTGCGGGGGCGGACCCGTTCGGGAAGGGGAGTAACGTCGGTGTTCACTGTTTTTTGACAGGATTACAGGATAAACAGGATTTAATAGAATAACAAAAAGAATCCTGTTTTCATCCGCGACGGCCTGTCCGGCTGTAATCCTGTAAAAACTATTTCTTAAGTAGGGTTCCTGCTCCTTTCTGAACGGCTTGGACCAGTTCGTCGGCGTGGCAGATAATAACCCGTGAAACACCCTTTTGGATAGCAGCAAAGGCATTATCTAATTTCGGAATCATGCCTTTATTAATCGTTCCAGCCGCTTTATGCTCGGCATAGAGGGCGGGCGTCAGTTCGGGAATGACACTATTGTCGTCGTCGGGATTGGCCAGCACGCCCTTTTTTTCGAAACAATAAACGAGCGTAACAACATCGTGGTGCGTCATATCTACGGCAATGGCCGATGCCATCGTATCGGCATTGGTATTGAGCAGATTGCCTTCTTTGTCATAAGTCAGCGGGGCATAAACGGGGGTGAGGCCCTGACGCAGAAAGAACTGAATCTGCCCGGAGTCGACTTCCACAATATCACCCGCAAACCCATAATCAATGTCTTTTACCGGGCGTTTTCGGGCTAGCACTGTGCTGGCATCGGCCCCAGTGAGGCCAATAGCATTTACGTTCATAGACTGTAACTGAGCCACAATCTGCTTGTTGACCAACCCGCCGTACACCATCGTTACTACGTCGAGCATAGGGCGGTCCGTAATTCGGCGACCATCGATCATGGTTGTCTGTATGCCTAATTTCTCGGCCACCTGAGTAGCTACTTTACCGCCACCATGAATCAGGATTTTATCACCGGGGATACTGGAAAAGGCAAGCAGAAAACGTTTGAGGGCATCAGGATTGTCAATCACGTTGCCACCTATTTTTATGACAGTCAGTTGGTTCATATGCTTTTATACAACGAAATATGCTCTCTAATGAATCGCTCCCAGGAGAACAGACTGGCCCGCTCCAGTGCTCGTTGGGCTAGTTCGGCGCGAACCGACGACGAGTTGATGAGTGTAAGCAAAGCCTGACAGAGTGCGTCAGAATCGGTAGGGGAGACCAACAAGGCGGCATCCCCTACCACTTCCGGTAATGATGACTGGTTGGAGGTGATGACTGGTAAACCGCACTGCATCGCTTCGAGAGGGGGAAGGCCAAATCCCTCGTATAGCGATGGATAAACGAAAGCCAATGCCCCGGAATACAAAGGAGCCAGATCTTCGTCGGGTACAAACCCCGTCAGAATGATGCGCGATTGCAGATGGTCGGCACGGCTGATTTCGGCCATAATCTGGTCGAATTTCCAGCCTTTCGTACCTACCAGCACCAGGTTAAAATCGTCGGGAACGGCCCGTTCGAGTACCAATCGGGCAAAGCTCCGAATAAGATGATCAATGTTTTTGCGGGGCTCAAAAGTGGCCAAACTCAGAATGTATGCCCCCCCCGTAATGCCAAAACGGTGTTGCACAGCCGCAATCCGGTCGGGGTCCGTAACGGGGTAAAACAATTCCCGCGAGGCTGCCAACGGAATAGTCGTTACCTGGTTGGGCGCAAAACTGGTGTGATTCAGAAAATCTGTCCGCGTGGCCTCTGATACACAAACAACATGCGTATCGGGCGTGAGCGAGTCAATCACTTGCCGAACAGTTTGCTCGCCCTCGCGAAACCAGTCGGGGCGTTGAATCGGAATCAGGTCATGAATCGTCATCACAGAGCGGATATGCCGGGCTTTGCCTACCTCACTCGGGATTGGAAAAAATGGTGCGTGGTAAACCGATCCGGCCGGCCACTGAGTAACCGGCAACGGGTTGGGTTTCATACCCAGCACCTGCCGAATCTGTTCCAAACTGGCCCGGATCAGCTTCGTTGCCTGACTGCTGGGGTCAAAAGGTCTCAGCAATGCATTTTCCAGATTGGCCCAACGCCGGTCAACATTGCTATTCGCTAAAGCTGGCCCCTCTTTACCAAACATAGACTGAATATATCGCTGCGTTTCTGATACGTGCGATGGGGCTACTAACAACAAATTTACCTCGCTCGATTGCTCCAGGCCACGTACCAATTCCTCGACCACCCGACTAACACCAGTTTTGGCTTCGGGATGGTAAAATCCAATGCCCAGCGGGCTTGCATCGAGGAGGAGGTTCAATTCAGTGAGCAGTAGGCAGTGAACAGCGAGCAGTGAACAGCGAACAATGTGCAGTGAACAGTGAGTAGTATATAAATAAGGGCTACTGTTGGTTGTTCAGTGCTCGTTGCTCACTGTTTTATCTGTTCGTAAATCATGACCTGATTCGAGGCTATTTTCGAGAAGCCCCGTACATCGTCGCCAGTCCAGGCGTTGTTCATTTCGCCGTAGGAGCCAAACTTGGCCGACATCAGGTCGTATGCAGACTCTATGCCCAGCACAGTGAACCGATACGGATCGAGCCGGACATGAACCTTGCCCGTTACGTGGCCTTGGGTATCAGCCAGAAACGTTTCGATATTGCGCATAATGGGGTCCATAAACTGTCCCTCGTGAAGCATGGTGCCGTAAAAATTGGCCAACTGATCTTTCCAGGTCAGCTGATGCTTGGTCAGTACATGCTTTTCGAGGGTGTGGTGCGCTTTAATAATAATGAGCGGAGCTGGGGCCTCAAAACCCACCCGGCCTTTGATCCCAATAATGGTGTCGCCCACGTGAATATCGCGACCTATTCCGTAAGGACCGGCAAGGGCGGTAAGTTGCTGAATGGCACTAACCGGGTTCGCATATTTCTCGCCATCGATACCTTTTAGTTCGCCGTGTTCGAAATGAAGGGTAATGGTTTTCGGCTCTGACTCGGTCACCTGCGTTGGCCAGGCCGATTCGGGCAAGTATTGATCAGAGGTCAGCGTTTCTTTACCACCTACCGACGTACCCCACAGGCCTTTGTTGATTGAGTAAGCCGCTTTGTGCCACTCCTGATCAACTCCCTTATTTTTGAGGTATTCGATCTCGGCTTCGCGCGATAGGCGAAGGTCGCGAATAGGGGTAATGATCTCGGCTTCGGGAGCAATGATCCGAAAGGCCATATCGAACCGAACCTGGTCGTTACCTGCGCCAGTACTGCCGTGGGCAATAGCCGTGGCGCCAATCTCGCGGGCATATTCTCCGGCCGCAATAGCCTGGAAAATGCGCTCAGCACTGACACAAAGGGGATAGGTGTTGTTTTTCAGGACGTTACCATACACTAAAAACTTCAGGCATTGCCCATAGTAATCGTCGGTTTTGGTAACGGTAACGTGGCTTTTTACGCCTAAAGAATAGGCCCGGTCTTCGATGGCTTTGAGTTCGGCTTCTGAAAACCCACCCGTGTCGACCAAAATAGAATACACGTCGAGACCCCGATCTTCGGTCAGGTATTTAACGCAAAATGAGGTGTCGAGACCTCCACTAAAGGCAAGAACAACTTTTTGAGACATAGTGAAACAGTTGGCAGCAGCAGTTTTGGTGCCCTCGGCCTGTGTCCTCACAGGCCGCTTGTATGACTATTGTGAAAAAGGCCCGTGAGGACACAGGCCGAGGGTGTTAGGTGCACAGACCTAAGAGTAGTCTTTCCCTAAATCCTTTCACCATTTTAACGATGCAAATATCTGGCATTCTGTCGGAAATTACACGAATGAATTGTCTTCGCACGAATTGCATGGTTATAGAGCAGGGTTAAATTGCCTTTAATGAGTAAATGAGCGAAAAGTTGCCATTAGTTTGGTAGCCTCGGCCTGTGTTCTCACAGGACGCTCACGCAATGGCGTAAACAAATGGCCTGGGAGGACACAGGCTAAGGACACTCTTTCATTTTTCTCCTTTATGAGACTCTTCCGCTTTGGCCCGGCCGACAATGAACAACCGGGTGTTGAACTCGCCACTGGTAAACGCATTAATGTTGCTTCGTTTGGACAGGATTACGATGAGCATTTCCTGGGTTCAGGTGGCCTCGATCAACTCGCTCAATGGCTACAAACGAATGCTGATTCCTGCCCGGAAGTTGGGCCTGAAGAACGGATTGCTTCGTGCATCAAACGGCCTTCTAAAATTGTGTGTGTGGGGCTGAATTATGCCAAACATGCTGCCGAAACCGGAGCCGCTTCACCTGCGGAACCGATTTTGTTTTTTAAGTCGACCACGGCTCTTTGCGGCCCCAACGACGATGTAGTGATTCCGAAACGTTCTGAAAAGACCGATTGGGAGGTTGAACTGGCCGTAGTTATTGGCAAAAAGGCCACCTATGTGGAAACGGCCGATGCGTTTGATTATATCGCCGGTTATGCCCTCCATAACGATTATTCGGAGCGGGCATTCCAGTTGGAGCGCGGGGGGCAGTGGGTGAAGGGTAAAAGTGCCGATACGTTTGCCCCGCTGGGCCCCGTGTTCGTTACTAAAGACGAGGTTCAGAATCCCAACGATTTGCACCTGTGGCTCGATCTCAATGGCCAACGGCTACAGGACTCTAATACGGATGACATGATTTTCGACGTGCCAACGCTCGTGAGTTACATCAGTCAGTTTATGACGTTATTGCCCGGCGACGTGATTTCGACCGGCACGCCGGCCGGTGTGGGACTTGGTCTGAAACCGCCCCGCTACCTCCAACCCGGCGACGTGGTCCGACTGGGCATAGAGGGTTTAGGCGAGCAACAACAAACAGCGGTATCTTACTCCAATGAGTGATTGAGCGAATGAGCGATTGAGTGGACGAAACGTAGGATGTTGCCTTCGCTCACTTTATCGCTCAATCACTCATTTACTCAATCGCTCAATAAAAATGACTATTGACTCCCATCAACACTTTTGGTTTTACACTCCCGAACGCGATACATGGATTACGGACGATATGGCCGTGATCCAACGGGATTTTTTGCCTGCCGACCTTGAGCCTTCGCTAAAAGCCAACGGTATTGACGGCTGTGTAGCCGTTCAGGCCGATCAGTCAGAAGCTGAAACGGTTTTGCTGATCAGTTTGGCCAATGCATATGATTTCATCAAAGGTGTGGTCGGTTGGGTCGATTTGCGGGCTAATGGATTGTATGATAAGCTGGAAACGTATTCGCAGTACGAAGAACTGAAAGGGTTCCGGCATGTAGCCCAGGCCGAGCCCAACGATTTTCTGATGCGCCCGGAGGTGATTAACGGTATTCGGCAGTTGGCCGCTTTCGACTTTACGTACGATATTCTGATTTATCCCAGCCAGCTAAAAGCAGCGTTGCATTTAGTGCGCGAAGTGCCGCAGGTGAAGTTTGTAATTGACCACCTGGCTAAACCCTACGTGAAAAAACAGGAGATAACCCGCTGGTCGAACTGGATGGCTGAGATTGCCAAACAGCCTAATGTTTCCTGCAAACTGTCGGGCATGGTAACCGAAGCCGACTGGCACGGCTGGTCCAAAAAAGATTCTTCCGCTTCGGTGTTCCGACCCTATCTCGACGTGGCCTTCAAGGAGTTTGGCCCCGACCGGCTGTTGTTCGGTTCCGACTGGCCGGTTTGCCTTGTAGCGGCTGATTACACCCAGGTGAAAACGCTGGTAGAAGAATATGTGCAACCTTGGGGTGAAGACGTTAGAGGTAAAGTTTTTGGTGAGAATGCTGTCCAGTTTTACGGATTATAACCGCGACGGCGAACCGTCAAATTGTACTATGAACCTGAACCTACAAGATAAAGTCATTATCGTTACTGGCGGGGCCAAAGGCATCGGCGAGGGAATTAGCCGCGTTTTAGCCGCCGAGGGAGCCACCGTTGTTATAATTGGCCGTAATGAGGACGATAACCAGAAAGCCATTGATGCCATTGCACAAACGGGAGGCAACGCTGTGGGCGTTGTGGCAGAGTTAACTCAACCAGAGTACTGTAAGCTGGCGGTGGACCAGGTGATAGCGCAGTTCGGACGGATTGATGGGTTGGTGAATAATGCCGGTGTAAATGATGGAGTAGGGCTGGAAAAAGGCAATTACGAGGACTTTATGGCGTCGTTGCACCGGAATCTGGTACACTATTACCTGATGGCACACCATGCTCTGCCTGCTCTGAAAGCCTCAAAAGGTAGTATTGTTAACATTGGCTCGAAGGTAGCGGAAACAGGTCAGGGTAATACCTCCGCCTATGCCGCTGCCAATGGCGGACGCAATGCGCTCACCCGCGAATGGGCCGTCGAGCTGCTACCGTACAGTATCCGGGTCAACTGCGTGGTGGTGGCTGAATCGTGGACGCCCCTCTACGAAAAATGGATTAAAACGCTGCCTGATCCTGAGAAAACGCTCCAAAAGATTGTAAGCAAAATTCCCCTCGAAAAGCGCATGACTACCACGCATGAGATTGCCAACATGGTTGCCTTTCTGCTATCAGACAAGTCGAGCCACACAACAGGCCAACTCATTCACGTGGATGGCGGCTACACGCATCTCGACCGGGCCGTTACCGACTGAAACCTAAACCTATGGCATCGTCCTCAATAACTACTCCGTCTCCGGCCACGCAGGCTGGAAGCTTTAAAATCGCGTTCGCACTCGTGACAAGCCTGTTTTTTTTATGGGCATTTGTTCACAATCTGGAGCCGATTCTGATTCCCCACCTTAAAAAAGCCTGCCAACTGACTGATCTTCAGTCGGCGCTGATCGACTCTGCGGTTTATTTAGGGTATTTCCTGATGGCTGTTCCGGCTGGTTTGGTTATGCAGAAATACGGCTACAAACGCGGTATTTTGGTGGGACTGGCGCTTTATGCGCTGGGCGCTTTGCTGTTTGTTCCGGCGGCCAACACACGCTTGTACATGCTGTTTCTGGGGGCTTTGTTTATCATCGCGTCGGGTTGTGCGTTTCTGGAAACCGCAGCAAATCCCTATGTTACCATTCTCGGTCCGTCCGAATCGGCTACCACGCGCCTGAATTTAAGCCAGTCATTCAACGGTCTGGGAGCGTTTTTAGCCCCGCTGCTCGGTGGTAAATTCATTCTGAGTGGCATCGAACACAGCGAAACGGAGCTGACCGCAATGTCGTCCGCTCAGTTAGATCAGTATCTTCAGTTTGAGGCCGATTCTGTGAAGACGCCTTATATTATTATTGCTGTGGTTGTGTTGGCGGTGATGGGTTTGTTTGTAATAACCAAGATGCCGGATGTGCAGAAAAGCGTTAGCGGACGGGTGTCGTCGTTGCGAACGGCCCTCCGGCACAAACATTTAGTGAATAGTATCTGGGCGCAGTTTTTTTATGTCGGGGCCCAGGTATGCGTATCCAGTTTCTTTATCCGCTTCGCCAGGTTTACAAACAATGTACCCGAAAAACAAGCTGCCGAATGGCTCGGTTACGCTATGCTGGGCTTCATGATTGGCCGGTTTGTTGGTACTTTTTTGACTCGCTTCATACCGGCTAGCCGACTTCTGACTATCTATGCGCTCATTAGCATGGGTTTGCTGGCTCTAGCCTCAACAGTTCAGTCGGAACTGGCGGTTTGGGCTGTGTTTGCGGTGCCCTTTTTCCAGTCGATTATGTTCCCGACCATTTTTGCCCTGGGCATAAATCAGGTCGATGAAGATCGCGAGCTAGGGTCATCGTTACTGGTGATGGCCATTGCTGGTGGGGCTGTGTGGCCACTGCTAATGGGCTGGATTTCTGATCAAAGTAATATTCAAGTGGCTTATATCGTCCCACTTCTCTGCTTCGGTGTTGTAGCCTGGTTCGGCTGGAAAGGGCACCAAGTGAAACAGGTGACAGTGAGCAGTAGCAGTGAACAGTGAAGAATTGCTCGCGTGAACTGCTTACTGCCACTTCCAACTGCTCATTGTTAACTGCCAACTGCCATGCGCTACACCTTCGCCCTTGACCTCAAAAACGATCCGGCTTTGATTACCGAATACGAACGCTATCACGAAAAAATATGGCCTGAAATCGACGTAAGTATTCGTGAGTCTGGTATCAAAGACATGGAGATTTATCGGATCGAAAACCGGCTGTTTATGATCATGGAGACCGATGAAACGTTCTCTTTTGAGCAGAAATCAATAAATGATTCTGCTAATCCTATCGTTCAGGAGTGGGAAGAATTGATGTGGCAATACCAACAAGCATTGCCAACGGCCAAACCTGGCGAGAAATGGATGCGAATGGAACGTATATTTGTCCTATGACGAAACGACTACTGGCGTTACTCTTTCCGCTTTTGAGCTTTTCGCTGCTCAGTACTATGACGTCTGGTCAGGTATTTACAGCCATGTCCTATAATATCCGACATGGACTGACCACAAAGAATCAAAGTAACTTGAGCCGGGTTAGTCAGCTTATCCGGGCTAACAAGGCCGATATTGTCGCGTTGCAGGAGATTGACAGTGCTACCGTTCGGAGTTTGGGCCGCAATCAAACCAAATACCTGGCCAAGGCGACGGGTATGAAATCTGTTTATGCCAAAGCTGTTTCTGAAAAACGCGGGTCTTACGGGCTGGCTATTCTGTCGCGATACCCCATTATTGCCAGTCAGATTGTGCAATTACCGTCGCCAGAAGAGGGTGCTTCGCGCATATTATTATGCGCCTACGTCGAACTGCCCAATGAAAAAACCGTTCGGTTCTGTACCGCCAAGTTAGACCCTCATTCGTCGCAGAACCGCACCGCCCAGGCTGCCATTGTTACGGCTCTACTTAAAGAGAGCATTCAGCCCGTTGTGTGGGCTGGCGATTTTCATAGCCATACCGACGACCCCATTATTCGGCAAATGGCTCGTTATTGGCGATATGCCGGTATTGCCAGCGAGCAGGTCACATTTCCTGATTTAGCCTCTCGTTTCGACTATATTCTGACTCGGCCTAATGACGAATTGCAGGAGCTGAACTACCGCATTGTGGAAGAAAACCGCACGTCAGATCATTATCCGGTGATTGCGTCATTTCGGTTGAAATGAAAAGTCTGCTACTCTTTCTTTTTATTTCCAGCCCCCTCTTTGGACAGCGCTCGATCATTCCTCACCCGGCTATTATGCAGTCAAAACGGGGTGAGTTTGTTGTTCGGGCTGGCCTTCGGGTGTGGGTTTCAGCAAGTTGTTTGAGTGAACAGATATTTCTGAAAACGTACTGGCAAGAAGCGGGCTTACCTGTTCTAAGCACCACCGCCAAAGCCAAAAGCGCCAATGTTCTGCTACTGGTAGATACTGCCCGCCGTGAAGCACTCGGACTCGAAGGATACGAACTGATTGTTTCGGTCAAACGCATTACCATTGCAGGTGCCTCAGCAACCGGAGTTTTTTATGGGTTGCAGACCTTACGACAGCTGTTGCCCAACGGAATTGATTCGCCAATGCAGGGGATACGAATTCTCGATAAACCCCGCTTTGGGTGGCGGTCGTTCCGACTGGAAGAGGGGAGAAGCGGTAAGGGTATTGTAGCCATGAAAAGACTGCTGGATGAACTGGCTTTACTCAAACTGAACCGGTTTCAGTGGCAACCATCAAATGGACTTTATACCCAGCAACAGACTCGCGATATTGTGCGCTACGCCGAAGAACGGCATATTACGATTACATTAGAAAAACGAGGGCTCTCAAATTCTGTAGTTCCGGCTCACCCTCCTTCTGCTAAACAGGTAATTTATTTTCGTAAAAGCGATCCCAGGGAAACCCTCAAAACGGCCAAACTCGGCCACGATCTGGTAATTACCATCTCGGAAAATAGTTTGAACAGTGAAATTTCTGTCGATAAGTTATACCTCACTGAACCCATACCAGAACAAATGCCGGAAGATTTACGCCCTCAGATTCTGGGTGTGGACTATGAGTTTCTGGATGCAGAAACGACCTCATCAGCAAAAAAACCTGATCAACTGCAAAGAGAATTGGCCGCCCTTGCCGAAGTTGCCTGGACTTTCGCCCAAAATAAAGACTTGACTCGCTTTAAAGCGGGACTAAGGGAGTTTGAGATGCGGTGGTTTGTAAATTAATTTTTGACAAGCACAATATTCTAAATGTAAAGCTAGTTTTACGTTAAAACAATCTAACTTGTCATAGTAATGCTACACTCTTTGCTTTTTCCGTACCGCGCTCGCTATGTAGGCTGGCTGATTTTTCTTCCCGCTGCTGTGTTGGGGATGGTTACTCTTGCCAACGAAAATTTTGAGTTTGCATTCCTGACCTTTAAACTCCCAAAGGAGTTCTTTCTTACTCAGCCGTTCCTGACTGGTGACGGTGGGTACAGTATCGTTAATTTTACTAATGAACTGGCCGCGCTGGGCATCATAGTTAGCTTATTTTTAGTGTCTTTTTCCCGCGAGCGGGTTGAGGACGAAATGATTGGACGCATGCGGTTAGAAGCACTTCAGTGGAGCGTAGTTGTCAATTACCTCATTCTGGCCGTGCTGATTCTGGTTTCGCACGGACTCGGTTTTTTCTACATTTTGGCGTACAACATGTTCACCCTCCTGCTAGTGTTTATTGGGCGCATGCGCTGGCTGATGTACCGCAACAGCCACCAAACACTTGTGCTATGAGGAACCGCCTGAAAGTGCAACGCGCCGAACACAATCTCTCCCAAGCCGAGCTGGCCGAAAAAATCAGCGTGAGCCGCCAAACCATCAACTCCATCGAAACGGGCCGCTACATCCCTTCAACAGTGCTTGCTCTGAAACTGGCACGAGCGTTTGAAGTCAGGGTTGAAGATGTGTTCCAGTTAGAGGAAGAAGATTGATTCTTCTGTGTGCCGTCAATTTTACTACCTTGCCACCATGCCCAATATCTTTATCATTGCCGGTTGCAACGGAGCTGGCAAAACGTCGGTAGCTTATTCACTCTTGCCTGAAGTTGTTGCCTGTAAAGAATTTGTTAATGCTGACGAAATTGCACGGGGACTATCGCCATTCAATGTCGAGTCGGTAGCTTTTGAAGCCGGACGACTGATGTTGCAACGCATTGAGTATTTGATGATGCAGGGGGTTGATTTTGCCATCAAAATAACCTTATCTACACGCTCTTACGTACAACTAATCAAGTGAGTGAAAAAGGTTGGTTACCATGTATCTATGGTTTATACTTGCCTTGATTCTGTTGAGTTGGTCAAAGCACGGGTTGAATCGAGGGTTGCAGATGGTGGACACTCAATACCCGAAGAAGTCATTGAACGTCGATATGAATGGAGTCTACGTAATCTCCATAAATTATACTTACCAGTCTGTGACCGTTGGATAGCCGTAGATAACTCACAGGATGAATTAAGGTTGAGTGCACAGGGCCGTCTGCTTGATTGTGTGATTGTAAACACCGAACTTTTGGAATTGGCTTGAACAATAGATGAATAAGACAACACTCGATCAGGAAGCCGAAAAGCTGTTTAAGGGTGCCCAACCGGGCATTAAACGAATCATTGAAAAGGCTAAACGAGACGACCGCGAACTGGTTATCTCCCGCGATGGCAAGGTAGTAAAAGTCAAAGCGCGGGATTTGTAGGAACCGTTCACATTCGTTTGGCTGTTAGCCCAACAGAAGAACGCACTACCGATCTCCACGTGAACGAAGAACAAAAAAGTGCCGGAACGCCGGCCGGCCGCATTTTCGATG